>Ga0207648_10001649_pt1 | contig 24470 bp, 23 predicted proteins | sample KBSMisM32_FD_184310 | JGI IMG/M metagenome (GOLD analysis project Ga0207648, IMG submission 184310) | Miscanthus rhizosphere microbial communities from Kellogg Biological Station, Michigan, USA - KBS Miscanthus M3-2 (SPAdes) (version 2) | ecosystem: Host-associated > Plants > Roots >... | reverse complement strand
GGCCGGTCCAGCCAGTAGGCGTCGTCGACCACGAAGAGCAGCGGCGCCTCGGCTGCCCGTTCCGCGACCAGCCCTAGGGTCGCGAGGCCGATCAAGAACAGGTCGGGAGCGTCGCCCTCGGCAAGCCCGAACGCCGCCTCGACTGCCCGCCGCTGCGGGTCGGGAAGCAGCTCGAGCCCACCGAGCAGGGGAAGCAGCAGCTGATGCAGGCCGGCGAAGGCGAGCGGCGCCTCGGAGAGCGTTCCCGTGGTGGAGACGACGGTCGCACCCTGCTGTCGCGCCCGCTCCCGCGCGGCCGCGAGCAAGGCCGACTTGCCGATCCCCGCCTCGCCGCGCACGACAAGCGCGCCGCCGCGCGCGCCGATCGCGTCGATCAGCTCGTAGATCCGGGCGAGCTCGACCTCTCGGCCGAGCAGCTCGGCGACTCGCGACTCAGCGCCCGCGGTGGCCAACGTCCATCACGCCTCCTCCGCGGCAACGCTACCCCTCGTGGGTCAGTCGGTCGCGCGGAAGCAGCCGTGAAGGTGGTCGTTGACCACCCCGACGTTGTGCACGAACGCGTACACGCTCGTCGGCCCGACGAAGCGGTACCCCTGCGACTTCAGCTGCTTCGCGAACGCCTCGGCCTTCGGGGTCGACGTGGGCAGGCCGGCGCTGGATCGTGGTGCCCGCTTGCGTGTGACTTCGTAGGACTTCGCGAGTGCCGCCAGGCTCGGCGATCCGACCAGCATCGCGCGGGCGTTGTCGACCGTGGCCTGGATCTTGGCGCGGTTGCGGATGATCGAGGCGTCCTGTACCAGCCGGTCGACGTCCCGTTCGGTCATCGCCGCAACCCTGGCGACGTCAAAGCCCCGGAATGCCTTGCGGAACGCCTCCCGCTTCCCGAACACGATCGACCAGCTCAGGCCGACCTCGAACACGCCCAGGGTCAGCGCCTCGAAGAGCGCGGACTCGTCGTAGGTGCGAGTTCCCCAGACCTCGTCGTGGTACCGACTCAGGGCGGTGTCGCCGGCGCCGGCCCAGCCGCAGCGCGACTTCCCGTCGATCCCGATGACCACGTCGCTGCTCACCCCGGTCACCACCACCTGTTCTCCTGCGCGCGGTCGGTGCCGCCGGTCTGGTCGAGGGCGTCGAGTGCCGCCATGTCCTCCGCCGAGAGGGTGAAGTCGAAGATGCGGCTGTTCTCCTCGATGCGGGCGCGGTGAGTCGACTTCGCGAGCAGCGGAAGCTCGCGTTGGATGCACCACCGCAAGAGCACCTGCGCCGGAGTGCGGCCGAGGCGCTCCGCGATCTGCTCGGCGGTCTCGCTCGCCAGGTAGCTGCCGTGTCCCAGCGGGCTGTAGGCCTCGAGCACGACGCCTGCCCGCTCGCACGCGTCCAGTAGGCCACGCCGGTACGCGTACGGGCTGAACTGCACCTGGTTGACGACCGGCGGATCCGTCGCCTCGTTCAGGAGCTGTCCCAGCTCGTCCGCATTGAAGTTGGAGACGCCGATCGACCGTGCGTGGCCGAGCTCTCGAGCACGCTCCATTCCGGGCCACGCCCAGGTCGGGCCGCCCTGCGGCCAGTGGACGATGTAGAGGTCGACGCGATCGACCCCCAGCCGCTCGAGGCTTCGCTCGGCCTCGGCCGCCGGGTCCTGCTGCCGCGGGAGGAACTTGGTCGTGATGAACACCTCGTCGCGCGGGACCCCGCTCTCGCGCAGCCCCTCGCCGACGCTCTGTTCGTTCCCGTACGCCTGGGCCGTGTCGAGGTGCCGGTAGCCGAGCTCGAGCGCCCACCGAACCGCGTTGACGCACTCGGGCCCATCCGGGATCTGCCAGACGCCGAGCCCGAGCAGCGGGATCTGGTTGCCGTCTGCGAGCTGGCGGGTGGTGCCATCCACGGCACCCGACGATAGGCCAAGGCGGTGGGTCTCGTCTCCGTCGAACGACTGCACCTCGGTAGCGTTGGCCCAGAGGAGGCGAGATGGACGTGGCGAGCGTGCAAGCCGAGTCGGGCGTCGAGCTCCTCGGCCGCGACGACGAGCTGGCGCAGCTCTACGCCGTGATCGGCGGGATCGGCCAGCGGGGCGGCGCGCTCGTCGTGCGCGGCGAGGCCGGGATCGGCAAGTCGGCGCTGCTCAAGGCTGCGGCGGCGCGGGCTCGCGAGCAGGAGGTGACGGTCGTCTCGACGACCGGGACGGAGTCGGAGGCGCGGTTCGCATTCGCCGGGCTGCACCGGCTGCTCATGCCGTTCCTCGACGGGCTCGACCGTCTCCCCGAGTTACAGCGCCGGGCGCTCGAGGCCGCGGTCGGCCGCGCCGGCGCCGAGGCGCCCGATCCGTTCCTGGTCGGCCTGGCCGCGCTCGGCCTGCTGACCGACACCGAGCCCAAGCGCCCGCTGCTCCTCGTCGTCGAGGATGCGCAGTGGCTCGATGGGCCGTCCGCGGAGGTTCTGGGCTTCGTCGCGCGGCGTCTCGAGCACGAGCCCGTGATCGTGCTCTTCGCCGTCCGAGAAGGCGTTGCGAGCTCGTTCGACGAGGCAGGGCTCCCCGAGCTCGCGCTCGGCGGTCTCGACGACGAGCCTGCGAAGGCGCTGCTGGAGTCGGCGTCGCCCGATCTGCCCGCGCACCTCGCCGCGCGCGTCCTCGACGAGGCGGCCGGGAACCCGCTCGCACTGATCGAGCTTCCCGCCGCCGCCGGGCCCGACGGAGACGGCGCCCTCCCGCTGCCGAGGCGGCTCGAGCAGGCGTTCGCGGCGAGGATCGGCGACCTCGACCCCGAGACCCGCCGCTTGCTCCTGCTGGCCGCGCTGGAAGACGGCGAGCTTCCCGAGGCCGCGGGAGCGGCGACCTGGGAGCCCGCGGTGGCGGCCGGGCTCGGCAGGCTCGAGGACGGCATGTTCCGGTTCCGGCATCCGCTGATCCGCTCGGCGGTGGCCCAGGCAGCGACGCCCGAGGAGCGCCGGGAAGCGCATGCCGCGCTCGCCAAGGCGTTCCAGGACGAGCCCGACCGCGCCGTCTGGCACCGGGCAGCCGTGGCGGGACCGGGGCCCGACGAGGCGGTCGCGCGGGACCTCGACGCCGCAGCGGAGCGGGCCCGGCTTCGAGGCGGGCGTGACGTCGCCCTCGCCGCGCACGAACGGGCGGCGGAGCTCTCCGGCGACCGGCCCGAGCGGGCGCTCCGTCTTTTCCGCGCCGGAGAGCTGGCGTTCGAGCTCGGCCGTCCTGCCGAAAGTGAGCGATTGCTGAGGGCCGCACTGCAGCTGGGGCTTCCTCCGCAGGAGCGGGCGCTCGCCGCGTTCGAGGTCGAGTCGCTCGAGCCAACCTGGTCCGGCGCAGCCACGGTGGAAAGCTTCGTTCGCATCGCGCAGGAGCTCGCCGAAGCGGGCCACGAGGACCAGGCGCTCCGGACGCTCAACGCGATCAGCCTTCGCGCCCACTGGGAGAACCTGGACGGCGTGACGCGGCGCGGCTTCGCCGAGATCGCCGGCCGGCTCGCCGGCGAGCCCGACGATCCCGTGCGGTTGGCGACGCTCGGGCTGTTCGACCCGGTCGGGCAGGGGGCGAACATCCTGCGGCAGGTCAGGCGGACCGCTCCGCTCGATGTTTCCCGGCCGGAGGCGCAGCTCGAGGTCGCGCTGGCCGCGGCCGCCGTGTGGGCCCCGAACCTCGCACTCCCGTTTCTCCGGGCCGCAGCCGGCGACTTCCGGGCCGAAGGGCGGCTCGCCCCACTCGCGCAGGCGCTGATCCTCGAGGCGTGGGCAGGCGTCCGCGAAGGTGCCGCACGGGCTGCGATCACAGCGGCGGCCGAGGGCGTGAAGCTCGCGCGGGAGACGCGCCAGGTCCGCTTCGGGCTGGTCGGGCAGATCGCCGAGGCGATCGCGGCCGTCGAGATGGGAGCGGACGAGGCGGCCGAGCGGCTGATCGCCGAGGCCGAGGAGACGCTTCTGCCGCTCGGGGTCAACCCACTGCTCTCCCAGGTCGCCCTGGCTCGGGGCCGGCAGGCGCTCGCACACGAGCGGTTCGCCGAGGCGTACGCTCACCTGCTCCGGATCTTCGATCCGGGTGACGCGGCGCACCAGGAGTTTGTCGGCGGCTGGGCGCTGGCCGACCTTGCGGACGCGGCCCTGCACGGCGACGGCGACCTCGAGCAGGTGGCGAGGATCCTGCGCGAGTGGGAGGCGACTGCCGCGGCTACCGGCGCGACCCGCCTGGAGATCCAGCTGCGGTACGCGAAGGCCGTTCTCGCGGCCGACTCCGATGCGGAGCCGCTCTACGCGAGCGCGATGAGCGCGGGGCCCGAAGGCTGGCCGTACTTCGTGGCGCGCACCCAGCTCGCGTACGGCGCCTGGCTCCGGCGGCAGCACCGAATGACCGAATCGCGGGCGCCTCTGCGCGAGGCGGCACAGACGTTCGAGGCGCTTGGCCTGCTCCGCCTCACAGAGCGCGCGCTCCGTGAGCTGCGCGCGTCCGGTGAGGCGCCGCGACGCCGCGACCCGGGTACGTGGGCGCAACTGACCCCGCAGGAGCTGCAGATCGCTCAGCTGGCGGCCGAGGGGCTCTCGAACCGCGAGATCGGCGAGCGCCTGTACCTCTCGCACCGCACGGTCGGATCGCACCTGTACCGCCTGTTCCCGAAGCTCGGCGTCACCTCCCGCGCCCAGCTCCGCGACGCGCTCGACTGAGAGCAGTCATTCGACGTAAGCGACGAGCCCGACCCGAGGCTAGCGTCGTCGGAGTCTTCGAACGGAAGGAGTCGCCACGATGAGCGACCGCCCGAACATCGTCCTAGTCCACGGAGCCTGGGCCGACGGCTCCTGCTGGAGCGGCGTCACCGAGCGCCTGCAGGCCCAGGGCTTCGAGGTGCGTGCGCCCCAGTTTCCGCTGACCTCGCTTGCCGACGACGTCGCGCGACTTCGCCAGGTGCTCGAGTTCCAGGACGGCCCGACCATCGTCGCCGGCCATTCGTACGGCGGTCAGATCATGACCGCGCTGGGCGAAGAAGCGCCCAACGTCGTCGGGCTCGTCTACATCGCGGCCTTCGCGATCGACGAGGGCGAGTCCCTCGGCGCGGCGACTGCCGGCCCGCCCACGCCGGCACTCGAGCACATGTTCACCGACTCCCGCGGCTTCGCCTGGCTCTCGGAGGACGACTTCGTCAACCATTTCGCGGGCGACGTCGACCCGACTTGGGCGCGCGTGATGTACGCGGTCCAGCAGCCGCTCGCGGTGTCGGCCTTCGGGGAGGCGATGGGCGTCCCGGCCTGGAAGTCGCTGCCGACCTGGTATCTGGTGGCCCAGAACGACGAGGCGATCCCGCCCGACGCGGAGCGGCAGTTCGCGCAGCGGATGGGCGCGACCACCGTCGAGGTCCCGGCGAGCCACGTCGCGATGGTCTCCCACCCCGACGACGTCGCCGACCTGATCGAGAAGGCGGCCTCGTCGGTCAGTGCCGCCGCCGCCCGCTGATGCCGATGATCGACGTGTACGCGGCCGAGGGAACCTTCGCGGACCGGCACGCGCTCGCCCGAGATCTAGCGGCCGCAGTGATGCGCTGGGAGCAGGTTCCCGACCTGCCGCTGTTCGCGAACAACACCGCGGCGTTCATCCACGACCTGGACGCAGCTGCCATCTCCAACGTCACAGGAGACAGCAACTACGTGCGCGTCCAGGTGCTCACCCCGGTCGGTGTCCTCGACCGCGACAAGCAGCTCGGAGTGGTGCAGGAGCTGACCGAGATCGTTGTGTCCGCCGCGGGCGACCCGAGCCTGCGCGAGCGAACGTGGGTCCTCTTGACCGAGTCGCCGGAGGGCGGTTGGGGAATCGCCGGGCACGCGAACACGAATGCCGACATCGCGGCATCCGCACGCGCCGCGCTGGCCGGTCAGTAGCAACGCCGTGGACGACGCCGGTTCGCCCATCTCTACGTACTTCCGGGTCTGCGACGGCGTGCGCGTGCGGTTTGCGGACACCAGAGCAAGCTCGGACGTCACGGTGCTGCTGCTGGCCCCGTGGCCCGAGACCCTTTGGGCCTTCCGTCGCATCTGGGACCGCGTCTCCTCAGTCGGGCGGGTCGTCGCCATCGACATGCCGGGATTCGGCCATTCCGACGGCCGGCCGGAGCTGATTGCCCCGGACACCGCCGGAGCGTTCCTGGCCCGTCTGATCGACGAGTGGGGCCTCGGAGCTCCGCACGTCGTCGGTCCGGACGTCGGCACGGCCGCGGCGCTCTTCCTCGCGGCAAAGTCCCCGGAGCGCGTCACGAGCTTGACCGTCGGCGGCGGCGCCGTCCGCTTCCCGATCGAAGCAGGCGGTGCGCTCAAGGACGTCATCGAAGCGCCGAGTCTCGACGTCGTCCGGGAATTGGACGCACGAACCAACATCGGCTACGCGGTCGAGCCCGGTGCGGCGAGCGAGAGTGAGCCAGACGTCCACGAGGACTACGTCAGCGCCTACGACCTCGGACGCTTCGCAGAGTCGGCCCGGTTCGTGCGTCACTACCCGCAGCAGAACCCGGTGTTGCGGGATCTGCTGCCGGCGATCACCACGCCGACGCAGATCGTTGCCGGCCGCGACGATGACCTCGTGCCGTGGTCGAACAACCAGTACCTGCACGAGCTCCTCCCGATCAGCGAGATCCATCCTCTCGACGCAGGTCACTTCGCGTGGGAGCAGGCGGCAGAGGAGTACGGTCGTCTCGTCGTCGACTGGGTCGGCGGCGGCTATCGAAAGGAGCGTTCATGACGACCACGAGCGAACAACCGGTGACCCAGACCGGCTACGTCGATGCCTCGACACAACGGGTTACGGCCGGCAACGGGATCGAGTACGCCTACCGCGACCTCGGCGAAAGCGAGGTGCCGCTCGTACTGCTGCAGCACTTCCGCGGCAACCTCGACAACTGGGACCCCGCGCTGGTGGACGAGCTGGCCGCGGAGCGACGTGTCATCACCTTCGACAACGTCGGCGTCGGTGCCACGACCGGCACGACCCCGAGCACCATCGAGGCGATGGCGCACGACGCGATCGCGTTTCTCGAGGCGTTGGAGCTTCAGCAGGTCGATCTGCTCGGCTTCTCGATCGGTAGCTTCGTCGCGCAGGAGATCGCGCTCGTTCGCCCCGACCTGCTACGGCGTGTCGTGCTCGCCTCCTCGGCGCCGCAGGGCGCGGCCGGGATGCACGGCTGGGCAGCGGAGGTGATCGGCGCCGTCGGTACGCCGGAGACGACGCCGCAGGGATACATCTCCGTCTTCTTCGCCCCCACGGACACGAGCCGCGAAGCGGGCCAGCAAGCCGCCGGGCGCATCTTCGGCGGCAGAACGACCGACCGGGACGAGCCGACGACGTGGCAGACCCGCCAGGCGCAGTACGACGCCGTCTGCGCGTGGGGCATCCCGAACCATTCGCTGCTCGAGCGAGTCTCCGCGATCGACCTCCCGGTGCTGGTGGCCAACGGGGACAGCGACCCGATGATCCTGCCGCGCTACTCGCACCTGCTGGCAGGGCTCCTCCCGAACGCCCAGGTCACGATCTACCCGGATTCGGCGCATGGCTTCCTCTTCCAGCACCACAGCCGGTTCGCCGCCGAGGTGCATGCGTTCCTGGCCTAGGAGGCGGCTCTGACGCCGGCGTCCGGGCCGATGACGCCGTTCGCGAGCGCGAACATCACGAGCTCGGAGCGGGTTTGGAGCTGCACCTTGCGCATGATGTGCGCGCGATGCGTGTCGACCGTTCGGACGGAGATGAAGAGCTTCTCGCCGATCTCCTGGTTCGTGTAGCCGAGCGCCAGCAGATAGAGAACGTCGCGCTCCCGTTCGGACAACGGCTCGAGTGCCCCCGGGGAATCGGGATTGACGAGCTGCGCGCCGAGCTCGGGGTCGACGTAGCCGCCGCCGTTCGCCACGAGCTGGATCGCAGCGACCAGGTCGCGGTCTGAGGAGCGCTTCGGCAGGTAGCCGGCCGCACCGGCGGACAGCGCGCGGCGCACGGAGCTGGGCGCCGCCTGCGACGAGACGACGAGGACCCGCGACTGCGGTGCGACCTCGGTGAGCTCCGGGATCACCTCGTCGCCGCTCTTCCGCGGCAGGAGTAGATCCAGCACGATCAGGTCCGGCTGCAGCCTCCGCGCCAGCAGGACCGCCCGTTCGGCCGTGTCGGCCTCGCCCACGACCGTGATCCCGGGCTCGGGCTCGAGCCGGCTGCGCAACCCCGCCCGCAGGAGCTCGTGGTCGTCGACGAGCAGGACCCTGATCATCGGTACGCCTCCACGAGCTCGAGCGTCGCGCGCGTGCCACCGTTGGGACGCGCAGCAAGCTCGAGCACGCCGTCGAAGCGAGCGGCGATGCGCCGGCAGAGCGACAGGCCGAGCCCGCTGCCGGTGGCGTAGTGCTGCTCCCCACCGAGACCGACCCCACCGTCGTCCACGACCAGGCGCCAGGAGCGTGGGGATCGGGCGGCCGAGACGTGAACGTGCTCGGCTCCGGCGGCCGCGGCGTTCGACAGGAGGTTGCGCAGGATCACGCGGAGCGGCCCCGGCGGCAGCGGCAGCGTCGTGGTGAGGTCGGAGGTGACCTCCACCTGGGCGCCGAGAGCGCCGGCGGTGACCTGGTCGAGACATTCCGCCACTGAGGCGAACGGCTTCTCCCAGGGGAGCTCCTGCGCGGCCTCGAGCAGCTCGTCGACGAGGTCAAGCGCCTCATTGACGAGCTGGGACGGGTCGTCTGCAAGCAGCGCCGCGTGCAACGGGGTCTTCAGCTCGTGGGCGACGAGCGCCGCGAAGTCGTCGAGCGCTTCGTTGCGTCGCGCCAGCTGTTCGACCAGCCGGCTGTAGTCGTGGCGAACCGGGAGCTCGACGACGTTCGCGAGCGCCGGGCTGACGTCTGCTGTGGCGCTAGGCGGCATCGAGCAGCACCAGCCGTGTTCGATCTGTGTGGAAGTCGAGGCCTCTGGCCGCAGCGTGCGCAAACGGATGGTCGAAGACGTCGAGCGCTCGCTCGTGCTCGTCGAGGACGAGCTCGAAGTACTCGTCGTTGGCGACATCGGCGACGGTGACCGTCACCAGGTTCGTCGACCGGCTCCAGAGCAGCCTGACCGTGATTCCGTTGCTCTCGCGGGATACCAGTTCCGTTCGTTCGGTGGTCGCTTCGTACATCTCGTGATCCCTTCGCGTTGAACGGGGCGGCATGACCCGACCAAGGTTGCGCCAATTGGCCTTGTGCCGATAGCCGACCAGCGCCCCTCTGCTTGCCCGGATGACCGCGCCTTTCGCGTACCGGCTAGCCGCTATTCGGAGCAGCCGGCCGAACCGCGTAAGGTTGGCGCACGGCCGATAGCTCCCCAAACACTCCCCGTCGGGTCGTCGTCGCCGACGACGACGTCCTGCTGCGCGAGGGCGTCGCGAGCGTGCTCGAGCGGTCGGGCTTCGAGGTCGTCGGCCAGGCCGGCGACGCGGACGAGCTCCTCGCGCTCGTGCGCGAGCACAAGCCCGAGCTCGTGATCGTCGACATTCGGATGCCGCCCACGCATTCGACCGAGGGGCTCGTCGCTGCCCAGACGATCCGTGACGAGTTCCCGGAGACGGGCATCCTCGTTCTCTCGGCGCATGTCGAGATTGAAGAGGCAGCCGAGTTGCTCGCGACGGGCGACCGGATCGGCTACCTGCTCAAGGGCCGCGTGCTGGACGTGGACGAGTTCGTCGATTCGCTGAAGCGGATCGCGGCGGGCGGGTCGGTTGTCGACCCGGGCCTCGTGCAGACGCTCGTCAACGCTCGCCGGGCCGACGATCCGCTCGAAGACCTCACGACCAGGGAGCGCGAGGTGCTGGGGCTGATGGCCGAGGGCCGCTCGAACGCCGGCATCGCCGGCCAGCTCTGGCTCGCCGAGGGAACGGTCGAGAAACACGTTCGCCACATCCTGGCCAAGCTCCGGCTGCCCGAGACCAGGGACGACCACCGCCGCGTCCTGGCGGTCGTGACGTTCCTGAAAGGCAGCAGGGAGCCGGCCTAGGCCGCGGGCTCGAGCAGGTCACGAATCGCCTGCGCCGAGAGCCGCGTCTTCGGAACGAACCCGAGCGCGGGGCTCGTCGCGATCAGGTGAGCGAGGTCCTCCTCGGAGTGCGTCGAGATCAGGATCACCTTGGTGCTGTCACTCAGCCGGCCCGCCAGCTCGAGACCGTCCTCGTCGCCCAGGTCGATGTCGACGAGCGTGACGTCCGGCCGAAGCTCGGACACCAGCTGGAACGCCTCCGCACTGTTCGAGGCGACGCCGACCACGTCCAACCCCTCGCGTCTGAGCAGGCCTGTAGCGCCCTCGATGAAGAGGGCGTTGTCGTCGACGATCAGGCACGTCACCACCTTGGAAGGATCGACCATCGCATGCCGTTGCGCATCCCCGCTACCGGCAATCTTTAGGCACGGCGAATGTGCCTAACGACGACGCCGGAGCGCGCTCACGACCTGCTCGAGCAGACGCACGAGGTCGCGTGGGGTGATGACGATCGGCGCCTCACGACCGGCTTCGCTGTGCTTGCGATTCCGCCTCATCTCTTGGCGACCATGCACGCTGCGAGATTGCCGGGCATCAGCGTCGCTTCGGATCAGCTGCGGGAAACGCGCCTGGCGACAACTCGAGCTCGAGCGGCAACTCGGCCGTGATCTTCGTCCCCTTGCCCGGCAGGCTGTCGACGCGGATCGATCCCCCGAGTGCCTCGACGCGGTCCGTGAGGCCGACGAGTCCCGAGCCGCGGGCGGCGTCCGCTCCGCCGACGCCGTCGTCGCGAACGGACAGCTCCAGGCTGCCGTCGCTCTCTGAGAGCGAGAGGTCGATGCGCGACGCCTGCGAATGCTTCGCGGCGTTGGCGAGAGTCTCGGAAGCAACGAAATACGCCGCGACCTCGATCGGCTCGGGGAGCCGCGCGTCCATCGTGATGTTGAGGCCGACAGGAATCGGCGAACGATGGGCGAGCGTTTGCAAGGCCGGACCGAGTCCGCCCTTCGTGAGGATCGCGGGGTGAATCCCGCGCGAGATCTCCTGCAAGTCCTCAACGGCCTCTGCCAGCCCCTCCGCGACGCGCGACAGCTCCTCGCGCAAGTCCTCTCGCTCGGGAGACACGGTCGCCTCGGCCGCGCGCACAGCCAGGCCGAGCGAGACGAGCCGCTGCTGTGTGCCGTCGTGGAGGTCACGCTCGATCTGCCGGCGAGTCTCGTCCGAGGCCGCGACGATGCGGCGGCGCGAGGCGGCGAGCTCGGACTTCCCTTCGGCATTGGCGATCGCAGTCGCCACCAGCTCGGTGAACTTCATCAGGCGGTCCTCTGTGTCCGGTGGCATGAGCCATTCTGTCGAGGCAGCAGTCACTAGGCCCCAGAGATGGCCTTCGACGACGATCGGGGTTCCAACCGCCGACTTCACGCCCGTCTCCCGAGCGCTGACGCCGATCGGGTCGGTGGCATCTGAGAAGTCGTCGCGGCGAGCGGACCGGCCCGTCTGGAGCACCATCCACGCGATGTTCTTGCCCTCGGTCGGCCATCGCCTGCCTGTAGGAAAAGCTGTCCCGGTGGCACTCCACGAAGCTAGGGTCGTCACGCTGTCGTCCGGTTCGAAGCGACCGATCGTGGCGCTTGCCGCGGCCAACAGGCGCCCGACCTCCTCGGCGACGGCCTCGAAGAGATCCTGAGGGGATGCGCCTTGAGCGACAAGCGTCGCGACACGCCGCAGCGCGGCTTGCTCCTCGGCGAGCACCGCTCGTGCCTCTCGAGACTCGGCGTTGGCGATCGCGGTGGCCACCAATTCTGTGAAGGCGCCGATACGGGTCTCGGCGTTTTCGGCCCACGGCCCGACCTCGCGAGTCGCGGCCATCAACGCGCCCCACAGCTTCCCCTCGACGATGACCGGCGCCCCGACGGCCGAGCGTATGCGCAAAGTCCGCGCAAGATTCGTTGCCGCACCCTTCCAGGCCTCGTCGTAGCTGTGCATTCGCGCGGGCGCGCCGCTCTCGAAGATACGAGCGGCGAGGTTGTCGCCGTCCAGTGGAAACCGTGACCCGACCGGCAGAATGGGGGCGTCACTGCCCCAGCTGGCGACCGTCGTCGCCGTGCCATCGCCGGGGAAGACGTGCAACACCGCAAGGTCGGCATCGAGGAGCAGACCGACCGCCTGCGTGACGGCCGCGAACACCTCGTCGGGCGACGGCTGTTGCGCGACGAGCACCGCCACTCGGCGCAGCGCCGCTTGCTCATCGGCGAGACGGGTGACCGCGGCGCGTGATTCGGCATTGGCGATCGCCGTCGCGACGAGCTCGGTGAAGTCTGTCAGCCGGGCCTCGGTGTCTTCCGGGAAAGGCTCGGTTCGCGGCGAGAGAACCACCACCGCCCCCCACAAACGTCTCTCGACAACGATCGGGCTCGCGACAGTCGACCGCATCCCCGCGCCGCGAACGACCGCAGCGATCTCCCCGGTCATGTGCGCATAGTCCTCGATGCGGGCGGGGCGGCCGGTCTGCCGAACGGTTGTGGTCACACCCGGGCTGTCGAGCGCCCAGCGCGATCCGATCGGGAACGGCTCGCGATGGCCCTCGCTGAAGCCGGCGACCACGAGCGAACCTTCCGGGTCGTAGCGGATCAGCCTGACGTGCGGGACATCGAAGACGCGGGCGACCTGCTTCGCGACGGCGGCGAAGAGCTGATCGGGAGAGGACTCGCGCGCGACAAGCGTCGCGACCTGCCGCAAGGCCGCCTGTTCGGTGACGAGCTCGCGAACGTGCCGTTCTGCACGCTCCAGCACCTCGACCGGGGCGGACTTGGCGTGGTGGGTTGCAACTCGGCGGAGGAGGTACGCCTCGCCCTGACCGAGTGACGCGGCCACGGCAACCGACCCGTCGCCCAGAACGACCTCGCCGTCACCCTCGGGCAGTTCGAGCGGTTCGGAGCTCCCGGGCTCCCCTGCGACCACATACCCGTCGCGGTTGACAAGCAGGTCCGTGCTCCTCGTCATGAGGTCGCTGTAGCGGCGCCTTACCCGAGCGTCCTGGTCGCGCCGGACCTCGAGGAGGCGCCGCTCCATGCTGCGGGCGGCCGCGCTCACAAGCTCGAGGCTCCGTGGATGAGCGGTATGCCAGAGGCTCGAGAGATCGACCAGCGCGACGACGCGGCCCGTCACCGGGTCGTGCACCGGCGCGCCGGAGCAGACCCACTGGTGATGGCGTTCGTTGAAGTGCTCGAAGGCGAACACCTGGAAGGCGTGGTCGGCAGCCAGCGCCGTCCCGATCCCGTTGGTGCCGTCGGCTGCCTCGCTGTACCGCGCGCCCTCGACCAGATTCATCTCGGCGGCCCGCTCCTTCAGCGACCGGTCGCCGACTCTGTGCAGGATCAGACCCGACGCATCGGTCACGACGACCATGCTGCGCGACTCCTCGGCCACCTTGTGGAGCTGCTCCACCAGGTCCTGAGCGAGGGACCCGAGCGGATGCTCGAACCAGCGCTCGAGCACCTCCGACTCGTCGGCCTCGATCGGAGCCAGCATGTCCGTCGGATCGAGGCCGGTGGCCAGCGAGCGTTGCCACGACTCGACGATCGTCGGCCGCAGCCCCGCCGTGGCGCCCGGTGGGAGCTCGAGGCCGAGCGCGCCGTCGGCGAGCAGTCGCTCCCAGCTTCTCTGCAGCTCGCGAGCGCGGCTCAGCGGATCCGTCTCCGGTCCAACAGCCAGCCAGTTCGACGGCATGGCTGTTCGATGATAGACCCTCTCGACTATTCGAGCTCGAGCGGCAACTCCGCCGTGATCGTCGTCCCTTTGCCCGGCCGGCTGTCGACGCCGAGCGACCCCCCGAGCGCCTCGACCCGGTCGTCGAGGCCGACGATTCCCGACCCACGGGCAGGCTCGACTCCGCCGACGCCGTCGTCTCGAACCGACAGCACGAGAGCACCGTCGCGCCGCTCGAGCGAGACGTCGATGCGCGAAGCCTCTGAATGCTTAGCCGCGTTGGCGAGAGCCTCCGAGGCAACGAAGTACGCCGCCACCTCGAGCGGCTCCGCGAGCCGCTCCTCCGTCACGATCCGGAGGTCGACCGGGATCGGCGAGCGCAGAGCGAGCGCCCGCAGGGCCGGAGCGAGACCGCCCTTGGTGAGGATCGCAGGGTGGATTCCGCGCGAGATCTCCTGCAGATCCTCGACCGCGGCCGCCAGTCCGGTCGCGACGCCGGAGAGCTCGTCGCGGAGGTCGTCCCGTTCCGGAGGAAGATTCGCCTCGGCGGCCCGCACCGCCAGCCCGAGCGACACGAGGCGCTGCTGCGTGCCGTCGTGGAGGTCGCGCTCGATCTGCCGGCGAGTCTCGTCCGAGGCCGCGACGATGCGGCGGCGAGACGCGGCGAGCTCGTACTTGCCCTCCGCGTTCGCGATCGCGGTCGTGACGAGCTCGGTGAACTTCTCCAGCCGCTCCTCCGTGTCGGGCGGGAGCTCCTCCGCCGCGTTGACCGCGATCACGCCCCACATGCTTCCCTCGACGATGATCGGGCTCGCCACGGTCGAGGCGATCCCTCGCACCCGTGCGCGCTCGGATGTCTGGTCGACGCGGGCCGAGTGTCCGGTTCGGTAGACCTGTGCCGAGGCGAGTGCGTCGTCGAGGGACAGGCGATTCCCGATCGGGTCGATCTCCTCCGAGGCGCCGACCAGCACGACCGCTTCGTGGTGGTGGTCAAACCGCATCACGGTGGCAATCGCCTCGAACGAGGCGGCGACCTCCTTCACGACCGTCGCGAACACCTCCTCGGGCTCGACCCCGCGGGCGACGAGCGTGGCGATGCGGCGCAACGTGGCCTGCTCCGCGGCGACGCGCTCGAGCGCCTGTCGCGCTTCGGCGTTCGCGACTGCGGTCGCGACGAGCTCGGTGAACTGGCCGAGCCGGGCCTCCGACCGTTCGGGGATCGGCTCGGGATCGGTCGAGATCGCGATGATCACGCCCCACAGCCGGCCCTCGACGGTCATGGGCGCGCCGATCGCCGATTCGAAGCCGGCGCTTCGAGCGAGGCGGGCGATCTCTCCCTCCAATGCCCCGTAGTCGTCGATGCGCGCTCTCCGCTTCGTCCGGGCGACTGTGGCCATCACGCTCGGGTCGTCGATCGACCACTTGCTTCCGGCCGGAAACGGGTGCTCGCCCGACGAGGCGATCACGGTCCCGGTGTTGTCGTCGTCGTACCGAACGAGCTCGATGCTCTCCAACCCCAGCAGGCTCGAGACCTCCTTGACGACTGCCGTGAAGACCTGCTCCGGGGCAGCGCCCGCCGCGACGAGGGTGGCGACCCGGCCGAGCGCGGCCTGCTCGTCGCCGAAGCGGCTGAGCTCGTCGTGTGCCTGCGTGTTCGCGACCGCCGTCGCGACCAGATCCGTGAACGCGGCCAGCCGTTCCTCGCCGCCGGCGGGAAACGGCTCCGGGCGTTTGGTGGCGACGAGCATCACGCCCCAGACGCGATCCTCGACGACGATCGGCGCCGCGATCGACGAGCGCCAGCCGTATCGGCGCGCGATCTCCGCGGCCTCTCCGGTGGCCTTGTCGTACCCGTCGACACGGGCCGGCTTTCCGGTCTCGGCAACGAGCGTGAGGACGTTGTGCCCGCCGACCGCCGAGCGAGTGCCCACGGGCACTCCTCCACCCGGCGTGCTCCAGCTTCCGATCGCCGTCGCGAATCCGTCGCCGTCGTAGCGGCCGACGACCGTGATGTCGGTGTCGAGCAACTTGCCGACTTCGGCCGCCACCGCGTCGAAGACCTCGGTGGACGGCGCGTCACGGGCGACGAGCGTCGCGACCCGTCGCAGCGCGGCCTGTTCCTCGGCCAGCCGCGCGAGGGCCTCGCGAGACTCGGCATTCGCGATTGCGGTGGCGACGAGCTCGGTGAAGCTCTCCAGGCGCTCAGCGGTATCGGGCGGTAGCGTCTCCTCGGAGTTCAGGGTAATCGCGCCCCAGAGACGGCCCTCCACGACGACCGGGCTCCCAACCTGGCAGAGGAAGCCACCGAGACGAAGGACTTCGGCGTCCGGCCCGCCAAGCGATTCCAGGTCCACTTCGTCCACGCGGGCAGAGCGTCCTGTCCGCAGCACTCGCGTCGAGACGTAGAGATCCTTGGGCGCCCAGCGCGATCCAATCGGTTCGCGCTCGTACGGCCTCGACGCACCGACGAGGACGCATTCGGGGCCGGGATCGAACCTGACGACGGTCGCTACGAGCGGGGGCTCCACACCCGCGGACACGTGCGCGACCTGCTTGGTGACCGCCGCGAAGAACTCAGCCGGTGGGACACCTTGCGCGACCAACGTCGCGACCCGCCGGAGCGCGGCCTGCTCGTCGGCGAGTCGTGCGAGCGCTTCGCGAGACTCGGCATTGGCGATCGCGGTTGCGATCAGCTCGGTGAAGCTTTCCAGGCGCCGGTCGGTGTCCGGCGGGAGCGCCTCCGGGGCGTTCAGGGTCATCGCGCCCCAGAGACGGCCCTCGACGATCACGGGGCACCCGACCTGGTAGAGGAACCCACGGAGTCGAAGGACGTCGGCGTCGGGCCCACCGGTGGCGTCCAGGTCCGCCTCGTCCACGTGTGCAGAGCGCCGGGTGCGCAGCACTCGCGTCGAGACGTACAGGTCCCTGGGTGTTGGCACCCAGCGCGATCCGATCGGTTCGTGCTCGTAGGGCCTCGACCTGCCGACGAGGACGCATTCAGGGCCCGGATCGAACCTGATCACGGTCGCGACGAGCGGGGACTCGGCGGCTGAGAAGACATGCGCCACCTCCTCGGTGACCGCCGCGAAGAGCTCGGCCGCCGGGACGCCTTCTGCAACCAGCGTCGCGACCCGCCGTAGAGCGGCTTGCTCCAGCTGCGCCTGGCCGAGCTCGGTCACGTCAAGGCCTCGATCCTCGTCACTGCGGACGCCGAGCATTGTCGCGCCTCCCGCGCCGCACCGTCCAGCGTCAGGCGTGTCTGGACTTCCCGTGCCGGTGCCCCCGCCGCGAGTTGAGGAAGTAGCCCTCCGCCGCGAGCGTGGCGAGCCGGCCGATCCGCCTCGCGCCGATCGTCCGGGCGAGCGAGACGAGTGCGAACGCCTTCATCCCCGCCGCGATCAGCGAGCCGAGCGTGCGGGTTCGTTCCCTGGTCATCTGATGCTCCTTTCAATCACAGCGGGGGAGCAGGCGCTCCCCCGCTGGTGTGGGTTGTCAGTTCGACGGCTGGGCCTTGGGCGCCGCGAACGTGCGCTTCAGGTCGCTTTCGACCAGCCGCTTGCCACCGATCGCGACGATCAGCTCCGTGATGCCGCTGACCAGCGCGAAGGCTGCGATCAGCGCGAGCGTGACGAGCGCGCCGGCGCCGGGCTTGGCGAAGATCACGATGCCGAACAGGATCGAGACCAGCCCGCTGAGGATCATCAGCGCGGTGTCGCCGCCGTCGATCGGCAGCCAGAAGGCGCCGCCGACCGCGATGATCCCGAGCGCGATCGCGTACGCGCCGATCACGTACAGCAGCGCGAGCGACGAGATGTTCGGCCAGACGAGCACGATGATGCCGACGGCGATGCCGAGCAGGCTCGAGACGATGAGCCAGCCGCGCTCGCCGTCCGCGCTCGCAGAGAACGAGTAGAAGAGGCCGACGACGCCGGTTGCAAGCGCGTAGGCGCCGAACAGGATCGTGAGGGCCTCGAGGCTGATGCCGGGCCAGAGGAGGATCACGACGCCGAGCGCGATCGAGAGCAGGCCGTTCAAGCCGAGCGCCCACCTCATCTTCGTCAGCTGCGTGTCCGCCATCTGGTTGACCCGGTCGAGTGTGGATTCCATCGGGTTACCTCCCTTGGAGAATTGGACGCTCCGACGATCGCGCGCTCGGCGTCCGCCGGAATCGGCGAGGCGGCCGATTCGGTGCGCGAACTCCGCAGCGCTGCAGCCTTGTCGCAAGCCCTCAGCGAACTCGCTGATGCGCCGGCGCGCGCCGGCGGAGAAGGATGGCCGCATGGCCGTCCACGCGAAGACGGAGCGTCGCCGGGTCGAGCCGGCGCCCGCGACCGCGCCTGGCCGTGACGTGACGCGAACTGCCGTGAAGGCGACCGCAGCCGCGGTCGCCGTGGTGGCGATCGCCTTCGGGCTCTGGAAGGTGAGGAGCATCATCATCCTGCTGCTCCTCGCGCTGACCTTCGCGGCCGCGATCCGGCCGGGTGTCGAATGGCTCACCCGCCGCCGCGTGCCGGAAAGCGTTGCGATTCTTGTCTTCTTCGTGGGGACGCTCGGCGTGCTCGGCCTGTTCTTCTGGCTGGCCGTTCCCCCGGCGCTGCACCAGCTCGGCCACGCGCTCAACCAGCCCGACGGCAGCGGCGCCGCCGTTCAGGGCACCGGGGTCCGTCACGACGCGCTCGCCTACGTCGACCGCCAGCTACATCAGCTTCCGCACGGCTCGAACCTGCTGCACCCGGTCGCCTCCTACGGGCGGAAGGCGACGGATGCGGTGGTGGGCGTGCTCTTCACGCTCGCGGCGACCTGGTACTGGGTCTCCGAGCGGGACCGGATGATCGGCTTGCTCTCGGCGCTCGCGCCGGAGGCCAAGCGCGACAAGGCCCGGCAGACGTACCTGGCGATCGACCGCCGGCTCGGCTCCTACACGCGCCTGAAGTTCCTGATGGTCGGAATCGTCGGGGCCGTCCTGGCGGTCGGCTTCTACCTCGTCGGGCTCCACTACTGGCTGCTCCTCGGCGGCTTCGTCGGCCTGGTGGAGATCGTGCCGGTGATCGGGCCGCTGATCGGCGCGATCGTCGTCGTGGCCAGCGGCCTCTCCCAGTCGGTCCACGTGGCCGCGCTGGGCCTGCTGGTGCTCGTGGTCGTGCGTGAGTTCCAGAGCTACGTGGTGAACCCGCACCTGATGGGGAAGTCGGTCGGGCTCTCGCCGATGGTGACGCTCGTCTCGGTCTCGGTCGTCGGCCTCCTGTTCGGGGGCTTCGCGGTCATCCTCGCCATTCCGGTCACCTCGGCCGTCGCGACGCTGATCGACGTGCTCGTGCTCGACCACGAGCCGCCGTCGGAGCGTCGCGCTTCGGCCTGACGCGGTTTCCGCAGCCGTTCGGGGGTTGCACCGATGCCGCTCCGCAGGGCGGCCCGGATCATCGACAGCACCGGTGAATTCGAGGGCACGGAGCCCTCGGCCGGAGCAACGAGAGGAGACGAGATGTCAAACAACGAGCTGGAGCTCTCGGTCACCGACGAGCTCTTCTGGGACCCCAAGGTCGACAGCGATGCGATCGCGGTCTCGGCAGACGACGGCGTCGTCACCCTGCGCGGCACGGTTGCCAGCTTCAGGCAGAAGCGCGAGGCAACGAACGACGCCGAGCGCATCTTCGGCGTCAAGAGCGTCAAGAACGACCTCGAGGTTCGGATCATGAACCGGGATCGCCGCAACGACGCCGACCTGCGCGGCGCGGTGCTGCAGGCGTTGACGCTGGACGGCCTCGTGCCGTCGACGATCGACGCCAAGGTCGACGACGGCGTGGTCACGCTCACCGGAACGGCCAACTGGCAGTTCGAGCGTGACGAGGCGGAGTTCGTCGCCGCGAACATCCTCGGCGTCATCTCGGTCGACGACGAGATCGACCTCGTCCCGCCCGCGCCGAGCACGGGCGACGTCAAGCACTCCATCAAGAAGGCGATGGAGCGCAACGCGAAGCTCGACGCCGACGCCCTCTCGGTCGACAGCTCGAACGGGACCGTCACGCTCCATGGAACCGTGAGCTCCTGGGCCGACCACGACGAGGCGATCGCCGCCGCGTGGGCCGCCCCGGGCGTCTCCGACGTCAAGGACCGGATCCTCGTCGCGTACTGAGACAGCGGGCGGCACGGGTCGACCGGCTCGTGCCGCCCATTCCTATCGACCAGGAGGAACAGGATGGACGCGATCTCTCAGATGAACGACCTGGCGTCGCGCCTGAAGGCCGAGCCGAACCCGGCGCTCCTCGAGAATGCGCGCAAGCGCGCCGAAAGCGTCCAGAACCGCATCGCCGACAAGATCACGGACTTCGCCGGCTCGATGACGTTCGTCTACCTGCACATCCTCTGGTTCGGCAGCTGGATCGGCTTCGGCGTCGAGAAGTATCCGTACGGGCTGCTGACGATGATCGTCTCGCTCGAAGCGATCTTCCTCTCGACCTTCGTGATGATCAGCCAGAACCGCGCCGACGCGAAGCGGCAGGTGATCGCCGACCAGCAGTGGCAGACGGTGCAGGAGGAGGACCGGCAGAACGTGCAGCTACTCTCGCTCTCGAAGCAGATCCTCGACCTGACCGAGGCCGTGCACGACTATGCCGCCGCCCGCGCGAACGGCGTCGCACCGAAGAGCGACGCCCGAAGCTAGTCGGTTCGAAGGCATGCGAAGCTACTCGGAGCGACAATCCGACTGGGAGGACCGATGGAGCAAGACCTGAGCTTCGAGCGCGACATCCGCCCACTCTGGCGCGAGCGCGACATCACGTCGATGTCGTCCGTCTTCGACCTCTCGTCGTACGACGACGTGCGCGACAACGCCGAGGCGATCTACGGAAGGCTCGCCGACGGGACGATGCCCTGCGACGGCGCCTGGCAAGCCGAGGACGTCAATCGCTTCCGCGCGTGGATGGACGGCGGCTTCCAGCCGTAGTTCAGCCCGGATCGTTGTTGATGGCAACTAGAGAGGCGTCCTGTCACTGCGGCCAGCTCCGCCTCACCGTCGATGGCGAGCCGTTCGCCGTCTCGATCTGCAACTGCCTGGCCTGCCAGCGCCGCACCGGGAGCGCCTTCGGCATGCAGGCCGGCTTCAAGGCGGATCGAGTCACGGTCGGGGGCCGCTACAGCGACTACGTGCGCGTCTCGGACGAAGCCGACCGGAAGGAGCACGTCTTCCATTTCTGCCCCGACTGCGGCTCCCAGGTCTTCTACACCGAGCCGACGGAGCCCGAGCTGCTCGTCGTCTCCGTCGGCGCCTTCGCCGACCCGACGTTTCCGCCGCCGACCGAGTCCGGCTACGACTCGAGGCGGCACGCTTGGATTGGGCTGCCCGAGTCGGTCACACGCCACGTCCCCGAGCTGTGGGAGCCGGTGCAGCCGCTCTACGAGGCCGGCAAGTACGCCGAGGCAGCCGACCGCGGGCGCGAGCTGCTGGAGGCCCACCCCGACAGCAGCATGCTGCTCTACAACGTGGCGTGCGCCGAGAGCCTCGCGGGCCGGACAGCCGACGCGCTCGAGCACCTCGCGCGCGCAGTCGAGCAGTGGGACGGCGCCCGTGCGATGGCGAGCGAGGACTCCGACTTCGACCCGATCCGCGACGAGCCCGCTTTCCGCGAGCTGACGCGCGCCTAGATCAGCTCCCGCCTAGGACGAGGCGAGCATCGAGCGAGACTCCGCACGAGCCTCGCGCCACCAGACGAGCTCGTACGTGTGCAGCGCCAGCCAGACCACGGTGACCAGTGCGAGCGCGGCGAGTGCCGGCACCGCGGTCGCGAGCGGAAACACGAGCAACAGGAGGACCGCCGCTGCGAACCGGCCACGGCTCACCGACAATCGCCGTTCGAGCCGCGACCGGATCGCCGAGTACGTGAGCAGGTAGAGCGCACTTCCGCCGCAGAGGGCGAACGCCGGGGCGGAATCGAGCTCATCCCCGACGTGACCGACGATGACCTTCATCGCGAACGCGAACAGCACGATCCCCACGATCATCGGCAGGTGCGTATAGGCGTACAGGTCGCGCGAGAGCGCCGCGCGCTGGGGGCCCTCCGCCTCCGCGAGCGTGCGCGCGGCGCGAATCGAGAAGAAATCGAAGTACGCCAGCCAGAACGACGTGGCGACGAGCAGGCCGAGAACCGCGGCCGCCACCTCGCCAGGCCCGATCTTCGTGGCGCCGATGCCGATCGCAACGAACGCCTCGCCGATCGCAATGATGATCACGAGGCCGTAGCGCTCCGTGAGGTGCGTCGGGAAGACCCGCCAGCCGCTCGACCCGCTCAGCCCCGCACCGACGTACGTGGTCAACAGCGCGGCGACCCACAGCCAGATGCGAGCGCCGTCCGCGAAGCCGAAGCCGGCGATCAGGATCAGCGTCGCGCCGATCAGCGTCCACGGCGCCAGCCGGAGCACGGCGGCGAGCAGGTCGTGGTCCCCGCGGCCGGCAAGCGCGTAGAGCGCCAGATGGAGGGCGACGACGATCAGGAAGCAAGCGCCGAAGAGCACGCCGTCGTCGTCGAACACGCCCGGCACCGCGAGCGCCGCGAGGAACATCGCGATCAGCGCGACGAGCAGCGCGGCTCCGACGAACCCTTCCTCGGGATCGACGGTGTTCGTCAGCCAGGCGTAGGCCGTCCAGGGCCACCAAAGCGCTGCGAGGACGAGCACACCACGACCGATCCCGGCGAACGTCGGATCATTGGCGAGCAGGGTCGTGACCTGCGTGAACGCGAACACGAAGACGAGGTCGAAGAAGAGCTCTCGCGGCGTGACGCTGTGCTCGTGATCGACTGCCGTCGCGGGCATCGCCGGCGACCTTAGCCCCTGCGCCGGACCGGAATGCTCGCTGGTTCACGTTGCGAGCGTCGCTCGCGCACCCGCAACGCGAACGGCGGCGGACAGCGTGTCGATGTCGTACGCGCCGTAGTGGCGGCGGCCGTTGATGAAGAACGTCGGTGTCCCGGTGACGCCGCTCAGGTCGGCGCTGTCGACGTCGTCGGCGACGCGGCTCGCACCGGCCCGCGTATCGAGGTCCTCCAGGAACCGGTCGAGGTCGAGTCCGAGTTGCTGGGCGTAGCCCATCAGATCATCCGCGTCGAGCGCGTCCTGGTGCGCGAGCAGCAGGTCGTGCATCTCCCAGAACGCGCCCTGGTTGCCTGCTGCCTCCGACGCCTCGGCGGCGCGCTGGGTACGCGGGTGGACGTCGTTGAGCGGCAAGTGCCGCCAGACGTACCGGACGTCGGCGAAGTCGCCCAGGAGTTGCCGTAGCACCGGCTCGGCCTGGCCGCAGTACGGGCACTCGAAGTCGCCGTACTCGACGACGGTGACGGGCGCGTCGACCGGCCCCCGAATGTGGTCGCGTTCGGGGTCGACCTCAGGGTAGAGGTCGACAACGGGCTCGGCTGTGCCGAGGAGCGCGCGGACCCGCAGCGCCCGCGGCAGGTACGCCGTCGCCCGGAACAGGAGCCACGTGATCGCGGAGGCGGTGAAGGCAGCACCGAGCACACCGAGCTTGGCTTCCTGAAGCTGGGCTCCGTGGAAGGCGAGCGTCGCGACGAGCAGCGACACCGTGAAGCCGACGCCGGCGATCGTCCCGCCGCCCAGGACGGCGGCCCAACCTAGGGGCGGGCGTAGTCGTCCGCGGCTCAGCCTCGTCAGAACGTAGGTTCCGCCAGCGATCCCGATGGGCTTGCCGATCACGTAACCGAAGAGGATTCCCAGCGTGATCGGCGAGCTGAAGGCGCGTGCGAGAAACCCGCCGCTGATCGGGATTCCGGCGTTTGCGAGCGCGAACAACGGGACGATCAGGTAGCTCGTCCATGGGTGGTAAAGCTGCTGTAGGCGCTCGTTCGGCGACGTCGCCACCCGCAGCTGCGCGGCCGCCGCCTGAGCGAGCTGCGCCGTCGGCTGCTCGCGGAACTCGCGGAAGCGCTCCGTCGCCTGCTCGAGGACGGGACGCGGCGGTGGATTCGCGTACGCCAGAACGCCAATCACCAGGCCCGCGACGACAGGCTCGATGCCGGACTCGAGCAGCGCGACCCAGACGCCGACACCGAGCGCGAAGTAGACGAGTCCGACCCGGATCCCGAGCCGGCGAAGGACGAGGATCCCCCCGAGGAACGCGACCGCGATCAGAACCGGGACGACCTGCACCGAGCCCGAGTAGACGAGCGCGATGACGACGATCGCCAAGACGTCGTCCGCGACGACGACCGTGAGCATGAAGGCCCGGAGGCGATCGGGGAAGCGCGGCCCGACGAGGGCGAGCAGACCGAGCGCGAAGGCGGTGTCGGTCGACATCGCCGCTCCCCACCCGTGCGCCGAGGAGCGTCCGGCGTTGAACGCGAGGTAGATGCCGACCGACGCCAGGACGCCGCCGGCGCCCGCGACGACCGGTAGCGCGAAACGGCGCCGCTCGCGCAGCTCGCCGAGATCGAACTCGCGCCTGGCCTCGAGGCCGACGACGAAGAAGAAGAACGTCATCAGGCCGCTGTTCACCCATCCACGCAGGTCGAGCGCAATCCCGGCGCCACCGACTTGGACGGACAGCCGGGTCGACCAAACAGACGCGTAGGAGCTTCCGTCGATGTTGACCCAGGCCAGGGCGGCGATCGCCGCGGCAAGCAGGACGGCGGCGCTGCCGGTCTCGGTCTGGAGGAACGCGCGAAGCGGCGACTCGAGGTTCCGCGCCCACGCGGTTCGCCCCCGAAAGCCGGTGGTCTCCGGCCGGCCGCTGCTCGTGGCGCTCATCCGTTCCCACCGACGACCCTAACCATCACGCCGATTGTCGGGC
>Ga0207648_10001647_pt1 | contig 24475 bp, 26 predicted proteins | sample KBSMisM32_FD_184310 | JGI IMG/M metagenome (GOLD analysis project Ga0207648, IMG submission 184310) | Miscanthus rhizosphere microbial communities from Kellogg Biological Station, Michigan, USA - KBS Miscanthus M3-2 (SPAdes) (version 2) | ecosystem: Host-associated > Plants > Roots >... | reverse complement strand
GACCGAGCTGGCGCGCACGCTCGCCGAGTTCCTGTTCGGCGACGAGGACGCGATGATCCAGGTCGACATGTCGGAGTACATGGAGAAGCACTCCGTGTCCCGGCTCGTCGGCTCGCCCCCGGGCTACATCGGCTACGACGAAGGCGGCCAGCTCACCGAGGCCGTGCGCCGCAAGCCGTACTCCGTGCTGCTCCTCGACGAGATCGAGAAGGCGCATCCCGACGTGTTCAACATCCTGCTCCAGATCCTGGAGGAGGGAAAGCTGACCGACGCCCAGGGGCGCCGCGTCGATTTCCGCAACACGATCATCGTGATGACCTCGAACATCGGCGCCGGCCAGATCTCGAAGAACCAGTCGCTCGGCTTCTCGATGGGCGACGACACCGGCATGACCTACGAGGACATGAAGAACAAGGTCATGGGCGAGCTGAAGAAGGTCTTCCGGCCCGAGCTTTTGAACCGCATCGACGAGGTGATCGTCTTCCACAAGCTGACGAAGGAAGAGATCCTCACGATCGTCGACATCCAGATGAAGCGCGTGCGCGAGCAGATGTCGATCCACGAGATCGCGATCGAGCTCACGGACGAGGCCAAGGAGCTGCTCGTCGAGAAGGGCTACGACCCTGCAATGGGTGCGAGGCCGCTGCGCCGCGCGATCCAGCGGGTGATCGAAGATCCGCTTGCCGACTTCGTCCTCGGCCGGACGCTCGAGCGCGGTTCGACGATCCTCGTCGCTCGCAAGGGCGACACCGAAGAGGTCGACATGACGGTCATCCCGGGCGAGGTCACGCCCGAGAAGATCCTCGTCCCGCCCGAGGAGCCTGTGGCTTCTGGCGCGGACGACGAGTCAGACTCGCTCTCCGAATAACGCTCGTCAGGGATGCGGGAGGCCGTCGGTTCTGCCGATTCTTGGTGCATGGCCGCCATCCTGTCGCTCGTCGCGATCCTCGGTTTGCTGCGCGCGGGACGGACGCAGGCTCTTGCCGCCTACGGAAGCAAGGCGCTCTTCAGCTTCCAGGTTTGGCAGCTCGGGCTTGCGATCGCCCTGCCGTTCGTCTGTTTCGCTGACATCCCGACGTTCGCGAAAGTCATAGCCGTCGCCGCTATCGCTTCGGCGTTCAGTTTCTCCTGGCATCGTGCACGACACGTGCACGACTTCGACGACGTGCACTTTTAGTTCCAGATTCGTCACGGTTACCGTCAGGACCGGCCCCTAGACTGGCCCGGTGGCCAAGCCTGCTGTCAACTACGCCTGTACCGACTGCGGCTACACCGCTGGTCGCTGGTTCGGGAAATGTCCCGGCTGCAACGCCTTCGGCACGCTCATCGAGGACGTCGTCGGCGGGCCTTCAGCCAAGTCGCCGGCCCAGCCGATCCTGCGCCTCGTCGATGTCGAAGCGACGGAGGCGGATCGCATCACGACCGGCGTCTCCGAGCTCGATCGGGTGCTCGGCGGCGGGCTCGTTCCCGGGTCGCTCGTGCTCGTCGGCGGCGAGCCCGGGGTCGGGAAGTCGACGCTACTGCTCAGCGCGCTCGCGGAGATGTCGAAGGAGCGTCGCGCGTTGCTGGTCACCGGGGAGGAGTCCGTTGCGCAGGTGAAGCTACGCGCCGAGCGCCTCGGCGGCGGGCAAAAGGTCGAGATCCTGGCGGAGACCGACCTCGAGACCGTGCTGGCGACGCTCGAGGCTGAGCGGCCCGACGTCTGCGTGATCGACTCCGTGCAGACCCTGTATTCGTCGGAGGTCGGATCGGCGCCGGGCTCGGTCGCCCAGGTGCGCGAGGCCGCCGGGCGCTTGATGCGCGCGGCGAAGGAGCTGTGCGTCGCGACGATCCTCGTCGGCCACGTGACCAAGGACGGCTCGGTGGCCGGCCCGCGCGTGCTCGAGCACCTCGTCGACTGCGTCCTGCAGTTCGAGGGCGACCGCTATCACGCACATCGCGTCTTGCGCGCGACCAAGAACCGCTTCGGTTCCACGAACGAGCTCGGAGTCTTCGAGATGACCGGAACGGGTCTCGTTGGAGTTCCCGATCCGTCGGAGCTGTTTGGCCGCACGGCCGGCAGTGAGATCGGCTCTGCCGTCGCGTGTGCGCTCGAGGGAACGCGACCGATCTTGCTCGAGATCCAGGCGCTCGTCGCGCCGAGCGATCTGGCGATGCCGCGACGAGTCGCGACCGGCGTCGACCCGAAGCGGCTCGCGATGATCGTCGCAGTCCTCGGTCGGCACGCGCGCATCGCGCTCGGCAGCGCGGATGTCTTCGTCAACGTCGCCGGCGGCGTTCGGATCGACGAGCCGGGTGCGGATCTTGCGGTCGCGCTGGCGATCGCCTCCGCCGCGAAGGGTGTACCGACACGTGAAGGTCTGGCCGTGTTCGGCGAGATCGGGCTGACGGGACGTTTGCGTCCGGCGGCGCAGGCGGACCGTCGGCTCGAGGAGTGCGCGAAGCTCGGGCTCAAGGCGGTGATCGCGCCCGCTGACACGCCGGAGGGAAGTGGGGGCAAGCTCGAGGTCGTGCAGGCAGAGACGCTGCCGAAGGCCATCGCCGCCGGGCTCAGTTAGCGGGTGAGCCTGGCAAACTAAGAGCTATGCCGGAAGCACAGGCCGCCCTGGGCTTTACGCGCACGCCGTCGGAGGACGATCCACGGCGTGACCCCGAGCTGCTGGCCGCGCTCCGGCGGATCGCGCCGGGCACCGAGCTCCGCCAGGGGATGGACGACATCATCCGTTCCCGCGAAGGCGCGCTCATCGTCATCGGCGACCCCAACGAGCTGTCGTTTCTCTTCTCCGGTGGGATTCGGCTCGACGTCGCCTTCACCGGACAGCTCCTCTACGAGGTGGCGAAGATGGACGGCGCGATCATCGTCAACCCGACGCTGACGAAGCTCGCCTACGCAAACGTCCAGCTGATGCCGGACCCGACGATCCCGTCGGACGAGACCGGCACGCGGCACCGCACCGCGGAGCGCGTCGCGAAGCAGACGGGCGCTCTCGTGATCTCCATCTCCCAGCAGCGCGCAACGATCTCCGCCTACGTCGGCCCGACCCGCTACCAGCTCGAGGCCGTGCCGGACGTGCTTGCCAAAACGAACCAGGCGCTCGCGACCCTCGACACGTACGGCCAGCGGCTGCAGCAGGTGCTGGCTCGCCTGACCGCGCTCGAGTTCCAGAACGCAGTCGTGCTCGACGACGTGCTCGTCGTCCTGCAACGCGCGGAGATGACGACGCGGATGGCCGCGGAGATCGAGCGCGACTGCGTCGAGCTCGGAGCCGAGGCGCGGCTGATCCAGATGCAGCTGCACGAGCTCATCAGGGAGGTCCCGGCCGAGCGCGCGATGGTCGTCTACGACTATCACGCGGACGGCGCGGGCCCTCGTGCCGAGCTTGCGCTCGAGGGATTGCACGCTCTCCCGTACCGGCAGCTCCTCGAATCGGAGCGGCTGGCCGAGCTGCTTGCGTTTCCGCGTGACGTGAATCCGCATGATCACTCCGTGACGCCGCGAGGCTTCCGGATCCTGTCGCGGATTCCGCGCCTCCCCGAAGGCGTCGTCAGGAAGGTCGTGAGCGGTCTGGGCGATCTCGACGCGATCGTCCGCGCGTCGCAGAGCGATCTCGAGGCGATCACCGGCGTCGGCGCCGTGCGTGCGCGTGAGATCCGCGAAGGCTTGCGGCGGCTTCAGGAACAGAACCTCGTGGAGAGGTACTTGCAGCTCTGAGGCGGGCTCGCGGTCTCGCCGCGGCCTACGCCGTCTTCGGACTGTTCTGGGGCGCGTGGGCTGCCTGCCTCCCGGCGATCCAGCGCACAACCGGCGCGAGCGACGCGCAGCTCGGGCTGGCGCTGCTCTGCGTCGCGCTCGCCGCTTTGCCGGCGATGCTCGTGGCTGGGCGCCTGTCCGACGCATTCGGCGGTGCACGGCTCGTCCCGATCTTTCTCGTCGTCTTTGGGCTGGTCGCGACCTTGCCGGGGCTCGCGCGCTCGGTCGGCATGCTCGTGGTCTTTCTCGCGTTGATCGGGATCGCGACCGGGCTGCTCGACATCTCGATCAACAGCCACGCGTCGCGTCTCGAGGCGATGCACGGGATCCGGATCATGGACGGCCTGCACGCCTCGTTCTCGGCCGGTGTGGTGGTCGGCGGGATCGGCGCGGGCCTGTTGCGGCACGCGGGCGCGAGTCCGTCGTGGATCCTTGCCGGGGTTGCAGTCGTCGGAGCCTCGGCGGCGCTCGTGAACCGCGGGCCGTACCCCGAACCGGCGCCACGTCAGCGCCGTGCGCGGCTCGAGCGCCCGTTGGTCGTCGTCGGCCTCGTCCTCGCGCTTGCGTTCCTCGTCGAGAACGGGTTGGAGGCGTGGAGCGCGCTCTTCCTCGAGCGGACGTTGAACTCGGGCCCGGCGGTCAGCGGGCTCGGCCCCGGGCTCTTCGCAGGCGCGATGCTGACGGGACGCGTCCTCGCGCAGAAGGTCGACTGGCCGTCGGTGCCGGGCCGCATGCTCTTCGCCGGCCTCGCCTCGGCGACGGGGCTCGCGATCGCCGCCACCTCGCAGCATGCGGCGGTCGCACTCGCCGGGTTCGTGATCGCCGGTGGGGGGCTGGCACTCTCGGCGCCGACGCTCTTCGGCCTGGCCGGCCGGCTGGGCGGCGAGGGAGGCCGTGGGGCCGCGCTCTCGACGGTGGCGATTCTCGGCTATCTCGGGTTCGTCGCCGGGCCGGCCCTCATCGGGGCCGTCTCGGGCGCTTCCAGCCTGCGGGGCGGGTTCCTGTTCCTGTCCGCCGTGGCGGTCGTCCTGGCCGCCTGCGCGCCGATTCTCCGCCGGGTGGTGGGCGAAACCGGGGGTTAGCAGGGATTTTCAGCAAAATACGTCCATTTCCAGCGGCTTTTGCTAGACTTATCCTCCTAGGCCGGCGGAATCACCCGCCGGCTTCGCGGTCACATAAGGACGGAAAGGGGCGGGCTTGTACAAGGTCGGCGACAAGGTGGTGTATCCACACCACGGAGCAGGTACGGTCGTAAAGAAGGAAAAGCGCGAGGTTCTCGGCGAAAAGCGCGAGTACCTGACCATCAAGATCCTTCACAACGACATGACGGTGAACGTCCCGTCCGAGAACGCCGAGGCCGTTGGCCTCCGCAAGGTGATCGGCGAGGACATGGTGAAAGTGGTCGTGAAGGCGCTGACCGGCGGCGGCACGCAGATGCCCAAGAACTGGAATCGCCGCTTCAAGCACAACCGCGACAAGATGAAGACCGGTGACATCCTCGAGCTCGCGGAAGTCGTCCGAAACCTCTCCCTGCGTGACAGCGAAAAGGGTCTCTCGACCGGTGAGAAGCAGATGTTCGTGAAGGCCAAGAAGATCCTGGCCAGCGAGCTCATGTACGCGAAGGACATGGACGAGGAAGAGGCCGCGGAATGGCTCGACGGCGTTCTCCTCGGAGGCCCGAACGGCAGCACCAACGGTGGTCGCAAGAAGACGACCACTGCGAAGCCGGCGAAGGTCGCTTCGAAGACGGCAGCGAAGCCTAAGGCGACCGTGGCGCGGAAGAAGACCACCGCCGCCAAGCCGGCCGCGAAGGCCAAGTCCACGACGAAGGCGCGCGCCACCTCGAGGTGAGCGTCTGGGCCGTCCTCGCTGCAGCGGGTAGCGGGGACAGGCTCGGTGCAGATCGGCCGAAAGCGTTCGCCCGACTGGGCGACGAGCCTCTGCTCGCGGAGAGCCTGCGGCGGCTCGACGCTTCGGCCTGGGTCGAGTTCATCGTCGTGGCCGCGCCGCCCGGGTGGGAAGAGCCCGTGATCCTGCTCGCCGAGGAGCTCGGCTGCAGCAAGGTGAGCGCTGCCGTCGTCGGAGGATCGACGCGTGGTGAGTCAGTGGCGCGAGCACTCGCGGAGGTGCCCGACGATGCGGCCGTCGTGCTCGTGCACGACGCGGCCCGGCCCCTGCTCGAGGAGGACGTGATCGAGCGAGTCGTCACGGCCCTGAACGAGGGCTGGGACGGGGCCGTTCCCGGCTTGCCGCTCTCGGACACGGTGAAGCGTGTGGACGGCGACCGCGTCGTCGAGACGCTGCCCCGCGACCAGTTGCGCGCGGTGCAGACGCCCCAGGCGTTTGTCGCTTCGGTCCTGCGAGAGGCTTACTCCGCGGGGGACGTGAACGCCGCGACCGATTGCTCCTCCCTGGTCGAGGCGCGCGGCGGCAAGGTGAAGGTGGTCGAGGGGGATCCGAGGCTGATCAAGGTCACGGACGTCAGCGATCTCGAGCGCGTTGCCGCACTGCTGTGATCGTCGACTACCACATGCATCTCCGCAACGGGCGTGAGGACATCTCGCTCGACACGTGGACGGTCGATCTCTTCGTCTCGGCGGCTCGCGCCGCCGGCGTGGACGAGATCGGGTTCACGGAGCACATCTACTACTTCACCCAGAGTCGTTCCCTCTGGGAGGTTCCGTACCAGGTGGAGCGCTGTGTGCACGACATCGATCCGTACGTGGCTGCGGTCATCGAAGCGCGGGAGCGCGGCCTGCCGGTGAAGCTCGGGCTCGAGGTCGACTACGTGCCGGGTCGCGAGGAGGAGACGCGTGCGATCCTTGCGCCGTATCCGTGGGACTACCTACTCGGGTCGGTGCACTTCATCGACGGGCTCGGCGTCGACGGCGAGGAACCGAGGATGCTGGACGTGCTCGGGGTTGAAGAGTCCTGGCGCTTGTACTTCGAGACGCTCGCCGCGGCTGCTCGCAGCGGTCTCTTCGACTCGTTGTCCCATCCGGATCTCGTGAAGATCTTCGGTGAGCGTCCCGCGTCGTTCGACTACCGGCCGGTCGTCGCTGCGATCGCGGATTCGGGCGTTGCCGTCGAGGTCTCGACGGCGGGGTTGCACAAGCCGGTCGGTGAGCTGTATCCGCATCCAGAGTTTCTCCAGGCATGTCGCGATGCCGGCGTGCCGGCGACGCTCGCCTCGGATGCGCATTCGCCGGATCTCGTCGGCCGTGACTTCGACAAGGCTCTCGAGTTGCTGCGTTCCGTGGGGTACGAGACCGTCACGGTGTTCGAGCAGCGCCGCGGGCGTCAGGCGCCGCTCGGGTGAGCTTGCGGGTCGGGTTGGGCGTCGATGCGCACGCGTTCGCGGACGGCGTTCCGCTCGTGCTCGGTGGTGTGACGTTCGAGTCGCCGCGCGGGCTCGCCGGTCATTCCGACGGTGACGTGATCACGCATGCGCTGATCGACGCGGTGCTGGGGGCGGCGGGGCTCGGTGACATCGGCTCGCTCTTTCCCTCGGACGGCTCAACGCCGTTGGGCGTCTCGTCGCTGGATCTGTTGCGCGACGCGGTGGCCCAGGTCCGAGGCGCCGGGTACGCGGTGGTGAATGCGGACTGCGTCCTGATCGGAGAGCAGCCCCGAATCGCCGATCGGCGTGTGGAGATGGGGGAGGTGCTGAGCGCTCTCGTCGGGGCTCCGGTCAACGTGCGCGCGACGACGACCGACGGCCTTGGTTTCACCGGTCGGGGCGAAGGGCTCGCCGCGCAGGCGGTCGCGCTCGTCGAACGCTCTTGAGGCTCGTCCGTTACGCGGACGCTCCGGATCTGCAGGAGATCCGGTACGAGGTCTTGTCCCGGGTGACGTTTCCGGAGTACCTGCAGAACAATGTCCCGGGTAACAAGTACTGGGGTCGGTTGTACGACGATTTTCCGGATTTCCAGCTCGCGCTCGTCGACGGTGACGAGCTCGTCGCCGAGCTACATTCCGTGCCGACGCCGTGGGATGGCAGCGATGCCGACCTCCCGGCCGGCTGGGACGAGGGGTTCCTGCGTGCTTTCGAGAGCGGCCGCGAGCCGGAGGTCTTGTGTGCGCTCGCGATCTCTGTTCGGCCGGACCGGCAGGGACAGGGGTTAGCGGTGCGGATGTTGGAGGAAATGCGTGCCGCGGCCCGGGCCGGAGGGTTGCGGGAACTGATCGCTCCTGTTCGTCCGACTCTCAAGGCGAGGTATCCGCTGATCCCGATCGAGCGGTACGCGGAATGGCGTCGCGAGGACGGCGAGCATTTCGATCCCTGGATTCGCGTGCACGAGCGAATCGGCGGCGAGCTATTCGCTGTGGCGCCGGAGTCGATGGTCATGGACTGCCCGGTGTCGGACTGGGAGGAGTGGACGGGCATGCGGTTCCCCGGGGACGGCGACTACGTCGTCCCGGAGATGCTGGCGCCGCTGTACGTGCGGGACGGGCGCGGTCGCCACGTCGAGCCGAACGTCTGGTTACGGCACCGGCTTTAGCGACGCTTGCCCTTGCGGGCGCGTTCGAGCTGCCGGCGCATCTGCCGATTCTGCGCGACGTTCTCGGTCTGGTCTGCGGTCGCGTCCATGTAGGCCTGGCGCTCGGAGGCGCTGAGCCGTGAGAGCGCCTGCTGCGCGCGCATGGGATCCCGGGCGACGCCGGAGCGCTCGAGCTTCTTGACGGCGCTCGCAAGCTCGGGGTTCTGCCGCTCGAGGGCCGCCTGTGAGGCCTTCTTCATCAGGCCGCCGATCAGCGGGAGCTTCATCAGCCCGGCGATGATCGGCTTGAGGTAGCGCCCGCCCTTGATCCGGCCGAGGAGCGCGAACGTCCCGAAGATCAGGAGCACGAACGCGAGGACGTACACCGGGAGGAGGAAGAGCCAGATGTCGGCGATCACGGCGGGATCGTAGCGATCCGGCAGGAGCCCAAGGAGTCACGTCTCGTCGAACCACGTCCAGGTGTCGGACATGGTGCCGTTGGTGTCACCGAAGCGTTGCGGGGCTCCGGGAATCGGGTCGGGGCGGGCGTTCCCCCGGGAGCCACTACGGCCACGTCCCGGTGTCGGACATGGTCACGGAAGTGTGACGAACTTTCCACAGGGTTCGACCTGGACTAGGCCGTCCCGGGCCAGGGACTCGACTGCCTTCGGGTCTAGCTCGCCCAGTGGACGTCTCGCCTCGGCGACCAGGCGTAGCGTTTGCGCGCGACGCTGGCGGAACGAGCCCTCGAACCGGGACTGCTTGCGCTGCGGTTCGTAGCGACGGCCTCGCGAGGGGCACTCGCTTGCGAGGGGACAGATTCCGCAGCGCGGAACTCGCGCCAGGCACACCGTTGCGCCGAGATCCATCAAGGCCTGCCCCGCCGCGGCGGAGAACCGATGTCCCGTCCGCTCCTGGATGCGGCTCACATTCGTGTCGACAGGCAGGACGTCACGGCCGAGCGCGAAGTTCCCCACGGCCGCAGCCGTGTACGGCCCCACGCCCGGCAGCTCCGTCAGATCGGCGGGCCAGCCTTCCGCCGCGATCCGCCGCGCAGCGCGATGCAGGTTCAGACCGCGGCGGTTGTACCCAAGCCCTTGCCACTCGCGAATCACCGCCGCCGGCGACGCCTCCGCCAGGGCCTCGACCGTCGGCCAGCGTTCGAGCCACTTCAGATAGCGCGGAACGACCCGCTCAACCTGCGTCTGCTGCAGCATCACCTCCGACACGAGGATCGCGTACGGATCCCGCGTCCTCCGCCAGGGAAGGTCACGGCCGTTCTCGGCGAACCACGCGAGCAGTAGGCCTTCCACGGTGGCGAGCGTACCCTGGATGGCGGCTGATCTTGCAGGCAGGAAAAGGACAGGCCGTCGGGCTGCCGGTCGAGGTCGTCCTCGTCTGGATGATCTTCGTCGTCGTGACGGCGGAGATCCTCGTCACGTACAGCCGCCTTCCCGCCCGCGAGCTCTATCACGTGTCCGGCAGTGGAATCGAAGGCGGCTTGAGCCGCGCCCTTCTGTTCATCAACTTTCCGGTTGCGCTCGTTGCGCTGGCGGTACTCGCACTCGTCTACGAGCGACTGCCGGCTCCCGGCTACAGAGTCATCGCGATCGTTGCGTGCGCTCTCTGCGCCGTCATGCTCTGGCCCGGCGTTGTCAAGGAGTCCGATCTCGACGCCAGGCCCGTGAACGCCTTCGCCGCAGTCGGCGTGCTGCTGGCGATTCTCCTGACGGACGTCGTGGCGCGCGCCGGCGGGCTCACGAAGCGACCCTGGCGCAGGCCAGACTGGTTTCGAGTGGCAATCGCGTCCGTGCTGTTGTTCGCCGCTCTTCCCTGGCTCGCCGCGGACCTCGGCTTCTACCTGAACGGCGTGCCCTTGCTCGGCAGGCTCTTCCAGACCGGCGAGTTCCTGCCCGAGCGGCCCGGCCTGCCGACCCTTGCTCCGGCGGTGCACCACGGTCACCACCATGGGATGGACGGCGTCCTGCTCGTGCTCGTTGCGCTCTTGCTGTCGCGCCGGGTCGGCGACGTCAAACGCTACGGGCTCCGGCAAGGGCTGGCCGCGTACCTGGCCCTCATGTTCTGTTACGGGATCGCAAACTTCGCGAACGACATCTGGATCGAACAGGTCGTCAAGCGAGGATGGACGAGCTGGGAGATTCCGAACGTGGTGCAGCCACGCGTGACGGTCGCCTGGAGCCTCATCGTGATCGCCGCAGTGATCCTGTGGGCGCTGTGGACGCGGCTCGTACACTGGGACCCCGATGAAGAGAGTCCGCTTCGCACCCAGTCCGACCGGCTCCCTGCACGTCGGTAACGCCCTCAGCGCCGTCGCCAACCGTGGCCTCGGCGACTGGATGCTGCTCCGGATCGACGACACCGATCCGCAGCGAAACGTGCCGGGCGGAGAAGAGGAGATCATCCGCGACCTCGAGTGGCTCGGGCTCACTTGGGAGGACGGCCCGGTCCGCCAGAGCGAGCGGCAGGAGCGCTACAGCGAGGCCGGCGCGCAGCTGGGCGAGCGCTTCGACGGAATCACGCTGCTGCGGGAGGACGGCACCGCGACGTACCACCTCGCCAGCGTTGTCGACGATGCGGACTTCGGCATCACGCACATCGTCCGCGGCTTCGACCACCGGCCGAACGAAGAGCTGCACCGCCGGCTCTTCCAGGCGCTCGGCGTAACGCCGCCCGAATTCGTGCACCACGGACTGATCCTCGGCGAAGACGGCAAGAAGCTCGCCAAGCGCGCACCGGGCGCGACCGTCGCATCGCTACGCGAGGCAGGCATCCCGGGGGAAGCTGTGCGCCGCTACCTCGAGGAGCTCGGCATCCCGCAACACGACGTGCACTACGACCTGCCCCGCATCCGGCGGCTCGCGATCGAGGCGATCGAGGCGATGGACGACGAGGAGCTCGCACGGCAGGCCGACGCGCCGGTCGAGGTCGTGCCGGCGCTACGCGGCGCGCGGGACCTGAACGAGGCGCGGGAGTACGCCAAGGCGATCCTCACGGCGCCCAAACCAGTCAAGGTCGACGCCGCGGAGACGCTCGAACGTTTCCGCGAGCTCGTCGAGCGAACGAACGGCACGCTCGACGCGCGCGCGCTCGTTCGCGAGCTCAAGGCCGTCGGCGGCAACCTCAAGGCGGTCCGGCTAGCGCTGACCGGCCAGGAACGGGGCCCCGAGTTGTGGGCCGTGATCGCCGCGCTCCCGCGCGACGAAGCACTGCGCAGGATCGATGCAGCTCTATGACACGCTGACACGGGGGAAGCAGGAGCTTCCGCCGCCGCCCGCGCCCGTCCGCATGTACTTCTGCGGACCGACCGTCTACCAGCGTGCCCACATCGGCAACGCGCGGCCGTACATCCTCGGCATGTGGCTGCGCAGCTGGCTTCGCTCCCGCGGCTACGACGTGACGCTCGTTCACAACATCACTGACATCAACGACCGCATCTACGAAGCTGCGCCCGGCGAAAGCGCCAACCTCGCCGCGCGTGCAACGCAGTGGTACCTCGAGGACACCGACCTGCTCGGGCTTGGCCGCCCCGACGCGCTTCCGAAGGCGAGCGAAGTCGTGCCGCAGATCATCCGCTTCATCTCGGAGCTGATCAGGAGCGGTCACGCGTACGAGTCGGAAGGCGACGTCTACTTCCGCGTCGCGTCGTTCCCGGAATACGGACGCCTCTCGGGACAACGCCCGGACCAGGTCGAGGAGCAGGAGCCGAACCCACGCAAGGAGGACCCACGCGACTTCGCCCTCTGGAAGGCGAACAAGCCCGAGGAGGACACCTGGTGGGACTCACCCTGGGGGCGTGGCCGGCCGGGCTGGCACATCGAATGCTCCGTGATGGCGGAGGAGCTGCTCGGACCGGCCTTCGAGATTCACGGCGGCGGGCTCGACCTCGTCTTTCCGCATCACGAGAACGAGCTGGCACAGTCACGTGCGCTCGGCCACGATTTCGCCCAGATCTGGGCGCACAACGGCCTGCTTCGCTTCACCGGCTCGAAGATGTCGAAGTCCGAGGGGAACGTCGTCACGATCCGCGACGCGATTGTGCAGTGGGGACGCGAGACCGTGCTCGTCTATTTCCTCACCGCCCACTGGTCGAAGCCGATCGACTTCTCCGACGAGACGCTCGCCGCGGCGGCCGCCCGAGTCGACGGGTTCCGCGAAGTGTTCCGTGGCCCATCCGAGCCCGCACCGCCCGGAGAATGGGAACGCTTCGAGGCCGCGCTCGAGGACGACTTCAACACCCCCGATGCGCTCGCCGTGATGCACGGCTGGCGCGACCACGAGTTGCTGCGTCGCGCTCTCGACATTTTCGGGCTCGCGTCGCTTGCCGAAGAGGAGGAAGCGCCGAGCGAGATCGTCGAGCTCGCAAAGCAGCGGCAAGAGGCACGCGCCGCGCGTGACTTCGACGAGGCGGACAGGCTCCGCGCCGAGATCGAGGCCGCAGGTTGGGAGGCGCGCGATGTGGCCGACGGGTTCCAGCTCGTCCCGAGATGACGCGCGACCAGCTCTACGGCCGCCGCCCGGTGCGGGAAGCGCTGCGCGGGCCGCGGGAAGTGCTCGAGCTGTGGGCGACCGAGCGGGCGGTGAAGTCCGAGCCCTGGCTGAGCGAGGTCGAGCGCCCGAGGCTGCAGATCAAGCCCGAGCGCGAGCTGAGCGAAGCCGCGGGAACTCGTGACCACCAGGGCGTACTCGCCTGGTGCGAGCCCTACAAGTACGCCGACGGCTGGGAGCTCGCCTCGGCGGAGCGCCCGCTCCTCGCCTGCCTCGACCAGGTCACCGACCCGCGCAATCTCGGCGCGGTGATCCGCAGCGCAGAGGGAGCGGGGGCGACCGGCGTCGTCGTTCCGGCACACGGCTCCGCCACCGTGACGCCTGCGGTCGCGCGTGCCTCCGCGGGTGCAATCGAGCACCTTCCGGTTGCAGTCGTCCCGAACCTTGCGCGCTACCTCAGCGAAGTGAAGCGCGGCGACTTCTGGATCTATGCGGCGACCGGCGACGCGAGGACGTCGTTGTGGGACGCCGACCTGACGGATGGCGTTGCGCTCGTGTTCGGAGCCGAGGGCAAGGGACTTCGCCCGCTCGTGCGCAAAACGTGCGACGACGCGATCTCGATTCCGCTCGCCGGCAGTGTCGAGTCGTTGAACGTCAGCGTCGCCGCTGCGCTGATGCTCTACGAAGCGAGGCGGCAACGTGGCTGATCCCACGCTCTACCTCTTCGATGGACACAATCTCCTCCACGCCGGGAGCTACAACGATTTGCGCCAGCTGCGCGACGAGCTCGCCAGCTTCGTCGCGTTGAAGGGCGCGCGTGGCTTCCTCGTCTTCGATGGCTCCGGAGCCGACGAGTCCTACGGGCCGCTCGAAGTCCGCTACGCGAAGAACGCGGACACGATGCTCGAGCGCCTGGCCGCCGAAAACCGTGACGACGAGGTGGTCTGCCTCGTCTCCTCCGACGTCGCTGTGCGTGGGACATCCGGCCGGGAGGTGCAGAAGCAATCGTCTGCCACCTTCCTCGGAGATCTCGAGGCCGTCACGCACAGCGAAAACCCGCCGCACCACCTGCGCGACACGCTCGACCCTGAGACGCGCGAAAAGCTAGAGCGAATGCGCCGCGGCGGCGGCTAGCCCGAACAGCTTGCTTCGTCGACGGCCTCGCCGGCGCCGGGCAGCCGGCCGAGCAAGCGGGCGAGGGTTTCGATCTCGTCCGCGCTGAAGCGCTCTTCGAAGAAGGTCCGCACCCCGGTGATGTGCGAGTCGGCCGCCTCCTGCAGCTTCGCCCGGCCGGTGGCGGTGAGGACCGCATAGGTGACGCGCCGGTCGCTCGCGCATGACGCCCGCTCGACCCAACCGGCCCGTTCGAGGCCGTCCAGGAGCCGGGTCACCCCAGAGGCGGTCAGGATCAGCTGTTCGGCGAGGTCGACGCGCCTCATCCGGCCCTGTTCGGCATGGGCCAGGAAAAGGAGGCATTCGTAGTCGTTGATCGTCAGCCCGTGCTCGGCCACGAGCTGAGCACTCATGGCACGGGTGGCCGAGGCGTGCCCCCGGAGGAGGCGGACCCAGGCATCCAGGGCAGAAGCTTGATTGGTCAATACTTGACTAGACAATGTTTCCTCGCTACTATTGCTTGCGTACTCAACTATAGCCTAATCAAGGAGGAGTGTAAATGAGCACTACGACAAACACCCGCCAGGCCGTGCCGGTCGGCACGTGGCAGCTGGATCCGATCCACTCGACGATCGGCTTCGAGGTCGACTACCTCGCCGGCTCGTTCCGCGGGCAGTTCCGCGAGGTAGCCGGGAAGCTGCAGACCAGCGGGGAGACCCCAGTCCTGACCGGCTCGGCGAAGGTCGCCAGCGTCGACGTCAAGGACGAGAACCTGGCCGGCCACCTTCAGTCGCCAGACTTTTTCGACGCCGAGCGCTATCCGGAGCTCAGCTTCGAGTCGGCGGAGATCGAGCGCACCGGCGACGAGATCACGGTCCGCGGCGGCATCACGATCAAGGGCGTCGAGAAGCCCGTCGAGCTGACGGGCACGATCGCCGACCCGATCGCCGACTACACCGGGAAGGAGAGGCTCTCGGTGAAGCTCGACACGACGGTCGATCGCACCGAGTTCGGCGTCAACTGGAATGTCCCGCTCCCCGACGGGAAGCCGGCCCTGGCCGACGAGGTCAAGCTCTCGGCCGAGCTCTTCTTCGTCAAGGAGGCGTAAGCGCGATGAAGGTTCTTGCGATCTCGGGAAGCCTTCGCCCCGACTCGTACAACACGAAGCTCCTCCGCGCCGCGGAGGAGCTTCTCCCCCCGGAGGTCGATTTCGTCCTCTACCAGGGTGTGAAGGCTGTGCCCCCGTACGACGAGGGGGATGACGACGCCCAAGTCGCGCCGATGTCGGTAGCGGCGCTGCGAAGTGCAATCGGCGAAGCGGACGCGGTCCTCTTCGCAACGCCCGAATACAACGCTTCGATTCCGGGCTCGCTGAAGAACGCTCTCGACTGGATCTCCCGGCCCCTCGCAACGAACACGCTCCGGAACAAGCCGGTCGCGGTCGTCGGCGCGAGCACCGGGGCCTTCGGGGCGGTCTGGGCCCAGGCGGACCTGCGGAAAGTCCTCGCAGCCATCGGGGCGCGGGTGGTGGAAGGCGAAGTTGCGGTCGGTCATGCGCCGACGCGCTTCGACGAGACGACTGGTCGGCTCGAAGACGAGTCGCTCCGGGAGCAGTTGCAAGAGACGGTCGACGCGCTCCTCGCCGAAGTCGAGGCGAGGGCGCTCGTACCGGCCTGACCGAACACACGTTCGTAACATCCTGGGTCCGCTGCAAACGTCTTGTAAAGCCCGGCGGACCTTGCTATCTTCTCCCTCAACCTTAGGGTGAGACTTCGAGTCTTGCCCCTGACTCCGGGGGAGGCCAGGATGGCCGCACGACCGGCAACCGCCGCGCAGAAGGCCGAGAGAGAGCTCCAGGATCTTCAGCTCGTGATGCGCGCGCGGAACGGCGACGGCGGCGCCCTCGACGCCCTGATCCGCCGCTACACCGGGTTCGTCCGCCTGAAGGCGAGCTCCTACTTCCTCGCCGGCGGCGACTCCGAGGACCTCGTCCAGGAGGGGCTGATCGGCCTCTACAAGGCGGTTCGCGACTTCCGGGCCGACAAGGAGACCTCGTTCAGGAGCTTCGCGGAGCTCTGCGTCACCCGCCAGATCATCACGGCGATCAAGACCGCCACCCGGTTCAAGCACGCACCCCTGAACACCTATGTCTCCTTCAGCCACACCCCCGCCGGCCAGGAATCAGACAGCGAGTGCACCCTCGGGGACGCCCTTCCGGGGCCGAGCGTGAACGACCCCTCCGTTTGTGTCATTTCCACCGAGGAGCTCCAAAGCCTCGTTTTCACGCTTGGGAGCGGGCTTTCCGAGCTCGAGGCGGACGCCCTCCGGCTCTATCTGGAGGGTGAATCCTACGAACAGATGGCAGAAGATCTAGGCTGTGACACGAAGACGATCGACAACGCGCTCCAGCGGGTGAAGCGGAAGATTCTCCAGCACCAGAAATCCCGGCAAGTCCTGCTCTAAAACGCTTCAAAACGGGAATCCTGGGGCACATTCGTTCGTTATTACACGTACGAGGCCACGAGGCGTCGTCCGGATTGGACCGCCGCAAACGGGCCTAGAAGTAAGAACCAGGAACCAAGAGAGGAGCTGAACAAAGCTGACGAACCTTGCTGAACTTGATCTGCAGTCGTTTCTCCATGAGGCCGAGGATCTCGGCACAATCGAGGAGACGACCCTCGAGGCGTTCGCCGTGGCGAACGAGCTCGAGGAGGAGGACCTGATCGAGCTTCGCGCTGAGCTCGAGGAAAAGGGCATCGAAATCGTCCCTCACGAGGACGACGCGCCGGCACCCCGCGTGCGGGCTGCAGCAGAGATTTCCGGAACGACGGACAGCCTGACGCTGTTCATGAACGCCGCCGGTCGCTATCAGCTGCTCACCGCCGCCGAGGAGGTCGCGCTCGCGAAGCGTGTCGAGCGCGGTGACCGCGCTGCCAAGGAGCGGATGATCAATTCGAACCTCCGGCTGGTGGTCTCGATCGCGAAGCGCTACCAGGGTCGCGGCATGCAGCTGGGCGATCTGATCCAGGAAGGTGTGATCGGGCTGAACCGCGCCGTCGAGAAGTTCGACTGGCGTCGTGGTTACAAGTTCTCGACCTACGCCACCTGGTGGATTCGCCAGGCGTGTCAGCGGGCGGTCTCGAACCAGTCCGCGACGATCCGGATCCCGACTCACGTGCACGAGCGGCGCGTCAAGCTGGCCCGCGCGCGGTCGCGGATCCAGGCGGCGACCGGTGAAGACCCGACGGTCGAGGAGCTCGCGAAGGCGACCGGGCTCGACCTCGTGTACGTCGAGGAGGCTCTCGGCGCGGTCGAGGCATCCGTCTCGCTGAACCAGGCGATCGGCTCCGACGGTGACGGCGAGTTCGGCGATCTGTTCGCCGACGCGAACGCCGTGGATCCGTCCGAGGAGGCCGGTGACGCACTGCGCCGAAAGTTCGTCCGAGATGCGCTCAAGCAACTCCCCGAGCGTGAGCGTCGAGTGCTCGAGCTGCGGTTCGGTTTCGAGGGACAGTCCACGTCTCTCGAGCAGATCGGCCGCGAGCTGAGCATGAGCCGCGAGCGAGTGCGTCAGGTGGAGCGCGACGCGCTGGCCAAGCTGCAGCACGAGCTGGCCGGTGTCGTCGAGATCTCCGTCGACGATCTCGCCAGCGCTGCCTAAGTAGACCCGGGGTCAGACTCTTGCCGTTCGGGACGCGGTCCGAAGGGCGAGGGTCTGACGCCAGTTGTTCCGGACGAGGCCATTCCGGTTGGCTTCGCCTACGATTGGGGGACGCCGGAGTAGCTCAGTTGGTAGAGCGCAGCTCTTGTAAAGCTGATGTCGTGGGTTCGAGTCCCGCCTCCGGCTTCTGGCAATTCCTGGGGGCTAACGAGAAGCGCCCCGGCAAGCCGGGGCGCTTCGAAGCGAAGGAGCGGGGAGAAGTTATGCGCCGAGTGCCGGTGCCGGGCTGTTTTCCGGCGCCTTCTCGGGCGCTGCGCCCTCCTGCTCCAGTCGCGGCAACCACTCGAGCCACCGTGGCAGATACCAGTTGGCGTCTCCCAGCAGCTTCATGGTTGCAGGCAGCAGGACTGCCCGGACGATCGTCGCGTCGATGAGGACTGCAGCAGCTAGGCCGATTCCCATCTCCTTCATGTCGAGGATCGGCATCAACGCGAACACCGCGAACACACCGACCATGACGAGCGCGGCGCTCGAGACGACGCCGGCCGTGGTGGTGATGCCGTGTGCCACTGCGTCTTCGGTCTTCATCCCGCGGTCGTAGGCCTCCCGCACGCGGCTCAGGATGAACACGTGGTAATCCATCGAGAGGCCGAACAGGATCACGAACATGAAGATCGGGAGCCAGGACGCGATCCCGCCGTTCGACTGGAAGTTGAGTAGGTTCTCGCCCCAACCCCACTGGAAGACGGCGACGAGGACGCCATAGGCCGCGCCCACGGAGAGCAGGTTGAGCATGATCGCCTTCACGGCGATCACGATCGACCGGAACGAGACCAGGAGCAGTCCGAAGGCGAACACGAGGACGAAACCGAACACGATCGGTGCCTTGTTCTTCAGCATCGCGCTCTCGTCGGCGGACTGCGCCGTGGGGCCGGTGACCGCGTAGGTCGCGCCCGGAACCTTGCCGACCGTCGCCGGAAGGATCGTGCTCCTCAATGTGTGCAGGGCCGCGTTTGAGACCGAGTCGGAGCCCTTGCCGGCGAGTGGGATGGAGACCCGTGTGACGGTGTGGGCCGGATTCGCCTCGACGACGATCGGGCCGTGCATTTGGTCGCTGGCGATGGCCTGCGACTTCAGTTCCGCAATCGCCTTCTGTGTCGCAGGTGCGTCAGTCCGTGCCTCGATCGCGATGATCGCGGGCGACAGGTCGCCGTTCGAGAACGCCTTCTCGATCTTCTTCATCGTGCCGACCGTCGGGGCGCTGTTCGGCATGGCGTCCAGCCCGCTCTGAGAGGTGTGGAGTTGCAGAACTGGGGCGGCCATCAGGAGTAGTACGCCGCCCGCGATCGAGGCGGCGACCAGGGGATGCCGCAACACGGGCGTCAGGATTGCCTTCCAGAACCGGTTCTCGCCGCTGTCGCGCCGGAGACGGTGCAGGAAGGGGATCTTGCCCTTCTCGACCTTGTCGCCGAGGCGGGACAGCAGAGCCGGGAGCACCGTCAGGGAGCCGAGCATCGCGATGCCGACCACCATCATCGTTGCGATGCCAAAGCCCAAGTATGACTTGTCGCCGGAAAACATCATTCCGGCCATAGCGACCATCACCGTGATGCCCGAGATCAGCACCGAACGGCCCGAGGTAGCGGCGGCGGCCTCGATTGCAGCTCGAGGGCTTCTCCCGGCCGCGCGCTCTTCCCGCTCACGCTTGACATAGAAGAGCGAATAATCGACCCCTACTGCGAGGCCGACGAGCAGGATCACTGCCGATACGTTCTGGTCCATCGGGACGAGGTGGCTTGGCAGAGCAACGAGGAAGACCGTCGCCACGACAGCAGAGAGCGCGAGCAGGAGCGGCACGCTGACGGCGACGAGTGCGCCGAAGACGAGCAGCAGGACGATGATCGTGATCGGAATCGAACGTTCGCCGGCCAACTTCAGCTGGTCGGAGAACATTTTGTCGAGCGCCTTGCCAGAGCTGACCGAGCCGGCCTCCGCGACGTAAAACGCGGGATGGCGGTCGGCAGCCTTGCCCACGGATGCCACGATGCCGTCGATCTTTGGCTTCGCGTTGTCGTACGTGCCCTTCATGTCCCAGACGACCATCACGGACCGGCCGTCCTTCGAGATCTGATCGGCATGTGCGGGATCGAGCGGCGAGCGCACGTTCTTGATCGCCGGGTTGCCGGCGATCGTGCTCTCGACGTCCTTGACGGTCGCGCGGAAGGCCGGGTCCTTCGCCGTCTTCCGCGAGCTCTGCACGAGTACGAGCTCGGTCTGGGGATCCACCTGCGGGAACGCATGCTTGAGGATCTGGTCTGCCGTGTGGGCCTGGCCGACGTTCGCATCCGCGGTGTCGATGTTCTTCGTAGTGACGAGGTTGCCCACCATGAATGCGGCAACCACGAAGACGAGCCAACCGAAGACTGCTGTCTTCCAGTGGCTCGCGCTCCAGCGACCCATCCTGGCCGCGATGTTGTTCGAGCGCTGCAGGGGTGACATTTCGGTTCAGCTCCTTCGCTTGGGATGACAGAGCTCAGACTTGCAGCGCGGCAAACCGGGGAGAATGGGGCCAACAGGCGTCTTGCGGTGGGGCGAACCGCACCCCGGACAGGCGAAAGCCGCCAGAGGGTGGGCGGCTTTCACGCGGGGGAGGAGTGGGTCTAGGCGACCCGGTCGGGCGTCTCAGACCCGACAGACGCATATGCCAGCTTGTGCTGCAGACGAACGGTCTCGCGCTGGTTTCGCTCGAGGACGTCCGCCGCCGCTCCGCGGTCGTCGAGCTCTAGACGCTCGAGGACGAGCCAACGAAGTCTTTTGTTCAGCTGGTCGACGGTCATGCAGACAGGTTCGCAGCGCCGCCCGCGCTGAGCCAGGTGGCTAGCTGGCGTTCTATGGTGCGGTTAACCGGAGGACTGCAGGTAAGTCAAAACGGCGAGCACGCGCCGGTGATCCTCCGCCGTGGCCGGGAGCCGGAGCTTCGAGAAGATGCTCGTCACGTGCTTTTCGACGGCACGGAGGGTGATGACCATCTTCTCCGCGATCGCCTGGTTCGAGCGGCCCTCGGCCATCGCCTCCAGCACTTCCCGCTCGCGCGGGGTCAGCTCCTCGAGCGGATCGTCACGCCTGCGTCGCCCAACGAGCTGCGAGACGACGGCGGGGTCGAGCGCCGATCCGCCCTCCGCGACACGGCGCACCGCCGCGGCGAACTCGTCGACGTCCGAGACGCGGTCCTTGAGCAGGTAGCCGACGCCCTCGGCATTGTCGCCGAGCAGTTCCATGGCGTAGGCCGGCTCGACGTACTGCGAAAGGACGAGCACGCCCGTCTCCGGCCAGCGCTCGCGAATCTGCTTCGCTGCGACTAGTCCCTCGTCGGTCTGCGTCGGCGGCATGCGGATGTCCACCAGGCAGACGTCGGGCTTGTGCATCCCGACGTGGCGAAGCAGGTCCTCGGCCGTGCCGCTCTGGGCCACCACCTCGAAGCCGGCGTCCTCGAGGAGACGCGCGATTCCCTCGCGCAACAGGACCGAGTCGTCGGCGAGGACTACGCGCACGCCGCGAAAGCCTCTCCGAGCCGTGCTGAGCGGGGGGAACGCCGAGAGCTGGCCCGGGACGCTGAGCTGATAGAGGCGCTCCGGCTCTCCGAGTCCCGGCAGCTCGTGGTCGCCGAGATCCTCGAGCTCGTGCGTCGAGTCGAGCTCGTCGCGGGTCCGCTTCGAGACCAGGATCTGGCCGCCGCTGCCCGCCTGCGCGATCCGCGCGGCCCGATGGACGTCGATGCCGTAGTAGGCGCCTTCGCGGACGGTCGGCTCGCCCGTGTGCATGCCCATGCGCACGCGGAGCTCCACACCTTCCGGCCAGGTGTGAGCTGCAAACGCGCGCTGCGCCTCGGTGACGGCCTGTGCGGCTTGCTTCGCATCCTGAAAGACCATGAAGAACTCGTCACCTCGATGGTCGACGACGTGCCCGCTGCAGCTCTCGACCGCCGCGCGCAACAGCTTGCGATGGTCGGCGAGAACGAGGGCATAGCCGTCGCCGAGCTGGCGCACGAGCTTCGTCGAGCCCTCGACGTCTGTGAAGACCAGTGTGATCGTTCCATCGGGGAGATTCGAGGTCAGAGCCTACTCCAGTGGGATCTCGGCACGGATGCGTGTTCCCGCGCCTGGTGGACTGTCGATCACTAGCTTGCCGTTTAGCGAGGACACGCGGTCAGACAAGCCGCTGAGACCGGAGCCGCGCTCGGGATCCGCTCCCCCGACGCCGTCGTCCACGACCTCGACGAGCGCATAGCCGTTGACCTGTCCGATGCTGACCTTGACCGCGGAGGCTCCTGCGTACTTGGTGATGTTCACGAGCGCCTCCGAAACGAGGTAGTAGGCGGCCGCCTCGACGGGAGGGGGCAGCTCGACGTCCTCTACGCAGTCGATCTCGACCGGGAGGGCCGCGCGGCCGGCGAGCGCCTCGAGGGCCGCCTCGAGGCCGCGGTCGGTGAGGACTGCAGGATGGATGCCGCGGGCGAGCTCGCGAAGCTCCTCGAGCGCCTGCATCAGCTCTTCGCGAGATGCTTCGAGCAGTTCCTCCGCCCTCGCCGGGCTCTTGGCGACCTGATTCTGTGCGAGGCGCAGTGAAAGTGAAAGTGACACGAGCCGCTGCTGAGCGCCGTCGTGCAGGTTCCGCTCCAGCTTTCGCCTCGCAGCATCGCCTGCCGCGACGATCCGCTGGCGAGACGCCTCGAGCTCTTCCTGTTGCTGCTTCCGTTCGGTGATCTCCCGAACGATCATCAGGAACTCGTCATCGCCGCTCGCAGCGAAGCGTCCTTCATAGTGGCGCCTGCCGTCCTCGAAGTCGAGGTAGTACTCGATCACACTGGGGTCGCCGCCGAGCGCCGCGCGTCCCGACTCGAGCACCCGGTCGGCCAGGTCGACCGGCAGTCGATCCCAAAGCAACTTCCCGATGACCTCGTCGTTCACGAGGTCGCGCTCGCTCGGCGCGTTGTAAGAGATGTACCTCCCGTCGCGGGAGATCCGGAACATCAGGTCGGGCATCGCCTGCAGCAGGGCGCGATAGCGCTGTGCGCGTGCGCGTACCTCGACGAGCAGCTTGTCTCGCTCGAGTGCGATCCGCGCCGCATTCGCGACCCCCTCGAGGAGCTCCGGCTCCTGCAGGAGGGCGGCGTCGTGCACGATCGCCGCGACCGGCTGGTCGCCGTAGTCGAGCCGCGTGACGACGCGCCGGCGAGTGTCCTCCGGAAGGTCGAGGCGGTTCCCCTCGACGTCGACGTAGTGCTCGTCCTCCTCGTACCAGTACGCGACCACTGCCGTCTCGTCGCGCAGAGCGCTCCTCAGACCCTCCTGAACCTCGTCGGGGCTTGCACGTTCGGGAACGGAGCTGAAGATCGCACCGACTCCGGCACCGCGCGCGATTGCGGTCCCGAGCAGGCCGGCGAGGAAGATGAACGGCACGGTCGTGAACGTCGCGATCAGGGCGACGCTGACGAAGACCGCTCCGACTCCCGAGAAGGGCGTCACGACGAACCCGATCGCCAGCAGCACGATGCTGAGACCGCCGAAGAGGTAGACCGAACGAAGAATGCGACGGAGCCCGGGCGTCGTCTCGCGCCAGCGACCCAGAAGCAACATGACGACGGCAGCGAACAGCGCGACCGACGCAGCCGTCCAGAGGGCGGTCGCCACGACGTGCGCGGCATGATCGTGGGAGACCAGCACGAGGTTCTCGGGACACGCGTGCGGCTTGCACGTCTCTCGCGCGGCGAACATCGACTCCGCAAGCGGGGCGAGGAACGCGATCGCGTAGCCCGTACCGACGAGCACTCGCGCGCGTCGACTGAGCAGGCGACCACTTGGGTACGCCAGCAGCAGATGTACGAAGGCCGCGATGAAGAGGCTTCCGAAGAGTGCGCCGAGGGTGAACGGGATCGGGTGATTCGCCTCCGAGAGGACGCCGATCAGGACACCGAAGCCGACCGCGACCATCAGCGTTCCCGTGCGGTTCCATGGCCGCCGGGTCCAGCCGATCAGGCCGGCCAGGATAAACGACGAGCTGACGAACAGAAACAGAGCAATCGTCTGCCCGGGGTGTTGCTCGTGGTCGCTCGTAGCCGTCAGCGCTACGGCGAGCCCACCGGCGATCAGCGCAGCCGGGCCGAAGTACAGCCACGGGCGCCAGGCAAGTGTCACGCTACGAGCAGAGCCGCAATCGCGGCTCCGGACAGATCTGCCTTCGGGACGAAGCCGCAGGCGCCGCACACGTTGATGCAGGGCCCATAGTCGGCTCGGTCGCGGCTCGAGGTGAGGACGACCGCTGGCGGGTCGACCAGCCGGCGAAGCTGCTCGGCGACTTTGAAGCCGTCGATGTCCGGCAGTTGCACGTCGAGGAGAACGAGGTCCGGGCGAAGCTCTCGCGCCGCCTTCACGGCGTCGGCCCCGTTCTCGGCTTCGCCAACGACCTGGTACCCCTCGGACTCGAGGAGCGTCCGGGCGCTGGCCCGGAAGCTGGGGTGGTCGTCGACGATCAGCACTGTCATACCCACAGTCTCGTCCGCCCCAGGCTTCTGCCGAATACGGTTAGCCACACTCTTTCCTAGGCGCTCGCTCTAGCCCTTTTAGGGGAGTTTTGGGCCTTCGAAGGTACGGCAGCCGGAATCTCGACGTGGAAGATGGATCCGGGGCCGTCGTTCGGCTCGACCCAGATCCGGCCCTCCACCCGTCGAACGAGCTCCCGGGAGATGTAGAGGCCGAGGCCTGTGCCTCCGATCCCGCCCGTCATGTCGGGATCCAGACGGTAGAACTTCTCGAAGATCCGGCCCTGCTCCGCAAGGGGGATCCCGAGGCCCTGGTCGGCGACCGTGAAGCGCACGTACCGACCGACGGGCTCGAGCCGCACGCGAACCTCGCCGCCCCCCGGCGAATACTTGACCGCGTTGTCGACGATGTTGGCGAGCACCTG
>Ga0207648_10001646_pt1 | contig 24478 bp, 22 predicted proteins | sample KBSMisM32_FD_184310 | JGI IMG/M metagenome (GOLD analysis project Ga0207648, IMG submission 184310) | Miscanthus rhizosphere microbial communities from Kellogg Biological Station, Michigan, USA - KBS Miscanthus M3-2 (SPAdes) (version 2) | ecosystem: Host-associated > Plants > Roots >... | reverse complement strand
AGTAAGTGGTTTAGTGGCCGGTACTTACCAGTACAGGTTAACTGTAACCGATAACGGTGGAGCAACTAATTCAGCAACTGTAACCATAACAGTAAATGCTCCTACTAACCAGGCACCAACAGCCAGAGCAGGTAGCAACCAAACGATCACACTGCCTACCGCTTCAGCTAACCTGAGCGGGACTGCATCTACTGATCCTGATGGAACAATTACCGGCTGGGCATGGACGCAGGTAAGTGGCCCCAATACTGCAACATGGTCAGCTAATAATACTTCAACCTGTACCGTGAGTGGACTTGTTGTTGGAACCTATACTTTCCGTTTGACTGTAACAGATAATGGTGGTATAACCGGTACCACAACGGTAACAGTTACTGTGAACGCCGCAGCGAATGTTGCACCAGTAGCTAATGCCGGATCTAATCAAACCATCCAGTTGCCGGCCTCTACGGCCAGCCTGAGTGGTGCTGCATCATCTGATGTTGATGGAACAATTACCGGCTGGGCATGGACCCAGGTAAGTGGCCCGAATACTGCAACATGGTCAGCTACCAATACTTCAAACTGTTCTGTGAGCGGACTGGTAGCTGGTACGTATACTTTCCGTTTAACTGTAACAGATAATTCAGGTGCTTCAAATGCCGCTACTGTAACAGTAACTGTAACCGCAGCTCCTAATGTTCTGCCGGTTGCCAATGCGGGTGGTAATAAAGTGATCACACTGCCTACCAACTCAGTACTCCTGGATGGTAGAGGATCAAGCGATGCAGATGGATCCATCATACGGTACCTGTGGCAACAGGTGAGCGGACCAGGTACTTCAACTTTCTCAGCAACCAATACATCTACCGTAACGGTGAGTGCCCTGGTACTGGGAACCTATACTTATCGTTTGACTGTGACGGATAATTCAGGTGGCACAAACGCAACAACTGTAACGGTGACTGTGAATGCTTCTTCGAATAATTCGCCGGTTGCAAATGCAGGTGCTAACCAGATGCTTTCCCTGCCAGACAATTCAGTAAATCTGAATGGTAGCAGCTCATATGACCCGGATGGTGTAATTGCCAGCTATCAATGGGCGCAGGTAAGTGGTCCTGCACCAGCAACAGTTTCATCAACAACTACTCCAACTATTTCAGTATCTGATCTGCAGTCTGGTGTTTATACCTTCCAGCTGACTGTTACTGATAATAATGGTGCTAAGGGAATTGCTACTGTAACGGTAACTGTTTCGGGTAACCTGAGCAGCTATAACGGACCAATGGGAGTTTATCCCAATCCTGTAATAGCTACTTCAAATGTTACACTGGCGTTCAAACGCAGTAGTGCAGCAGGTACCCTTACCATCACTGTTTATGATATGAACAAAAGGGTTGTTTTACCGGTAAGGCAAATTGCCAAACCTGCAGGACAGTTCTTTACATCAATCAATGTGTCTGGCCTCACTGGAGGTACCTACATTATTGAAGCACTGATGGGTAAAACTAAAATGACAAGCAAGCTTGTTGTAAGATAATAATACCGGGTTTGGATTCCGGGTTCACGGCCTCTTTGTATCAGCGGTTATCCGCTTGTCTGATCAGGGAGGCCGTTTCATTTATATTACCTTTCGATGAGGCTCCGAATAGAATTGACTCAATATTCGGAAGTCCACATACATAATCTATAGCTTCCTTGGGCCTGATGGCACCTCCACCCAATACCTGCATGGCCACTGCTCTTACCTGGCGGGTACGTAATGTCTTCTCATAAATATCCTTGCCACCAGACATTCGGAAACCGGCCTTATTAATAGAAGAACAGATGATCGGGTTCTTTACTCCGCCTTTTTCCAGTGCATCCAGCAGCATGGGCATGTTCATGGTAATGAAACCTGCCTCAGCATTGTATTTCTTCTTCACATAATCATGGAAGGCTACAAGCACCTCAGTTGAGCGTAGACCTAATAACAGGTCAGTAATAACATTCTGCAGGAAGATGACCGGTGTATTGAGGCCTTTGAACATTTTCATTTCCGCATCAATCATCAGCTCCATAATAGACATGTAGTCTTTAGAGAGATAAGCAGTAGCGCCTTTGAACAGGGATCCGAAGATATTACCCGGAACATAAGCCTTCAAAGTGCCCATGATTCCTAATTCTGTAACCGCATTAGCATATTTATGCGCATAGGGCATACAGGGAATGATCTTGAAGTTCTTGTACTTCTCGGGGTTAGCACGGATCACTTCGCAGATCCGGGCAATCCTGTCATGCGTGGTACACATGAAGGTATCAATACCTGCTTCAATTGCATCATCCAGTGTTTTAAGAATGGCACTGTCATCCTTGAATTTGATGGCCTGTGCACGGGACTTCTCGTCTGATATATGATTAACAGCGAAGAACTGATTATCGCCAAAAAGAATTCTTTCCATGGGTAAGTTATTTTGCGCTTTGTTTAATGTATGCAATGGCTCTGTCTGTATACCATGCAGATTTAAATGTATTTACCTTGTTAGGTACTTTGCCTTCAACTGCTTTGATAAAATAATCTATCTGTGCAGAATATTCTTCGCCACGGAGATAGAAATCAACTTCAGGTGTAAGTTCAGTGATATATTTTACGTTCCATCCTTTTGAGTAACCTTCAGGGGCATTGGCTTCCCTGAAATAAACCTTTAATTCGTTGGCATCTGAAATGATCTTTCCTTTGGTTCCAACAATGGTTAGGGAGGTAGACATTTTGCGGTAAGTATCCTCACTCCAGTTAACGGAAAGAACGCCGCTCAGGCCAGATTCAAGTTCCAGCAATGAATACACGGCATCTTCCACGCTTTTGGAATAGATTGACTTTAGCAGGCTTCCTTTGACTGCTTTTACAGGTGCCAGGATATCTGTAATGAGGTCAATGACGTGAGAGGCATAATCCAGTAAGCAACCACCACCTTCTTCTGCGTTGGAACGCCAGGTTTCAGTCTTTTTATTGATCACCACGGGACCGTATGCTTCCCCGGTAAAATGATAAATATCACCTAATACACCACTATTTACGAGTTTCTTTACTTCGCTAAATGTGCCAATGAATTTATTGTGGTATCCGATCTGGTTAATTAATTTTTTAGCAGCTGCTGTATTTACCAGTTCATCACCTTCTGCCACAGTAAGACAGAAAGGCTTTTCTGCAAAAACGTGAATTCCATTAGCCAACAGGTCCTTGATCATGCTGTAATGGAACTTGGTGGGCACTGCAACAAAGGCAGCATCGGGACGAACCTCGCTGAGCATTTTCTTATAATCAGTGAAGCAGTTGAATTTTCCATATTTACCCAGGAAATCATTTACCATTTTGGAGGTATCACAAACTCCCACCACATCAACATCAGGGTGGGCTCCAAGTATAGACAGGTGGGATATTCCCATTTTTCCTGCACCTATCAATGCAACTTTTACCATTATTTTTTCTTTGTTAAACTTTTATTGAATAATTCCAGGTACTGGTCTGTGATCGTTTCCCACGAGTAATCTTTCAATATTCTCTCTTTTGCTTTTTTAGCCAGTTGTAAATGTTCTTCCCTGTTATTGAGCGCTCTTTCAAGAGTAGCGGTCAGTGATTCTACATTTGATTTCTCGAATGTGTAAGCATCATTCCCTACCAGGTACAGATTTTCCTTGATATTACTGCAGATCAGCGGTGTCTGCAATCCCATTACGGAAAGTATCACCGGTGAAAGACCTTCTATATCTGATGGCTGCACATAAGAATAGGCATTCTTCATCAGCGTAACAGTATCATCTCCGTAAATGAATCCGGGGAAAATAATGCGTGGGTCATCCGTCTTTTTCAGGTTCACTTCAAATTCAGTGGGGTTGGGTGAACCGCCCACTAATACCAGCTTTTTGGTAGTATTTAATTTTTGAAAGGCAGGTATAAGGTACTGTAATCCTTTATCCGGGATAAAGCGGCCTACAAAGAGGAAGTAATCATCCTTTTTCAATCCAAGCTTCTCAACTATATCTGTGTCTTTGGTCTCTTTAATTTCAGCACCGAAGGAAATGAAGTCGAACTTCTTTTTGAATTTCTTCTCAAACAATTCCTTGGTGAAGATATTATCGATGGCGATGTATTTGGAAGACCATACTGCCAGGTAGGCATTAGCCAGTACAAGTTTTTGCATGAACCAGCTCCACTTGTCACGGCCCCATTCGGTTCCATCGATGCTGAGAATTACTTTCTTTCCAAAGATCTTCAGGATCAGGGCAAAAATGGCATTATTGCCCTGTATGTGCACGATATCGGCACTGTTACGGGTAATGATATGCCAGGTTACCTTGGAAGAGTGAATGATTGAATCAATGCCTGATTTAGGGATGGTCTTGAAATACTTCACCTTTACTCCCTTGTAGTTTTCAGTTCCCTTTTCCTGGCCAGGGTAGATACGGTTGTATCCTGTCACCTCATGACCACGTTCGGCCAAACGAGGCAGGAATTCAACAGCAAATTTGTCGGCTCCTGCAGAACCTTTGGAAGGAGGGATGGAACGGAATCCAAAAGATGCGATACGCATTTTCGCGGATTAGAATTTATCTTTTAAGTAATCTGAGAAATAAGTGTCCAGGTATTCTTTCAGTGCCACTTTCCAGTCGCGCATATTGTTGATGCCGCGGATCTCCAGCTTCTTGTTCACCAGTCGCTCACAGGGAGGACGCTGCGCAAAATAGGTATCCTTGAAATGTTCGGAGGTAACTTCTGTCATCTTTACCTTTCCTTCAAGGCCTAATAATTTCACCAGTTCCTCAGCCACTTCCAGTCTTCCTGTCTGGCCTTTACAAACCAGGTTGTATAATCCCCAGTATTCTTTCTCAAACAAAATCTTTACGTTGTTGGCAAAATCCACTGTATAAGTAGGAGTACCGTCTTTATCATTCACGATGAACAGTTCTCTTTTACCGGCAACCAGTTGTTTGATCAGCTTATTGATGAATTTCTTGTCTTTGTCAGGACCACCACCCATCATCCAGCCGGCGCGGCAGATGATATAGCGGTTGGCATGTGCCATTACATACTTTTCACCCATGTATTTGGAGCGGGCATAGTGACCCAATGGATTGGGCTGATCCCAATCATCATATAATTCTTTCTGGCCGTCAAAGATCCCGGCCGTGCTGATATAGAGCAGGGGAATATTCAGTTCATTTGCGATATAAACTGCATTTTCTACCGCCATCGTGTTAGTTGCATAAGTATCATCAATATTCAACTCGCAAAACTCAAGGTCAGTATATGCGCCAAGGTGGAAAAGATAATCCGGAGCGAATGCTTTTACATCAGCCCTGTATTTTTCCAGGTCTCTGAAATCAAGAAAACTGAGCCAGTCTGTATTGACATCCTTATCAGTACATTTAATGTCAAAATCATTTTTAAATACGCGATAAAAAGCTTCGCCCAGCATACCACCGCTGCCGGCCATGTAAACTTTTTTCTTTTTTGTCTGTGCCATGATTGTTTTAATGTGAATGATTAAATAGTTTCTGGTTTAAGGATCCGGGACTTAATTATTTTAGCGGGTACCCCAGCCACAATGGAGTAGGGGGGTACTGAAGTATTTACAATTGCACCTGCTGCTACAATGCTACCCTTGCCAATTGTCACCCCGTCAAGGATCACGCAGCGCGTACCCAGCCATACATCATCTTCTATTGTCACACCTTTACGTGTAGTAGGCTGTTCCAGCATGGTTATATCCGTTCTTTCATATCCATGGTTCTCTGAGAAGATGGAGACATTGGGGCCAAACATGATATTATTTCCCAGTGTTACTTTACCTCTCACCTGGATAAAACAGTTTTGTGCGATCCCCACATTATTACCGATCACCAATCCCTCACCCAGTTCACGGATCACTCCGGTACATTCAATGATGGTATTGCGGTGAATGGAAACATTATTACCCATGGTGATGCCCTGGCGGCTCAGCGCATTGATCTCTACATTATCACCAATGGTGATGGTCTTACCCATCCTGATCTTGCTGCAATGGCTGATGCGGCAATTTCTTCCTACAAAGAGCAATCCATTGGATTTCTTTATGAAAAGCTTATAATAGAATCCCCTCATCAGGCTGGCCATCTTTGCCTTCAGAATAATAAAAGTGTCCATACCGGTCAACTGTTTGTCAACCGTATAGCCATCTTTACCTAATTTCCTGATGATCTTATTGAGGAAGCTCATACTATATTATAAAGCCACTTTTAATGATTCGAAAATCGGAGCGATCTTTTTACCAAACGCTTCCGGTGTTACCAGGTTCATCACATGGTCCTTTCCAATGCGGCCCATTTCATCCAGCTGATCTTTTTGGGAAAGCAGCAGATCAATTTTGGATCGCAGGTCAGGTACATTACCTGGTTCAAATAAATAACCTGATTTGCCTTCAACGATCAGTTCCGGTATTCCTCCTGTGCGTGCGCCAATTGTTGGTCTTCCCAGCAATGCGCATTCCATTACAGAATAAGGAAGATTTTCATACATGATGGTTGGCAACACCATAAACAGTGCATTCGCTGTGTAATAGAACACTTCATTCTTGGTCTTGCGGCCCAGTAGTTTGATATTCGTCAGGTTATTTGTTGCGATGTATTCCTGTAATTCCTTAAAATGCTCACCGTCTCCAATCACGTAAAGATCAACATCAAGTCCTTTCATGGCATCCACCAGTGTGAAGATCCCTTTTACACGAAGCGTGTTACCTACATAAACAATATAGGGGCGTTCTGCAGGGATCGGTGATTCAGGCATTGTGTATTTGATGGTGTCCAGGTCAAACATATTGTAGATCTGAACCAGCCTGTCTTTATGAAAACCAAAACTGTCGAATTTGTTCTTGATGAAGTTCGATGGGAATATGTAATAATCAACGTGCTTGTATGGGTTCATCCAGTTATTCGCGTAAGACTCCATGCTGGCCACAATGCTTGCAGCTCTTGATCCCTTCTTGCATTTGTTGATGGCGCAATTGATAAATTTCCCGCCCCTGCATTTTTCACAAACCACTCCATTGCTTACAAAAGTGGTATTGGCGCAAAGGATCACATAATCATGAATGGTCCAGATGATTGGTATATTCCTCTTCTTGATCTCCGGGATGATGCTTGCCGGAGTAAGATAATGATGCACATTATTCAGGTGAACGATATCAACCTTGTGTTCATCCAGTAATCTGGCAAGATTGCGTTTGGCTTCAGCCGAATAGATCGTACGCTTTACTGCCTGAAATCCTTTTGCCAGCGATTTATTTTTATTCAGCTCTTTGTAATCAACTCCTGATATAAAATACTTTGAATAAGGTGTTTCGAAATTCTTTTCATTATGCATGGAAAAAGGGATCACCTCATGGCCCCTTGATTCATAGAATTTTTTGAGACACTCAATGTAGGTCCAGTCGCCCCCGGAAGGATACCAGGTCCAGTTCGCTATCAGTATCTTGCTCATAATGGGAGATAGGGGTTAAAAGGGTGAGCAAAAGATAACCGGCACGAAAGACAGTTCAGGCAGTTTTGGTATGAATTAATTGTTTTCATTAAACGAATTGCCCTAATCAGGAGCATTAATAGTGTACGGAATTCTGTTAAATAATCGGAGTTTTACGATGTCCCGACCCGATTTTTACGGGCGTAAACATATAAAGGAAACCGGGAATTTCATAGTATTTTCTTGTATTCTTCTATCATTTTAGCCGCTCCAAAATTGGTACGAACATATGCATGTATACTATTTCTATCATATCTGGTAATCAGTGCTTTATGCCATTTTTCAGCAATGTCTTCATCAGTAGGCTCACACAGAAACCCGTTCCCTTCAGTGATCATTTCGGCTGCTCCGCCTATGCGGGTTAATACCATTGGCAAACCGGTTGCCATTGCTTCAAGGGCAGCTATTGAAAAGGTCTCTACATTGGTGGAGCAAAGGGTAAACAGGTCACTTGCCTGGTAGAATGGCCGCAGATCCCTCTGCAACCCCGCAAATGATATATAATCCTGCATACCCAGCTCCGCTACCAGCTTCTTTGTATCTGGCATCATGATCCCTTCACCCAATAACAAAAGGTGAGCTTTAACTCCATATTTGTTATGAAGGATATGAAGGGCTCTCACTGCACCCGCATGATTTTTTTCCACGCGGAACGCTGCAGCCTTGATAATTACTTTGGCATCAGCCGGAATATTATAAGTTGTCCTGGTCTTATTAACTGAGCCATTCATGGATTGGGCCCAGTATCCTGTATCGATACCGTTATAAATAGTTTTAAATTTCCTTGCAGGCAAATTCATTTGTCTGGCGGTGAATTCTGCCTGGTTATTGGAAACAGTTACGATCAGGTCCTTCTTTGTAAGCAAGGAAGTGTAAAGCTTATGCAGCCAGTATTCTTTTTTGCTTACATGAAAAGTTGTATGATATGAAATGATCCGTTGAGCTTTTGAGCTGGTACCGATTTTTGCAACGCGATACATGAACCATGCAAAGAAATTGATGCAAAATACCAGGTCGGGCTTTTCCTCTTTTATGATCTTTCTTAATTGTTTGATCGGTGCAAGATCAAATCTTGATTTCCGGGGCAATGCTATGAAGCGAACGCTCTTGTCCAGTTCCTGTTCCAATACATTTACATCTGTAAGACTTACCATGCACTGACCTTTTGTTTCCTCTTTCAACCCTGCAGAAAGGGTAATGAGAAATTTTTCAGCGCCGCCTGTATTGAGGCCCGGTGTTATGTATAATATCTTTTCTGTTTTCATTGGTCAGGGAACAATTATTCGGGATAGTCGTATGAAAATTCCGGTATTTCAGCTGGCGGATCCTGTTCATCAGCCTCAGCTTCTGCCATAGCCAGCCTTTTGTTTTCAGAGATCAGCGTTGTTACGAACAATAGCGTTGAGCTATTTGTCAGCTCTTCGTTTTGCCCAAGGCAATAAATGATCATGAAGATCGTCACCAGGGCGCAGGAAGATACAATTGGCCTGCTAAAGGATTTCTTTACCGCAAAGACCAACATAAAAAAATAAAAAGCCAGCCCCACAATACCACTCTCAATCACAAGCAATAAAGGCCCATTATGTGGGTTCAATCCAAGATGCCCGCCCCCCCGGGCCAGGAATCCCCCGGTCCCAATTCCAAATAGCTGTTCAATAAAGCTGTATGCCATAAACTTTTCATAAGCCACTGTGGAAGCTACTTCGCGCCAGTCCAATGCATCCAGGTTCTCCGCTTTATAATTTTTTCCAAGGTTCTTGTTAATTACCTGTATGGGTTCATCAACAAGACGGTTGGTCACATTATCTATAAATTCACTGCTGAGGTGAAGGTAGTCCTGCGCAAAAGTGAACACAAACAGGGAAAGGAATACGGCAAACATCAGCAGGGCAAATATTCGGTACACTTTCTTTGCCTTTGACTTGTCTTTCAATTCTCTTATCATCAGGAACAGGGAGAGCACGATCATAGCCAGAAGGGAACTGCGAGAGGTTGACATTAATACTCCCAGCGCCATCAACGGCATCATAATTAGCAACAATTTGCTTTTTAATCTGTCCGATATAAATTCATTGAGCAGGAAGATGAAGGTCATTCCGCAAACAAGTCCAAAGAAGTTATGATTATACAGTTCAGCCAGCTTTCCTGTTTCATCCACTTCATGCGGTAAATGCATCAGCACCATGAAGATCCGTTGTACGGGAAACTCTCCAGCCGTTACATAGGTGTATGCAAGGTCAGAGAAACAAATGAGGCCTGATAAAATCAGAGCTGATTTAAGGATGTCGGTATTCCCTTTCTTAAAGAAATAGTAATAACCACAGTAAACTGAAATAACTGTAAGAAAAGTTGATTTCATGAACCGGTCGCCCCACAGGTCATACAACGATGTAATAAGTACCGTATAACCCAGGAAAGTGAAGATCATTTGAATACCACCAATGGAAAAGAAGCCCGGTTGATTTTCGGATGGCTTGGCGATCAATGTTCTCCCAAACAGTGCCAGACCTACAAGCGCCCGCATATTCAATGGACCCGCTTCAAAATTGATATCTGCAATGGTGACGGTAAAGAAAAAAACCGCTATCCACTCTGGTTTGGCAACCAAAGCCATTATGAAGAGAACTCCACCAAGGATCAATACGGGATTCACTGCAGGTTCTTTCTGTTATTAAAGTTAATTTGTTTTATGCTTTTTCAGAAGCTGGTTTTAAGAACAGCATCTTTCGGAATATGAATAACATGCACACCAGGTATAATGTATGCGCCAGGGCGTAGCCGATAGTGGCTCCAAATGTGCCATACTTTTCAAAGAAAAAGATGGTGAATACCACCTGGCTGATACTGCTCACAAATTCCATCAAAATAAAAGTCTTTGTCATGGATTTGGCAGTCATAACGTAAGCCAGTATCCAGCTCGACAATTTGATAGTATCTCCCAGTAGCTGGAAGGCAAACAGGTCTTGCATTCCATCAAACTGTTCGGTAAAAAGTACATGAATGATGATATTGCGGCCAAAGTATAGTGCAAATGAGAATATTATGAGAAAAGGTATTACCAGCTTGCCAACAGAAAAAACCTCCTGCCGCAATTCCCTTTGCGTCCTTAATTCGGTTAACCTGGGCAGGTAATAAACTCCCAGTGAGGTGGCAAATACCATGAGGTACATATTAGAAACCCGGTTGATGCTTTCCCAAAGACCAGCCTGGTTAAGATTTGCCCCGATCCCGGCAACGGTAGAATGCTTAATGATATAATTCCTGATCACCAGCTGAGCAACTGGCATTACCGCTACAGTAACGATTGCCATCAATGAGTAATGGGAGAGACGTGCAACCGCCAGTTTACTGAATTTTTTTGTGAAGTTCCCTACATGGAACCAGTTTGATTTACGCACCAGCGGTAGTGTGAGAACAAACACCACAGACTGATAGGTAACAAGTGCAATTAAAGCTCCGTAAACTCCAAACTGATAGGAAAGGATGATGGTAAAGATCAGACCAACAATACTACCCATTATATTGGCGATCACATATTTCTTATACTCTTTGAAGCCATTGATCACTGCAATTAGCAGTGTATTATAGGCATACATTACAATGGTGGCGCCAAATACATAAAACACCAGTTTAAACTCTGAGCTCTTCAAAATGATGTGAGACCAATAACCAGCCCCCAGTATGAGGACCAGCCCGGTTAAGCCAGATAAAACAGTTGTGATCCAGAATCCTGTTCCCAAAAATAACTGGTTCTTTTTTGGAGAATTTGAGTACTCGGCAACATAGCGCGTCATCCCGGTGGTAATACCACCGTTGCAGACACTAAGCAAAATAGTAGTGAAATTATTGAGCTGTCCAACCAATGCAATGGCTGCAGGACCGCCACCGGGAAAGTCTTTGCTGAGGATAGCAATTGCCTTCATACTCACGAAGGCTGCTATCATCTTTATGAACACGGCGATCGCGTTTAAGAAGGAAACTTTTACAAGATCTCCGCCAAATATTTTTTTAACGCTGATCAATTTGAACATGTTTTCGGGTTGGGTACTTGTATTAAATTAAAAACAACAGGAGGAAGATGCTTCTGCCTGTTGTTTTTCATGTTATGTCGATATTGTTCTGGTGAAATCTATCTGGCCCTTCTTACACCGCCGTCATCGCCAGTGCTTCTGCAATTGGCCTGATGGTTTCTATATTTTCTTTGCGGATTTCAGCTACCAGCTCGTATCCCAGTGAGGGGAGGGTAAGCTTTACTGTATTGGTTCTTATTTCCACCACGTTTCCTTCCCACATCATTAGCGGGCCATTGGTAATTCTAACGCGGTCATTCAGGTTTACGTTCGCTTTTTCAACTGTCACGTAGTCATACTCGCTGAGGAACTTTTTGATGGTGTCAATTTCTTCCTGTCGGATAACAGCTGGCTTATTCAACCAGTGTACGATATTGATTACGCCATCTGTTTGCCTGATCTGTGAAAGCTCTGTGGGAGTAACACAGATAAAAACATAAGAAGTAAAAAGTGGTTCCAGGATCACTTTTTTGCGATCAGCCCATTGTTTCTTGATCTTGTTAACCGGGCAATAAACCTGCACCCTCTTTTTCTCCAGCACATCGGCTACCTTCTTTTCCCATCTTGCACGGGTATACAAGGCAAACCATTGTTTTTGTGTTTCGGTCGTGTACATGTCTCAGTTTTGGTGTACAGAAAATGATGATACTTGTTTCGGGTTTTCAGATGAGCAGGCTTCGCCCAACTCACTTACAGGGTGCGGATTAGTGTGAGCAAGAGTAATTAAACGCTTTGCTTGAAAGTCAGGTCAGGAATTGAAGATCAGCTTAGTATTTGCCGACTCTTTTCGTTCTTGTACCCGTCTTTTTGTTATGTATATAGCCATAGCCGTAGCCATAACCATAACCATTCTTGGTAAATCCTCTGGATTTAATTCCATTGAATATTATCCCGAGGTTTTTCAACTGGTGTACCTGGTTCTCTTCATCCAGTCTTTCCATGTAGATCTTCGGAGTGAATTTATGTTTCACTACGTAGAGCGTCGCATTACACATTGGAGAAAGAACATACGCATCAGACAGCAGGCTGGCTGGCGCAGAATCAATAACCACATGATCAAATATCTCATTCAGGTAGTCGAGCAGGGTTGTCAACCGGTCACTCATCAGCAATTCAGATGGATTGTCTGGCAGGGGCCCGCAGGGAATAAAGAACAGGTTCTCATTCACAGCAGAGCGTTTGATAATTTCCTCTGGCTCGCATTCGCCCCAGAGATAATTACTTACACCTTGTTCATAATTCACATCCAGTTTATTGCTGAGTGAAGGATTTGCAAGGTCAAGTTCCAGCAACACCACTTTACGGTCAGTCAGTGCAAGACTGCAGGCCAGGTTAAGTGCCACAAAGCTCTTGCCTTCACCGGAAAGTGATGATGTGACAAGGATCCTTTTCTTTTCAGTGTTCACACCAAGATACCCAAGGGATACACGGATACGGCGGAACTGCTCTGCTATAAAAGTTCTTTTTCCACCTTCTATCACAACAGGATTCTTATCCTTGCTGAAGATCACTTCACCAATGATCGGGGCAGAGGTCAGACTTTCTATTTCATGACGGAACAGGATCTTCCTGTTCAGGAATTCTTTCAGTGTTACAAAACCTGCAGGCAGGATCAGCGCAAAAACGAATGCCACCATATAGATCAGCTTTCCTTTAGGGCTAACAGGTGCTGCTGAAGCTTGCGCCTTGTCGATAATACGGCTATCAGCAATATTTTGACGATGGGATAAAGCACTCTCTTCCTTTTTCTGCAAAAGGAAACCATATATACCATTATAGATTGCCTGCTGGCGGCTGATATCAATCAGTTCCCTTTCTTTTTGAGGGATGGTCTGCAGCATGCCGATATATTGGTTATTGGTAGCCTGAAGGTTCAGCTTGCTGGCCATCAGCGAAGCCCGCTGTTCTTTAATATTTTCTACAACACTCGGTTTGAGCTTATTGATCTGATCCTTGATCTGTGTAAGAATGGGGTTATTTTCTCCTGTTGTAGTTTTCTTCTTTTCGTAATCCATTTCAGCTTCATAAAGCTGATCCAGTAATTTACCCAGTCTTTCATCCTGCAATCCCAGGGTAGAAGGTACAATACCTCCTCTATTATCCTTCGACTGTACATATTTGTCAACCTGATCAAGAACTGCCAGCTGATTGTTCACTTCACCAACCTTTTGGTCGTTCTCGCTAACATTCTTCAGGAAATTCTGTCCCTGTGCACTGATATCCACAGCACCACGTGTTGCTTTGTAAGACTGTGCCTGCTGTTCAATTTTCTTCAATTCGTTTTCCATATCGCTCAGCCTTGCCTCAACAAATTCAGTTGTGTTGGCAGCCAGCCTGTTCTTGTCATCAATAGTAGCTTTATTATAAGCAGCAATCAGTTCATTCAGAATATCTTCACCTCTTGTAGGATCAACGTCCCTTAGCTTAAGGTCAACAACAGTGGCAAGTTTGCTGGGAGCAACAGCTCTCAAACCCTGCTGCAAGGCAATAGCCTGCAGTTTGGGATTATCAATGACAAAGTAAAGCGGTTTCTGTGCCCTGTGTGTCCAATGCTTGTTACGTATAAAACGCATTTGACCATAATCTGTAGAAACTACCTCATTCAGGGGGTATTTCTTTGAACCGAGCATTACAGTGCTATCCTGGTGATTGAAGGTAAACGGTACCTTTTTGGCGAGTTTCAGATCATCAGGGTTAGGTGCAATGATCATTACCGGGGAAGTAGTATAAGCCGATTTCGGATACATTTTATCCTCTTCCATGAAAGTGATATACAGATCCAGTGATTTCACCACACTATTCATGAGTGACCTGGATTTCAATACTTCCAGTTCGTTCTCAACAATATTTGTTCCCGTCAGTTGGTCGAGCGATTTGATCACTTCACCATCTGATGTTCCCTTTTTCTCATCTTTCAGCATGATAGATGCAGAAATCTCATACTCCGGGGCAGTTTTCTTAAGGTAGAACCAGGCACCAAAGATGCTTGCAAGTCCAACCACAATGAACAGAGGCCAGTACGGCATGTACTTGAATAAGATCTCACTTAGTAAGCTCTTATTTTCTTTTCCTTTCTTTTGTCCTGTTGATGCCATATCAATTTTTTATTGTAGTAAACGATCGGCCACAATCGCTGCCAGTGATAATCCACTTAGGAAAATTGGCAGCCATTGAGCACTGCGGTTAGCAGTGGCGACCTTTGCCTTATTTGGTTCCACATAAACGATATCATTGGACTGTAGATAGTAATATTGTGAGGTAAACAATTCAGTTGAATTCAAATCAATGTGTTTGATAGTCTTCTTATTGTTCTCCTCGCGGATGATCATTACATTTTGCCTTTTACCATAAAGGGTTAAGTCCCCGGCAAGGCCAATCGCTTCTAAAAGTGAGATTTTTTCGTTCGGCACTGTAACCACAGTAGGATGGTTAACTTCTCCCAACACAGTAACGCGGAAATTCAGGAATCGGATTGTGACTATTGGGTCAATCAGCAATTTTTTATCCAATATGCTCTTGCTGATCTTATCTTTAAGTTGCGTCTTTGTTAATCCTTCTGCTTTTATGTTCCCCAAAATCGGAAACTGGATATTGCCATCTGAGTTAACCAGGTAGCCCTGACTGTTGCCGATGCTATTGGGGCCTGCCATTGCAGCATTTCCCCCTTCCGTAGCAACCGGGTTAAAGATCCTTGTGCCCTCAGGATTCAAGTCACCAATAGTAATACTTAGGATATCATTTTTCTGGATCACAGTTTCTGGAATCTGTGACATTGAAGAAATATTGCCGTCCTGCACACCATTGAAGTAGGTTACTTTCTTAGTGTCTGTGCAGGAAATCGCCAGAACTAAAAGTATCAGATACGAATGGGTACGAACAATTTTAAACAAACTCCTTATCTTAAGCATGGTGGTTGGTTGTCAAAAACATAAATCGGTAATCTAAAAAACACAGCTGATAAAAAGCTTACGTTTTTTATGGCGACTAATCAGACCTGGAAAGTTCAAGTAGATCGTTCAGAAGAATTGGAAGAAAGGTTAGGGCGGACTTCAATAGGAGAGGAAATTCAGAATTGCGTGGCTAAAATAATAATTAATTGAAACTACCTAGTGTTCTTTTTTGTTCAGAGGTAGTTTAAAGCTAAAAATACTCCATTCAGGGTATATCTCAGCTTACTGTTTTTCCTGTGAAAAGCGCACAAAACCAGTCTCTCTCAGCAAATCACCCAACTGTACAGTGCGTGATGTTATCTTATTCTTAACTGGTCTTCCAAAGGAGTGTTTTACAATAATTGTATACCGTTTTGTGAGGTGGTGATTATGGGAATAAACCGATTGGTTATTATTGCGGGGAACCTTCTCTTTATACGACCTTTTGATTTTTAAGATATCCTCCCATAAACCGAATGCAGAATTGGTGGTACCCGGAAAAAAGTTTTTGTTTGGGGGGATATATTCACTGGCTTCTTCCGGATGACCGGTTAATATAAGTGCTTCGCAAACAATTAGTTCAAAATCAGGGAAGGAATTACCGTGACTGATCTTTATAATGGTATGGTATTTCTTTGCTTCTGCAAGGATACGGTCAATTGATTCATCCTTTATGGCTGCATAAAGCAGTTTGGCCGCGATGTATCTGCCGAGGATATGCGATGGATAATTTTGAGAAACATGAAAGCCTGATAACTCCACCATATGTCGCTCCATATACTCCGTGTTCCGCGTAAGCCAGTATCTGAAAACCTGTAGTGAATGGGCGAAGATCCGTGCCTCATTAGTGTTCTTTCCACGCAGGTAGTGCCGCAAGCCATCGCCATAATACCCATTTAGTCTATCCATGTTCACAGACTGCTCAAAATAATAATACTGCCCGGCCGGCGTCTTGGCAATTTCTCTTTGAAACCGGTCTATTAAAGAAGGGTTCCGTTCCAGGAAAACGATTGTTTGTTGTACCAGGGAAAGGAAAAAATGATCCTCCCCGGTTGCCAGGGCCGGAGCTTCCCTGAAGAGTGATATAAGATAACGCAACACCTCCTCACTATTGATACTGGTGTCTGTTGTACCATTCACAGCGATCTTTTCAATCTCATCCATTGAATTGAAACCGCAGTACTTTGAAAGTATGGTAAGTGTAGAGGGAGAAGCGCTATAGTCGGTTTTTACAAGTCCAAAAAACCGGCGAAGTGTATTCCCATTTATATTATAACCTGTCTTTTGATAAATATCATCTACCAGTTGCAGGCAGTCTCTCGACGAAAGTATCTTTCGTCCAAAACTATTTTCGATCTCCTTTCGCAAGGCTGGCAGCAAGTGTTTATCCATACACTACAGCAATGTAATAAAAGTTTCAGCGATTTAGCAGGATAAAGGGGAGGTGCGGCGTTAATCGATAGAGTTATTGTTTCTACTCAAGTTCTTCCCTCATGCGGTCAAGTACTTTGCTTTCAATCATCTTCCGGGCAACTACGATCATGTTTTTGAAGGCCCTGGCACCGGATATTCCGTGGCCGATGATAACGGGTTTAGCTACTCCCAGCACAGGGGTACCACCGTAATTCTCAAAATTGAACCGGTCAAGGTATTCGCTTTTTATCTGCTGGCGATGAGCCACTTCGTATAGGGATTCAGCAAGTTTCAGAATGATATTGCCGGTAAAACCTTCGCATACCATCACATCGGCCTTATCTATTAACACATCTCTGCCTTCAATATTGCCTATGAAATTGATATGCTTATTTTCTTTCAGGAGCGGATAGGTAGCCTGGGCCAGGAGATTACCTTTGCCTTCTTCTTCTCCAACATTCACAAGGCCAACTCTTGGGTTTTGTATGTCCAGGATCTGTTGTGCGTAAACTGATCCCATTACAGCAAACTGGTTTAATTGCTCGGGTTTACAATCTGCATTCAATCCTACATCCAGCAACAAGCCTGTGCCACCGTTTTCTTTGGGAATGACAGTAGAGATGGTTGGTCGCAATACACCTTCCAGGGCTTTGATGCTAAAGAGCGCACCAACCAGCATGGCGCCGGTATTACCTGCACTAATGAAGGCATCTGTTTTGCCCGTTGCCAGGAGGTGAAACCCGATGGCAATAGATGACTGCTGTTTTTCCTTTAAAGCTTTAGTGGGATGCTCATGCATACCAATCACCTGTTCGGAATGAATGATCCGTACGCGATTGGATGGAATATTATGTTGAGCGATTAATGGTTCAAGCAGAGACTGATTGCCAACCATAGTTAAAGTAGCTGAGGAAGAATTTTCCTGGATGTATTGGGCTACACCTTTTACTGCTTCAAGGGGGGCGTAATCGCCTCCCATCATGTCAAGTCCGATATTCATTGGAGTACAATGTACAAATTCCAAATAATGATCCCGCAATTAAGCTGGATCATTTACCGGATAGATAAGATTTATTTCTTTACAGGAGATTTTTCAGCTACAACTTTTCCTTTATAGTAAAGTTTACCTTCACTAACATGAGCACGATGGCGTACATGAGTTTCGCCAGTAGTGCTATCTGTTGTCAAAGTAGCCGAAGTAGCCTTATAGTGTGTCCTGCGCTTTGCGCTTCTTTGCTGACTATGTCTGCGTTTCGGATTTGGCATATTATATTATTTATCTAAGTTCTTAAATTGTTCCAACCCTTTCCATATCGGGTTATCTTTCTTTTCCTTGTCTTCCGGCTCCAGTTTCTTCAGTACATCCTTTGCTGAAGGATTGCAGTGAGGTCCATCCATCTTTTCATAATTGCAGGACTTCTGCATTGGAATGCTGAGATTGATGAACTCGTAGATCCAGTTGGCCACATCGATGTGACTTTCACCGCGACCAATATAATATACATCGGGATCATCTTCCTGGCCATTCATCAGTTCAGGTTCTTCCACAATTTTAATGGTCATGTTGAACTCATCCCAGAGGTCAAGTGGCAGATTGCTATTGCATCTGTCACAGGTAACTTCCAATGTTCCACCGATCTCGAACTTTAAAAGCATGAAACCGTTGTTCTTGTCAAGCGTAAGCTTTACATTGGCCTTACAGTGACGAAAGTCCTGTTGCTGGAAAACTTCAAAGAACCGATCATTGATCTCGTAGTTATATTCATGGATTCCGGGTTTTAAACCGACAAAAGCTATTTCAAAGTCCCGGCGGTGCCCCATGATCAACTGTTTTACGGCTTCTGAAGCCTTTTTGAGGGGCTCAGAAATCGGGAGGCAAAGGTAAGGGGTTTTAATGAAAATTTGTCGTTGATTTTTGGATTATTTTGGTAATCATAACTAATTTAACACCCTGATTCCTAATACGTTTAAAATAAGACCCTCTTGCAAAAATTCGTTTCCCGATTGTTTAGCAGGTTGATGAAAAGCTGGAGCTGGGTCCTGCTGATAATCCTCACAATTTTAATCAAATGGGCCTCCTGGTACCCTGGGTGGGTGGAAAATTATTACACCTATGGAATTTATCCTGCCATTTCTTATGTTCAACGCCTGCTTTTTGGCTGGATCCCCATTAGCATTGGGGACCTGTTCTATTCTTTTCTTATACTAATAATAATATATAAGCTTTACCGCTTTTTCAGGCTGGTATTTAGAAAGCAGTTTACCCGGCAGTATCTGACTGCCGGACTTCAACAGGGCATATTTTTCATACTCTTTGTTTATGTCTGCTTTAATCTGCTTTGGGGCCTGAACTACAACCGTAAAGGGATCTCAGCCCAGTTGGGTATCCAGGTAAAACGCTATGACATGGGGGAGTTAAGCACGCTCACTGTTACTCTTCACAAAAAGTTGAATGAATATGCAGACCTGGTCACGGAAGCTCAGCGGGATTCTTTTAATAAGAAAAGCAGGCTGTTTAGTTTAAGTAGTGATGCTTATAAGCAAGGTGCAACGCAATATTCTTTCCTGAAGTATGATCCTGTTTCGGTCAAGCCTTCCTTATTCAGTTACCTGGGCAATTACCTGGGATTTCAGGGTTATTACAATCCGTTTTCCGGCGAAGCGCAGGCAAATACCACCATTCCCAGATTCCTTGAGCCATTTGTCACAGCGCATGAGATTGCACACCAGTTGGGATATGCCAAAGAGAATGAAGCAAATTTTGTAGCCTTCCTGGCATGTCGTAATTCACCTTCGCCTGTATTGAAATACTCACTGTATTTTGATATGTACAATTATGCGATTGGTGAAGTGTACAGGAGAGATACGGCAGGTGCTAACTATTTGCAGCGAAATTTGCATCCCCAGGCAAAAAAAGACTATGCTGAATACAGGGACTTTTATATTCGTTACCGGAATCCTGTTGAGCCGGTCATCATGTGGGCTTATGGTCATTATCTAAAAGCAAATAATCAGCCTGCAGGGAAGCAGACTTATAATGAAGTAGTGGCCTGGCTGATTGCCTACTATAAAAAGTTCGGTGTGGATGCGTTGTAATCGTCCTGATGGCTATCGGGATCAAAACTGGTTCTTCCACATCATACTCTCGATCGGCTTATCCGGCTGCCCACTGTATTTGGCATTTTTCTTCTGATTATACTTCACTTCAATCTCACCGTCAACAGGGAAATAGATCAATTGTCCAACAGGCATTCCCTTGTAAACCTTTACGGGCTGTTTTACGGATATTTCCAGTGTCCAGTGGCCGCAGAAACCCACATCACCTTTACCGGCAGTGGCATGTATATCGATACCCAGTCTCCCGGTAGATGATTTTCCCTCCAGGAATGGAACATGGGCATGGGTTTCAGTATACTCCTGAGTTACCCCCAGGTAAAAAATATGAGGATAAAGAACAAACCCTTCCTCGGGAATCTCAAAATATTCGATTTCGTTATGCTTCTTGGCGTCCAGAATATGTTCCCGGTAAGTAGCCAGCCATTTTCCCAGGTGCACGTCATAGGAGTTACTGCCAAGGCATTCCCGATCGTAAGGATTGAGCTTGATAGTTCCTTTTTCGATTTCTTCCAGTATCCGCTTATCGGAAAGTATCATTTTCTAACTTCGGTTTAATTTACGTTCCGGCAAAATAAAGGGGAAAAGCTGACGAATGCCTATTTTTTTTCAACATCAAATCAACGAAACTACCCGGTTGGGTATCTGGAAGATAGAGGAGACAGAAGAGTTCTTTAAGGCTAACGTGCCTCAGCACCGGGATGTTACCCATCCCCACAAGCGATTACAACACCTTGCCGGGCGCTTTCTCCTGCAATACCTGTTCCCTGATTTCCCCTATGAATTGATCAGGATTGCTGAAACCCGAAAACCTTTTTTACCCGAAGAACAATACCATTTTTCCATCTCGCATTGCGGGGATTATGCTGCTGCCATTGTGAGTAAAGACAGGAGAGTGGGAGTAGATATAGAGATTCCTGTTGATAAGATCATCCGGGTGCGGGACAAATTCCTTTCTCCTCCTGAGGTAGCCAGCTTTGGCAGCCTTGATATTGATCAATTGACTATGTGCTGGTCAGCCAAAGAGGCCGTATTTAAATGGGATGGGGAAGGCGGGGTTGACTTTCGCGAGCAAATTCATCTTCAGAAGAGTACAAATAATACTAATCAGATAAACTGTACGTTTACCAAGGGGAAACAGGTAGAATTAACTATTGAATTGCGGCACCTGAAATATATCGTTCTCGCCTGGACCGCCCCGGACAAATGAGGCCATTCCATGGTTCGTGTCTCTCGCGCCATGGTTCACGCGCGTTCATTCACGCGCCTCACGAACCATTACGAAGTTCAGGAACTTGTGAAGTGAAAGTAACATTTGTCTTAACAGCTTTGAATTATCCGCCTCCCTGTATATATTTGAACCGTTAGCCACCACCTGCCAATGTCCAGAAAAATTCGTCCTTACTTAATCCTCATTTTACTGATTTCGCGGCTTTATTCTACGGCACAGTCCCCAACCGTTTATGCATTCCAGCAGGATGATACCCTTGTTAGAAATAACTACCTGGAGGAGGTAGCCTCAAAGAAGAAATTATTGTTGAGCGGAGTTCCCAAAGCTACCGCTTCAGATTATAAAGAAATTTACGAGAGCCAGTTTGAAGAGATCAATGACCTTGTAAAGACCCGTTCGGTAACTGCACCGGTTGCGCAGCAATATTTGCAATCGATGGTAAAGCAGGTAATTGCCGCCAATCCAGAGCTGGCTAAACTGCATACAAGAATATTCTTTACCCGGGACTGGTGGCCAAATGCAGCCAGTATGGGTGAAGGTACTATCGGTATCAATGCAGGCTTAATGGTTTTCCTTCATAATGAAGCAGAACTTGTCTTTGTTATTTGTCATGAATTAGGTCACTATTATCGTGATCATACCCAGAAATCTATTGATAAGTATGTGGAAACGGTAAACAGTGCTGCATTCCAGGCAGAATTAAAACGATTATCAAAGACAGAGTATGGAGCAAATAAACAATTGGAAGCATTATCAAAAGGCCTTGCATTTAATAATCGGAGGCATAGTCGTGATAACGAAGCTGAAGCAGACAGGTATGCTTTTGCATTCATGAAAAAAACAGGTTATGATGTTGGTGGGATCAAATCCTGTCTTGAATTGCTGGATAAGGTAGATGATTCACTATTAACGACCTTGAAATTAGAGCAGGTACTGAATTTTGAACAATATTCATTTAAACCTAAATGGATACAGAAGGAATCTGCCATATTCAGCCAAATGAGTGAAGATGATAACCAGCTTTCAAAAAAAGAGAAGGATTCACTTAAAACCCATCCAAACTGTCAACAGCGTATTGCATTTCTTGCAGATTCTATAAATAGTATAAAGACCGGTAAAAGCTTTATTGTAAATGAGGAACTGTTTAACCGACTGAAAAAGGATTTCTTTAGGGAAATGACCGAACAGTGTTACAGAAAGAACAATTTAAGCCGCAATCTATATTATAGTCTCCTGCTTTTGCAGGATAACAGTGAAGACCAAATGGCCATTTATTCTGTTGCCCGTTGTCTCAATCAACTATATGAAAGTCAGAAAAATCATAAACTCGGTTTAATGATTGACCTTGAAGGGAAAGAATACCCGGCACAGTATAACCTTTTATTAAGAATGCTGAAGAGGTTGCGCCTGGATGAGATTGCTGCCATTAATCAGCATTTCTGTAAGAAGTATACAGCGTTTATGAAAGATAACCCGGACTTTGCCAAAGAATCAACCAAAGCTTTTCAATTAACTAAATCCTGATACCAAATACAACTCACCAACATGAAAAAATCAATTATTGCCGCCGTACTGCTGCTTTTCGTACTATCGGTAACTGCTCAGAAATTAACCATCGAAAACGTGCATAAGGTCACACTCCGGAATACGGACGCGATCAAGGAAGGAACAGAAGTGAAAGGGTATTATTTCTTTTATGTCAGTGATAAGATTGACAAAAAAACAAATGAATACACTTTGCGTATTACTGATAACAATCTGAAAGTACTCAAGGATATCAAGATGGTTGACTCTAAGGATGTAACCATTCTGGAATCCTCATTCAACGGAAGTGACCTGATCTTCCTGTTTTATAATGATGATGCCCTCACATTTGATTATCAGGTATACGGAGCGGATGGAAAGAAGAAATATTCCTATCAGCGACAGTTATCCAAAAAAGAAAGGCGGTATCTTGAAAATACTTATTTCCAGATGGATGATGATGAGAATAATTTTAAGGGAATTTATCCAATAGACGGCCGTGGTTTTATCTCCAATACGCCAAGTCGTGAGGATAAGGATTACACTTTCCAGGTTGATTATTTTTCCTCGCAGAAAAGGAAGCAATGGTCATACATACCAACTATTGGCGCCAAAAAATTCATTGGCGACTACCTGGGTACTTTTAATGGTGTGGTATTCCTGGAGGTATTAAAATTCGGGGGTATGATGGATGGAAAGCCTGATTCTTATGTTGTGGGACTTGACCTTGAAACCGGAAAGCAATTATTTGAAAAATCTACTGACGAAGGAAAGTATAAGTTTTATCCTGCCAGCATGTCTATTCTGAATGGAGATAAAGCATTCCTTTTTGGTGAATATTTTGATCCTAACGGTAATATCATTAAGGATAAATCCCATGGATTTGCATTCATCGGCATGGATGAAAAAGGGAAAATTGTAAGTGAGAAATATTGTGGCTGGGACCTGGAATTGGGAAAGTTCCTGGATGTAACATCAAAGGGAAGAATTGCTGACTTCGGGTTTATGTATCTGCACAATATGTTCCAGACAGGAAGTGGTGACATCTATGCCGTGGGCGAAGGATTCATGAAAGTAGCCAGTGCTCTCGGAATTGCAAGCACCGTTTTATCCGGGGGTAGACAAAGTGGTATCAGTAACGTTAAAGTAAAAGTGACGGATCTTATCATGATCAAATTTGATAAGGACTTTAATGTTAAAGAAGCGAAGATATATGATAAGAATCCAAACAGGCAGGAATTGCCAAGTGGAATGGAGTTTGTAAGCACACCGCTCATTGGCAAACTTCTTAAATATTCCTACGGAGAATTTGATTATGCCTATACCCAGATGAATAAAGACAACACTGCCTTTACGGTATGCTACAGTGATTATGTGAAAGGAAAAGGTTATAAGGGTAGTACTTTCAATGCAATTAGTTATAATGATGGCAAGATCACAACGGACAAAATAAATACTAAATCAGATGCTACACGGTCATCCGTTCTTCCTGCGCAGCAGGGCCAGGTATTGATCCTGGACTATTATAAGAAGGATAAAAGACTGGACGCGCATTTTGAGAAGCTGAATTAATACACAGCGATATACCACATTAAAAAGGCCCATCTTTTTAGACGGGCCTTTTTAATATCCTGGGTAATAGAATCAGTTTTACACTATGTGAGCTAAGCTTAATATTCAATTT
>Ga0207648_10001644_pt1 | contig 24496 bp, 22 predicted proteins | sample KBSMisM32_FD_184310 | JGI IMG/M metagenome (GOLD analysis project Ga0207648, IMG submission 184310) | Miscanthus rhizosphere microbial communities from Kellogg Biological Station, Michigan, USA - KBS Miscanthus M3-2 (SPAdes) (version 2) | ecosystem: Host-associated > Plants > Roots >... | reverse complement strand
GCCGCTTCGATCAGCGAATCGGGGACGCCCTTGATGGCGGCCGACAAGATCACGGTGGAGATTCCCGCCGACGCCCAGATGAACACGATGATCAACAAGAAGGTGTTGAACCCGGGCGCGGTGGCCGGTGGGTCGATCCCGCACACACCGCGCTCGAGCAACCAGATGCGGTCACCGTCGCCACCGCAGCTGGCCGGCAGGCCGGGAATCGACTTGGTGACAGCGCTCATCAGCCCGACCTTGAACGGCGGGCTGGCGTACACGAAGCGCCAGATGATGCCGGCACCGGCCAGGGAGATGGCTGCCGGCAGGAAGATCAACGCCTTGGCGGCCTTCTCGTTCTTCATCCCGTCGGCGAAACGGGCGATGGCCAGAGCGAGGACCGTCGTGGCGATGGTGCCGACGACGACCCACGTCAAGTTGTTGACGACCGTCAGCCGAGTGTCCCTGCGTGACCAGATCTCGGCGTAGTTGGCGAACCACTGGAACTTTGGCGGTGTCTTGTCGACGTACAGGCTCGTGACGATCGTGTGGATCATCGGGATCAGCAAGCCGATGAGGATCACGAACAACGCCGGAACCAAGAAGACGGCGATGCGCCCGCGCTCTTTCCATCTGCCCGGAAGGAACGACGCCAGCGCGTAGACGGCCACCAGAGCGACCACGAGAATCCCCAACCCGATCGCCATCGTGAACAGAGAGTTCAAGAGGTCTTTCATGCGCAATCCCCAATTCGCTCCTGACGAGCGGTCAACGCTTCCCCAATACGACCAGTTGCCTGCAGGTCCCGAAGGACCCGCAGGCAACCGATATTAACTACGTCATTTCATCAGCCGGAACATCAGCTGGGTGGCAAGGCCTTCCATGCCGCTTCGATGTTGTTCAACATGTCGTCGGTGCTGTCGGAACCTGCGATCCAGGCGGTGGCTTCCTTCCAGAAGGCGCCCGAACCGATGGCGGCCGGCATCATGTCGGCACCGTCGAAGCGGAAGATGTCCGAGTTCTTCAACATGTCTGCGAAGTTACGGATCACCGGGTCGCTGAAGTTGGCGGTGTCGAAGTCCTTGCGGGTCGACAGGCTGATTTCGCCGCCCTTGACGATGGCGGTCTGGTAGTCGGCCGAGTTGGTGTAGGTCAAGACGGCGAACGTCTCGGGCTTGTCGGTGCCGGCGCCGATGAGGTCGCCGCCGCCCAGCATGTACTTCGGGTCACCGGACTTCACCGGGAAGTAGAAGGTGTTGACCTGACCATCGGGGCCGATCGTGGTGCCCTTGGGCCAAATCGTCGAGTAGAAGCTGGCCTGCTTGTGCATGTAGCAGTTGCCCTGCAGGATCGGCAGACCACCGTCTTGGAACTTCGTGGTCGCTTCGGCCTTGACGGCTGTGTCGCCACCGATGTAGGCGGGGTTCTTGATGATCGCGCCGACTGCGTCAGCGACGGCCTTCACCTTGGGATCGTTGAACGCGATCTTGTGCTGGACCCACTGGTCGTACACGTCGGGGCCGTTGATCCGCATCATGAAGTCTTCGAACCAGTCGGTGACCGGCCAGCCGGTGGCAACACCGGACTCGATGCCCACGCACCACGGGGTGCCGCCGTCCTTGACGATCTGATCCGACAGTGCGGTCAGTTCCTCGAGTGTCGTCGGGACCTTGTAGCCCTTGTCGGCGAATGCCTTCGGGCTGTACCAGACCAACGACTTCACGTTGGCTCGGGCGGGGACGCCGTAGACCTTGCCGTTGACGGTGGCGAGTTCCGGCCAACCGGCGACGTTGTCATTGGTGACTGCCTGGGCCAGGTCGTCGGGGAACGGGAACAGCTGGTTCTTCTTGATGAGGTCGAGGAAGCCACCGGGCTGCGGGAAGTCGATGACGTCGGGCGGGTTGCCGCCGTCGACGCGGACCTTGACCTCGGTCTCGAACTGGTCGGTGCCGTCGTAGACGACCTTCACGCCGGTGCAGTCCTCGAGACCCTTGTATCCATCACGCAAACGCGTCGCGCCCTTGTCCGTCTCGCTGTCACGGACCGGCGAGAAGATGTGGACTTCTTTCCCTGCGAACTGGTTCTCGCACTTGATGAGGCCGCCGGCGACGGTGTCGCCACCTGCCGCTGGTGCAGCCGTGCCGCCGGGTGCAGCGGTGCCCGCCGGAGCGGCGGTACCTGCCGGCGCGGCGGTGCCGCCCGACGATTTGCTGTCGCTGCCACAGGCTGCAACGAGCAGACCGGCGAGACAAAGGGCGCCCAAGGCGCCTTTTCGTGACTTCATATATTTCCCCCTCAGGAACGGATGCACGTCGCGTGACGTGGTGGAAAATTGTGGAAATTCGGGAGAACTTCCACCGGCACCCTAGCATCTAGTTCGTCGTAGGGAAAGAGCTATGCAAGACTTCCCATCGAACACGTAGCCGACATGTATGGGGGTCCTGTGGCAACGATCACACTCGACGGAATCGACAAGATCTACGAGAACGGCTTCCAAGCCGTTACCGATCTGTCGCTGGACATCGACGACGGAGAGTTCCTGGTCCTGGTCGGGCCGTCGGGCTGTGGCAAGTCGACCGCGCTGCGGATGATCGCCGGCCTCGAATCGATCAGTGGCGGCGAGATGCGCATCGGCGAGCGGGTGGTCAACAACCTCGAGCCGAAGGATCGCGACATCGCGATGGTGTTCCAGTCCTATGCCCTGTACCCGCACCTGACGGTGCGCGACAACATCGCCTTCGCGCTGAAGCTGCAGAAGATGCCCAAGGACGAGATCGAGCGGCGCGTCGCCGACGCGGCACGCACCCTCGAACTCACCGACAACCTCGATCGCCGTCCTGCGCAACTGTCGGGCGGTCAGCGCCAGCGAGTCGCGATGGGACGCGCGATCGTGCGTCAGCCGCAAGCGTTCTTGATGGACGAGCCGCTGTCGAACCTCGACGCCAAGTTGCGCGTGCAGATGCGCGCCGAGATCGCCAAGATCCAACACGACCTCAACGTCACCACCGTGTACGTCACGCACGACCAGATCGAGGCGATGACCATGGGTGATCGTGTCGCCGTCATGTCGAAGGGCACCTTGATGCAGGTCGATTCACCGCAGAACCTGTACGACCATCCGGACAACCTCTTCGTGGCCGCCTTCATCGGCTCGCCACAGATGAACCTGCTGCGCGGCAACTATCAGTCAGGCGCCGGTGGCGGCACCATCCGGTTGGGCTCGGCCATCGTCGCGCTGGACGAGGCGCCTGCTGCGCTGGCCGCCTACAGCGGCCGCGACATCGCCGTCGGGTTGCGGCCGGAGCACCTCGTCGAAGCGCCGTCGGCCGATGCCCCGAACACGCTCAGCGGCAAGGTCACGGTTCGTGAGGGTCTCGGCTCCGAGGTGATCGTGCACCTCGATGTCGACTGCCACGGTGTCGACACCGAGGCCGTGCGCGATGCAATGGAGGGTGAGACCACCGGCCAGAGCGTCTCTGCCCGACTCCCACCGCACACCCCCCTCCGGATCGACGACACGGCGCACCTGATCATCAACACCTCACAACTCCATCTCTTCGATCTCGAGACCGGCCTCGCCATTCGCTGACGCCGTTACAGCGAGTACTTCTGCGCCGGCACGCTGAGATTGAACGTCGTTCCCTGATCGTCGACGCAATCGGCCGACCAACCGGAGTCGTAGAGCACCGGGTCCTGGGCGGTCCCGCCGAGCTCGCGGACCTTTGCCACTGCGACATGGATGTCGTCGACGACGAACCACAACTCGGGGCGCGTCGACGCGTCGGGCTCGACCTGGCGGACCCCGCCCGGAGGCGCGGTGATGTTGACGACGTGGCCGCGCTCGGGGTCGTCGAACTGCCAGCCGAGTACGGCAGCGAAGAACGCTTGCGCCTTGGCCATGTCGTGGACCGGCAACGTGAAGTAGTACAGGTCGCCCGGCGCGTGCCGCTTCAGTTGCGCGCTCTCGATCAGTTCGAAGCCGGCCTCTCGGCCCGCTCGGGCGTACTCGGCGCGATCGAAGTCGGCGATCGGGGTGCTCAGCGTCCAGCGGTGACCGAACGGGTCGCGCACCCATCCCATCCTGTTGCCGTGGAACTGGTCGGCGACGGGCCGTTCGACGGTGGCGCCCGCGGCGACAGCTCGCGCGAACGACGCGTCGACGTCGGGCACCTCGATCGTGAACGAACACGTCGGCCCTCCCCGCGTCTGCGGGCCGACGACGTCGATCTCCGGGTACTCGTCGGCGAGCATCAACTTGCTCGACCCGATCGTGATCTCGGCGTGGCCGATGCGTCCGTCGTCGCCGACGAGGCGGCTGACTTCGACCGCATCGAACGCTTCGACGTAGAACGCGATCGCCGCGGCGGCGTTGCGCACGGAGATGTAGGCGGTGATGGTTTGGGTATTGGAGGTTTGAGTGGTGACGGGTGTGTCGGTCTGGGTCATGTCGGTCTCCAAGTTGGCGGTGATCGTGCGGCGGAGCTCGTCGGCGAAATCCGGACGCGGATCGAGTGGGCTGTCGGTGATCCGCAGGGCGTCGAAGGGGTCGGTCATTTGCTGGCTGTCTCCTCCGCTGGTCCGCCGAACCGATCGTGCGCGGCGTGATTGCGAAAGGCGGCTTTCGCCCGCGTCAGCAACGCCTCGGTTGCGTGCACCGTTCGACCCATCGTGGTCGCGACGTCGCCGACGGTTAGGTCGTCGAGGTAGCGCAGTGTCAGTACTGCTCGATGAGTGGGCGCCAGTTGCGCCAGTACAGCGTTGGCGGTGCTGAGCTCGATCACTGCATCGGTCGCATCGGGAACTGCGATGTCGTCCCACAGGTCGGCGAGGTCCTCCTTGCGACGTTCGGTGCGGCGCCAGTGATCGATCAACTTGTGTCGCGCGGTGCCGATCAGCCAGGCGATGTTCAGATCGAGCTTGTTGCCGTCGGCTCGGTGGTTGTGCAGTGCCGCAACGGCCGCCATGAAGGTCTCGGCGGTCAGGTCTTCGGCGGTCGCGGCGTTGGCGCAGCGCCTGGCGAGGTAGCCGTACACGTGGGGCAGCGCGTCGTCGTACAGCTCGAGGAACGCCGACGTGTCGCTCACGGTGAGCTCATCGTATGCACCGACACTTTTCCGTCACCCCAATCCGCGGAGTGTGACGATGGATCAGTCGGCCAATCCCAGCCCGCGGCGACCGGTCCGGTTGAGGTCTTCGGGCTGAAACCGGTTCCTCCACGTCCGCTCGTAGTGCTCCTCCGGAAAGTCCGTCGGGCTGGATCCGGTCAGGAAGGCGTCGCGGACTGACGGCGCATAGGCCTCGTTGCGGGGACACCACGGCGCGGCCGGGATGTACATCACGTTTCCCCAACCCACTTGGTTGGTGACGGGCGCGACGCTGTGGACCATGTCGCAGTGCCACCAGACGGAATCGCCCGCTTGCACGTCGGGGATCCCGCTGAGTGCGTCGAGCAGCGGAGCGTGCCACTGCCCCTTCACCGGAAAGACCTTGTTGATGTTGACGCCGCACATGTCGTCGTCGGCGACATCGGACAACAGCGGTCGCAGCAGGAGGTAGCCGAACGCGGCGACGATGGGCACGGTGTGCAGCACCCCTTGGTCGTTGGCCATGTCGGAGAGCGCGGTCCATCCTTGGAAGGTGCGGAACGCTGCGCACATCGTGGTGCCGGCGTACTGCGGTCCGTCGGTCCGGTACGAGGCGTCCCACGGGTCGTACTGCTCGACGGTGCCGTCGAAGAGGTGGCGGAACGCTCTCTGGTATGACTGCGTCATCCACAGGTCGAGAGTGCCGGCATCGAGGTGGGCTCCGAGCCCGGCGGAATTGGCACCTTCGGGTCGTCGACGAATGCGGTCGGGATACAGCGAATCGCGGTCGGGGTCGAACCAACGAACACCGGGTTGCTCGCTGGGTTTCTCATTGGTCCAACGCTGATTGAGGAACTGTTGCACCCGGGCCATTCGCTCGCTCTGACGGGCTTGCATCTGGGCGGGGGACCAGTAGATCGGGTAGATCTCGGGCTTGGAGCCCACGCTGCCGAAGAAGTCGTCGCCGGGGCCGCGGTAGGTCTCGAAGAACCGGTTGCTCTCGACGTAGTCGACGATGTCCGCGTCCCACGCGAGCGCTTGATCGCGCTCGAAGTGGCCGCGAACGATCAGGCAGCCGCGGCGCTGAAGAAGCTGCAACGTCGCCGGGTCGACCGTGTCGTTCGCGATGTCGCTGTAGCGAACGACCGGCCAGACCTCTTCACCGCGAGCGCGTGTCGCGACGATGTCCTCGACCTCGGCGAGCACTCGTCGCTCCATGACGGCGAACACCTCTTCGACGGTACGGCCCGACGCGTCGATACGTGTCCGCAGCGCCGCCTTCACCTGACGAATGGCTCCGGCGACGTCGTCTGGAGTGGTCTCCCAGTTCGGGAGCTCCGGCAGCGCCATGCGGTCGTGCTCTGCCGTCGTGGTCACGCAGCGACGATATCTCTCCTGAACTGGGCACTTGAGTAGCGAACAGGTGTTCGATAAGGTCGGAACTCCTATGGGGTTCAACAACCCGAACATGCCGTGGTGGGAGCTCGAGGCAGCGCTCTCGGATCGTCCGCCGGAGGTGCGCGGCAAAGACGGTCGCACCCCCGGTTCTCCGGCATGGAACGCCGGCGGCGACGGGCCGGCATGGAGCCGCAAACGCCAGCCCTACGTGGCACCGGACGGCGATCTCACCAAGCCGTTGTTGCGGCCCGATGCGCCGTCCGTGCCGTATGCAGAACTGCATTGCCACACCAACTTCTCGTTCCTCGACGGAGCGTCGCACCCCGAGCAACTCGCCGAGGAAGCAGCTCGCCTCGGTCTCGAGGCACTGGCGATCACCGATCACGACGGCTTGTACGGCGTCGTCCGGTTCGCCGAAGCGGCGCGAGCCGTGGGCCTGCCGACGGTGTTCGGCGCCGAGATCACGCTCGGTGCGCACAGCACGCGACAGGCGATGAGCGAAGACGACACCCAGCAACAGATCGTCACTGGCCTCGTCCCCGATCACCACCTGCCCGATCCACACGGCGACCATCTCCTGGTGCTCGCCGATGGGCCGACCGGTTACGGCCGGCTGGCGCGGGCACTGAGCCTCGGTCATCTCGCGGGCGAGAAGAGCGCGCCGCAGTTCACGCTGCTCGACATCGCCGATGCCGTCGCCGGGCATTGCTGGGTGTTGACCGGTTGCCGCAAGGGCGCCGTGCCGGCCGCGCTCGTCGAGCACGGGCCGGCGGCTGCGGCGCGACAGCTGCAGCACCTCGTCGACCTGTTCGGTCGCGACCGTGTGGTCGTCGAGTTGTGGGATCACGGTGATCCGCTCGACTCGGCACGCAACGATGCGTTGGCCGAGCTCGCTGCCCGACACGACCTCACATGCGTGGCCACCAACAACGTGCACTACGCCACGCCTGCGCAACGCAGGTTGGCCACGGCGATCGCCGCGGTCCGCTCCAGGCGAAGTCTCGACGAGCTCGATCCGTGGCTTCCCGCATCCACCGGCGCGCACTTGCGCAGCGGCGCCGAACAGGCTCGTCGCTTCCTGCGCTACCCGGGCGTCGTCGAGGCGGCTGCCGAGATCGGTCGGGCAGCGGCGTTCGATCTCTCGTTGGTCGCCCCCAACCTGCCGCCGTTCCCATGTCCGCGAGGCTCCGATGGGACGACGCTCAGCGAGATGCAGTACTTGCGCCGGATCGTCGAAGACGGTGGACGTCGTCGCTATGGCGAACGGCCCGCGGCGCACGACGACACTTCGGTGCGCGCCAAGGCGTGGAAGACGATCGACCACGAGCTCGATGTCATCGAGCACCTCGGTTTTGCCGGCTACTTCCTCGTCGTGTGGGACCTCGTCGAGTTCTGCAATCGGGCCGACATCTTCTGCCAAGGCCGGGGCAGCGCGGCCAACAGCGCGGTGTGCTTCGCGCTCGGCATCACCAAGGCCGATGCCGTGTCACTCGGTCTGCTGTTCGAGCGGTTCTTGTCGACCGAGCGCGACGGTCCGCCCGACATCGACATCGACATCGAGAGCGACCGCCGGGAAGAGGTCATCCAGTACGTGTACCAACGACATGGCCGTCACCACACCGCCCAGGTCGCCAACGTCATCACCTACCGGGCCCGTTCGGCGGTGCGCGACATGGCCAAGGCGCTCGGGTATGCACCCGGCCAGCAAGACGCGTGGAGCAAGCAGATCGACGCGTGGGGCAATGTGGCGACCACCGCCAACCAACCCGATCACGGCATCCCCCAGGCAGTGCTCGATCTTGCCACCGAGATCGAAGACGCGCCTCGCCACCTCGGCATCCACTCCGGCGGGATGGTCATCTGCGATCGTCCGGTCATCGAGGTGTGCCCGGTCGAGTGGGGGCGCATGGACAAGCGCAGCGTGCTGCAGTGGGACAAGGACGACTGCGCCGCGGCCGGGTTGGTGAAGTTCGACCTGCTCGGTCTCGGCATGCTCAGTGCGTTGCACTACGCCGTCGATCTCATCCGCGAGCACCGCGGGTACGAGATCGATCTGGCGACCATCCCGCAAGAGGACGAGGTCTACGAGATGTTGTGCAAGGCCGACACCGTCGGCGTGTTCCAGATCGAATCGCGTGCCCAGATGGCCACCTTGCCGCGGTTGAAGCCGCGACGCTTCTACGACTTGGTCGTGGAGGTCGCCCTGATCCGTCCGGGTCCCATCCAAGGCGGGTCGGTGCATCCCTACATCCGCCGCCGCAACGGGCACGAGCCGATCACCTATCTCCATCCGCTGCTCGAGAACTCACTCGGCAAGACGCTCGGTGTGCCGCTGTTCCAGGAGCAACTGATGCAGATGGCCATCGACGTCGCCGGGTTCACTCCTGCCGACGCCGATCAACTGCGTCAGGCGATGGGTTCGAAGCGCAGCCGGGCGCGGATGGAGAAGTTGAAGGCCCGGTTGTACGAGGGCATGGCCGAGCGTGGCATCACCGGCGATGTCGCCGACGAGATCTTCATGAAGATGGCCGCCTTCGCCAACTACGGCTTCCCCGAATCGCACAGCGTCAGCTTCTCCTACCTCGTCTATGCGTCGGCATGGATCAAGTTCCACGAGCCGGCAGCGTTCTGCGCAGCACTGCTCAACGCCCAACCGATGGGTTTCTGGAGCCCGCACTCACTTGCCCAGGACGCGACCCGCCATGGTGTGGTCGTGCGTTCCCCCGATCTCAACGCCTCGTTGGCAACCGCGACCTTGGAACCATGCGCCGACTCGGTGGGTGGCGTCGCGGTGCGGCTGGGAATCGGCTCCGTACGCGGTGTCGGCGACGAACTGGCCAAGGAGATCGAAGCCGGCCGTCCGTACACATCACTCGAAGAGCTCGTACGCCGGGTGCCGTCGTTGCAATTGCAACAACTCGAGGCGATGGCCACCGCCGGTCTGTTCGAGCAGTGCTTCGGCATCGAACGCCGTGAGGCGCTGTGGGCGGTCGGTGCCGCGGTGCAATCGCGATCAGATCGCCTGCAGGGGATCATCACCGGCGAACGGTCGCCGCGGCTGCCGGGCATGGACGCGATGGAGACGGTGGTCGCCGACATGTGGGCGACCGGCGTGGCGCCGAACGGCCATCCCACCCAATTCCTCCGCGACGAGTTGCGCCGCCAAGGTGTTGTCACCGCCGCTGGTTTGTGGGAATGCCGGCCGAAGAGCAAGGTGCTCGTCGCCGGGATCGTCACCCATCGTCAGCGGCCGATGACGGCACAGGGTGTCACGTTCATGAACCTCGAGGACGAGACAGGCCTCATCAACGTCGTCGTCTCGAAGGGATGCTGGGCCCGTTACCGCACGATCGCCCGCAGCGCGCCGGCCTTGCTGATCCGTGGCCGTCTGGAGCGTGCCGAGGGAGTGATCAACATCGTCGCCGACGAGTTGACGCAGCTGCGGGTGCCGGTCTCCACGGCCAGCCGCGACTTCCGCTGACACGTCCGGCGCCCTCGTCTACAGTCGCTGAGGTCATGGACTACGCCGTGCAGAACGCCGCGCCACAGCCGACCTTGCAGCACATCGTGCGCGAGGTCGACGGTCGCCGGGCGCGCGTCATCATCTTCACTGGAGTCGTCACCGTTGCGCCTGCGCAGCAACGGGGCATCGTCGTGCGCACCACTCCGGAGCAGCCCGGTGCTCACGTGGGTTTGTACGTTCCCGACGCATTCGGGATCCCGCTCGAGGGCGCTGTTGCGGTCGCCGAAGCCAGCCTCACCCAGGTCGTGGTCGATGGGCGCACGCAGATGGCCACGACGTACGGGGTCGCCGACGTGAAGGTGCGCCTCGTCGAATCGGAGCAGTCGGCCGGCATGGGCTGGCCGTACCTGTCGTTCACGTGCCACTCCAACGATCTCGGGCTCGGCGTGCACTACCGCGTCACCATCCAGCACCTCCTGGCGCTCAGTCCCGACCCCAGGCCGGCAACGCCACAGCCGACCGTGTAGGCCGTCAGTCGTGTAGCGCTTCTTTCATCAGACGGCCCTTCAGGAACGGCACGTCGGTGCCGACCACGCCGTCGTCGCGCAAGCGTTCCGCGGCGGCGACCATCGCGCCGTGGGAGATGCGCGACAGGAGACTGCCGGTGGAAACCCGCCGCACCCCGGCCTCACCGAGTTGGGCGACGCTCGGCCCGCCGGGGAGGATCAGCACGTTGACGGGGACGCCCACCGCGCTCGTGAGCCTCGAGATCTGCCCGGTGTCGGCCAACCCCGGTGCGTAGACCACCTCGGCGCCGGCCGCGACATACGCCTGCAGTCGGGCGATCGTGTCGTCGAGGTCGTCGACACCGTGCAGATGGTTCTCGCACCTCGCCGTCAAGACAAGACCGCTGCGCGCTGCTCCGGCCGCGGCCGCGGCGACGCGCTCCGCTGCCGTGTCAACCGGATCGATCGCGTTGGTCATCGGGTTCCAGTCCTCGATGGAACAGCCGGCGGCGCCCGCGTCGGCCAGCAGCTCGACCGTCTCGGTGACGCCTGGCGCGTCGTCGGCATAGCACCTCTCGGAATCGACGTTGAGCGGAAGGTCCGTGGCGCCGGCCAGCGCCTCGACGTGCGTCAGCAGCTCATCGCGATTGACCATCATGTCGAGGCGACCGAGTGTGGCCGCGAAGCCGGCGCTGGTCGATGCCAGCGCCTGATAGCCCAACGCGGCAAGCAGGCGTGCCGAGCCGAGATCGTACGGATTGGGCATGACGAAGATGCCACTGTCGTGCAGCGAGCGGAAACGATCGGTTGCGGTAGTCATGCCCACAGCATGTCAGCCAAGGGGTTGTCGACTTGCCGGAAAATCAGCGCAACACGGCCCGGAGGCGGGCGTCGGGTTCGGGACGCGCCCCCAGGTGTTCGATGACCCACGCCGAGATGGATGTGGCGAAGTGCGCGGCATCGACCGCGGACGTGCCGCCCAGATAGCGGGCCAGGAACGCGCCGGCGAACGAGTCGCCCGCGCCGGTCGCGTCGACGAGGTTGTTGGTGGCCGGCGGGATGTGCGTGGCAACACCGTTGTCGTAGACCAGGGCGCCGTCGGCGTCGAGCTTCAGCATGATCAGCGCTTGCGGATACAGCTTGGCGAGCGACGCGGCGATGGCCTCCGGATCGTCGAGACCGGTCAGCACCTCGCCCTCTTGATAGTTCGGCAGGAACACGTCGATCCCGAGATCCTGGGTGACCGCGAGGAACTGGTTGACCCCCATCTCCTCGATCATCTGGAACGAGCCCGGATCGAACGACAGTGTCGACCCGCATTCACTGGCGAGCCGCGCCGCGGCGCGAGCCGCAGCCCGTGGTGGGTCGACGAAGAAGGACCACGCCGTCATGTGCAGATGGCTGGCGCGGCGCACGGTGTCTCTCGGAAGCTCCGACGGAAGGAGGTAGAAGTCGGCGCCGCGACCCGACACCATCGACCGCTCTCCCGTCTCGTCGACGAACACGGCGACGCAGCCGGTGAGGTGCTCGTCGGACTCGAGGAAATGGCCGACGACCCCTTCCTTGGCGAGGTCCTCCTCGGCGAGTTGGCCGAGCCGATCGCGGCCGATCTTGCCGATGAATTCGGTGGCCATGCCACATCGAACCGCCCACACGGCGACGTTCGCTGCGCTGCCGCCCGGCGTCAGCAACACCTCGCCGAAGGTGTCGCCACCGGTCAGCAACTGACTGTTGGTTCGGATCAAAACGTCCCAGGCGAAGTCGCCGATGACGCACAACGGTGCAGACACGGCGGGCACGGTATCTGGTCGTCAGGTCAGTCGGACGGTTCGGATCTGTTGGAGGTTCTCGCCGCTGTATCCCTCGACCCGGATCTCCTCACGCGGGTCGGCGATGCCGACCTTCAAGCGGTCGGCGATGTCGTGGGTCTGCTGCGGCCTTCCGTCGACGTAGATGTCGATCCTGTCGAGGCGGGTGGCCTCGATCTCCAGCATCGGCGCGGTCCATCGCACGACCAGTGAGGTCGCCGGTTGCGACTCGATCAGCCGGCCACAGAAGGTCAGCAGGTCGACGTTGCCGGACAGCAGATCGTCGCGCGTCATCGCGTACGAGCGGTGCCCGACGATCCCGATGTCCTCGATCGGCGCCCCGTCGGATGCCCCGATGCGAGTCGCCCGTCGCACTGACAACGTGAAGTTGACGCCGGCAGGCAGGCGGGGCAGCTGGTCCGGTGTACCGGCCAACACGCTGTTGAGCGTGTCGGCCCACCACACGTTGGCACCGCCGGCTCCGGTCGCCCTCCCGACGCTGACGACAGTACCGATCCCGTTGTCGGCGAATCCGGCGGCGAACAGATCCGCTGCCGAGTACGTCGTCGAGTCGACCACGGCCACCACTGGGCCGCCGTACACCTGACCGATGTCGTTGCACCGTTCGAACGGGGTGATGGGCACGGATTGCGAATACACCTCGCCGGTGCCGACGGCGTCGAGGAGGGTGCGCCGCCACGGGCTCAGCGATCGGCGATTCTGCGGAGCGTCGCTCATCGCCCGGGTCAGATCGGAGGCGATGATCGAGAACCGGGTCGGCGAGATCGAACGTGGCGTGAACAGTTGTAACAGCCGTTCCGCGGCCCAGATGAGACCGCCGGGGTTGCCGCGCAGGTCGATGATCAGTCCGTCCTGCGGCAGCTCGGCGAGCAGCCGGCACACCTCGGCGAGGAACCCGTCGTCGTCGGACAACTCGAAGCTCCACAGTCGGAGATACCCGCAATCACGGCCGCGCACGGTCACGATGCGCGCCGACACGTTGTCCTGGAACTGGCCCGTGATCCAGCCGTTCGGGGCTGTGTCGACCCCTGCCGCGGCGACGCGGTCGTCGCGTTCGGTCTCCCACAAACCGGAGTTGAACGACAGCTTCTTGGCGCGGCGCACCATCGCCCGGTCGGGGTGGATTGCGGCCGCCGACGCGGCCGGTGCGGTGGGATGCGGTTCGTCGGGTGCCGGCCCGGGGAAGATGAACCGCCATTCGAAGCGGTGCTCGCGGAGCTTGTCCTTGTCCCTGCGGCGGTACCCGACGATCACCCAACGTTCGTCGGGTGGCGGTCCGATCCCCAATGGACGGAACGTCAGCGAGTCGAGCGCTCGCGCCATCGCACTGTCGGGGCGGCCACCGCGTTCGCTCTCGCCGCGGCGGCGAACCGCGTCGGCGATCGGCACTCCGTTCCACTCGATGATCTCGACGCCCTCGGTGAACCGGGTGTCGGTGACCAGTTCGCGGATGACCTTGGAGACGATGAACCGCGGGTCGAGGTCGGATCCGTACTGCTCGACGAGGAACGGCAGCCGCGCCGCGGTGCCGGCAAGTGGCGACGGGGAGATGTACGCCGTGTGTGCGTCGCGCAGGTTCGTGAGGATCGAGCCGATCTCGCGATGGAACGTGTCGTCGCTCATCAGCCTGGAGCGCTCGTGCAACCGGCGCAGTTGCTGCACCGGATCGATGCCGTACATGGCCCGCTTGAGGGGGAGGTGGACGTAGAGGCCGTCGATCAACGACGTGAACATCGTGATGATGGCGGTTCGCTCATACGGGCTCAGTGGTTCGCGGGGCGGAGCTTGTTCGACGGCCTCCGCCCAACTCAGGCCGATCAACGCGTCGCTCATGGCAGTACCGCGTCGGGGGCGAACAGCGTGCCGAGGTTGTCCAGGAGGTGCTCGTGGTAGCCCGCGGCGCGCACCGCCTGGAACCAGGTGTCGTCGTGGATCAACGTCGGCAGCGGTGGCGCGTCGAACTTGGTGCCGGGTGGCGGCGGGCCGGCGACGCTGCTCGGCCCACCGGGCATGTCCGATTCGAGGATGAGGCTGCCCGTCGTCGCGGTCGTGACGTCGGCCTCGAACGCCTCGAGGGCCAGACCGGTCTCGATGGCCTTCATCGGATCGGCCTGGACCTTGCGGAGCTGGTCCATCACCGCCGACCACTTCCACCGTTGCGTGGGGTCGGCGGGATCGTTGAGCACGAACTGTCGTGTCGCTGATCCGACGCGCATGCTGGTCGTGCCCGTTGCACCCGCGGCCTTCATCAATCCAGCGGTGCCGTAGCGCGGCTGACCGTCGCCGAGCACCAGCATGATGTCGCGCTCTCGGGCGAGCACCAGGTTGGTGAACGGGTCGTCGTAGCGCTTGGCGATCACCACGGCGTCGGCCATCCGATTCGGCTCCAATCGGCCGGGTGCCTGCCCGGCCCACGCCCGGGCCAACAGGTCTCCGGGGTTCGCCGTCACCATCTCGGTGAGATCGAACGGCGTCAGATCGAGATCGGCGTGACGGACCCAGGTGTGGGCGACCTTGAGCTCTCCGAGCAGGTTCTTGGTGCCCGACGGACCCCAGTCCGAGCCGATGCAGACCGAGACACCATGGGTGCGTGCCGCGATCACGTCGGTCGTCTGGTCGTAGAGCCACAGGTTCGAGAACGGCGACCACACCACGCCTCCCGGTGGGGTGCCGTCGCTGAGGTCGGCGTGCACGTTCCACTGACGGAACTCTTCGTCGCCGACTGCGCAACAGTGGATGGCGATCAGGCGGAAGCGCAGGCATCCCGCGGTGGCGACGTCGGCGAACTCGCGGGCCACCTTGCTGCCGCGCTGTCCCTCGGCGAGGTGGTAGACGAGGGCGCGGCCCTCGTCGAGCAGCATCCGCCGATCGTCCAACTCCGCCGACGTCAAGTTGATCACCGACGTGCGAATCGAATCGGGATCGACCCCGTCGTCGACGCTGCGGACGAGCTGGTTCGCGGGTGAGCCGTTGGCGTTCGGCCATCCTTGGATCGTGGTCGTGCCGCCGGCGAGGGCGCGGACCTGCGCGTACGCCAGCAACGCCTCAGGCGCACCCTTCAGGTACGCGTACGCGGGCCAGCTGACGGCCGGCTTGTACGACGGTGCGTTGGGCCACAGGTCGCGATGCAGCCACGGCCCGGACGTGCGCGCCGGTTCGTGCCACAGCGGCAGCGTGGCGAAGCCGATGTGGGAATGCAGATCGGTCAGCCCGGGATATACGTAGGCGTCCCCGACGTCGATCTGGGTCACGCCCTGCGGCGGCGAATGCCGGCCCTGCAACACCGAATCGACGACGGCTCCGTTGAAGCGCACTCGGCCGAGGAAATGCTGCTGCGCGTCGGCCGTTGCCATCGGAACGACGTGACCCTGTAGTTCGAGCATCAGCGAACCTCGAGCGTCACGGCGATCCGATCGTCACAGGTTCCGCAGCACCTGTACCGCGGCCGCTTCCGCGGCTGACAGCGGCGTGGCGTGGCTGGCCGCGGCCCAGGCCGGCATCGTGATCTTGCTGTAGTCGAACGACGGTGCCCCGCCGTGCTTGGCCTGGGCGCCACGGTCACCGCTCGTCGCTTCCCACCGCAGCGTGCCGAACGGCAGATCCTGTCGCGGGATCTGCTCCCGCTGGCCGGCGTAGGCGAAGGTCGGGCTGGTGATGTCGCGCCGATAGGCCATGCCCGACAACGCGGTCAGCGCGGCCTGCCAACTGTCGTCGGCGCCGGTCTGCAACCGCGACTTCATCGTCACGACCGGCGTTCCCGCCGGTGCGACATGCGAAGCCAGGTGTTGCGACATCGGGCCCAAGAACAGCAGCACTTGCGGATTCGACAGCCGTACTGCCTCTGCGTACAGCGCCCTCACCGCCGGATTGTCGACCGCCGCAGCAACAACGGTCTGGTTGTCGGCGAGGGTGTCGACGGGCAGCACGCGCAAGATGGCGTAGCGGTTCGTGACACCGGCGGCCCGCAGGAACGACTGGAGATGCTGACCGTCGTCACCGGTCAGTGCGCGCATCGTGAACAGGTCGTCCTCGGACTGTTGATCGGCGAGCACGAGGATGCTCGGGCGGTCCAGCCGCCCTCGATAGATGGGGCCGAAGCCGAACGACGGCGCGCACTTCAGGCCGAGCGCACTGAAGTCGGGCCACTCGAAACCGGGTTTGCCACCTTGCAGCAACGCCGCGAAGTCTTCTCCGGGGCCCCGGTCGAACTCCTTGTGCGCGCGCCGCGGTGGTTCCCACGGGAGGTCGCCGTTGTCGGCGCTGTAGCCGTCGTCCGTGCCGGCGTGGTCGCCCGCATAGGTCAGCGTCGTGCCTTCGTTGTTGTACGAGCCGTGCTCGGAGAAGATCTGGATGGCCGTCTGCCCGTCGCGACGATTGGACGATGTCGATCCACGTCCCAGCCGCCACGACACCCCGTACGGGAAGTCGCGGAAAGGAATCGGGTCGGAGGAGTACGTGTACGGCGTTGTCGAACGGACGGCGCCGGGATCAACCGGAAGCCACGTCGGATCCGCTGCAGTCCACTGCTTGATGTGATTGATCGCCGCGTTGAAGCTGGCGATGATGGCCGCGACGGCGCCGCCCTTGGTGGCTCCGCCGGGGTGCAGCACGCCGACCATTCGCAGGCCAGGTGACACCACCGACGCGTCGGCCAGGTGCAAGTTGTCGGGATCGGCGGTGCCACCGTGGTGCTCGACCCAACTGGCCAACGACTCCTTCGCGGCACGACCGACGGCGATCGCCAGGTGCAAGTCGTTGCGTTGCGCGGCGTAGTCGAACAGTTCGTTGCGGTGCTTGGCGATCGGCGATGCGGGATGTTGGGCGAGGATCGGCAGCAGGCCGTCGTACTGACCGAAGATCGGGTAGACGAACGTGTTGAGGAACAGGTACGAGCGGTCGATCCCGAGATGGTTGAGCAGATGCTGCATGCGTCCGCCGGTCCCGCCCGTGAACGACCGATGGCTCAGCGATTCGTCCTGGGCGCCCTCCTGGCCGACGATCAGGACCTTGACCTGTTGGTCGCCGAGACGGCCGCGGTAGAACATCGGCCCGAAGTGCCAACGGAACTCCTCGCTGCCCGACATGGCGATGCCGATGCCGCGATAGTTCGGCGTTTCGGCGAACAGCCGCGACCAACTGCGGTTCTTCGAGGGCCCCGGGTCGTACTCCCACGGCGATCCGCGATCTTCCCAGTACTGCTTCCACATGATGGGCACTCCTGTTCTCCACGCCGCGCCGTACTCGCCGCCGTGTAGACAAGAGCCTCCACCGTAGTGCACAGATACGAGTCGCTCGGCTTGGCGTTCAGTCGAGGGCGCGCAGCACCGCTTCGCCGCGCGGCGACAAGCGATACCCGACGTCGAGGCTTTCGGTAAGCCCCAGCTCTTTCAACTTGCGCACGTTGAGCTTGAACGCCTGCCGTTCCTGCCCGACGCGCTCGGCCAACTTGGTCGAGACGATGCCGGGATAGCGGTCGATCAACTGCAGGGTCGTTCGGGTCCAGGCGCCGTTCCGATCGAGACGCGCCAGCCTCGAGATCACCGCCGACACGTCGTCGGCGGAGGTGTCGTTGCGCTTGGCGATTCGGTCGTCGGGGCCGAGGTACACGAAATCGACGCGCCACACGGGTTCCGTTGTGCCGAGCCGCTTCACGAGTGCGTCGACGCCGGCGGCGCCCGCTTTCTGCGCGTCGTCGGCCGTGATGTCGGCGACGGCCACCTGGCGCAGCGCGGTGACCTCGATCAACATCCCGGCGATCCGGTAGCGCCCGCCGAGTTTTGCCTGAGGACGCTGCCACGCTCGGAATGTCACCGTGATCGAACCGTCGGCGATGCCCGGCCAGGAGTCGGCGCTGAACAACATCAGCCGCTCACGTCGATCGGGTCGGAAGGTGGCCCATCGCGCAGCAGCGCGGTCAGCAGTGCGTGCAGGCCTGTGGGCACGAACACGGCGTCGCTCGCGGCGATCTGGTCGAGTGTCCACCATCGCAGCTCGTGGACGAACTCGGCGTTCATCTGCTCCCACGTCAGTTGCGGCGCCGGCTCGAACGCGTCGGTGCGAATGAGGTGGATGCGTTCACGTTGACCGTCGAACTCGCCGTTGAGGAACGGGACGATGTGCAGGCGGTGCCAGATGGCCGGGCCGATGACTGGATCCGTGAGACCGACTTCCTCGGAGAGCTCGCGCACCAACGCCTCGACATGGCTCTCACCGGCCTCGAGGCCGCCGCCGGGTAGCGCCCACCGCGTGGCGGTGGGGAACTCGAAGCGGACGAGCAACACGCGATCGTCGGAGTCGATCACGAGTGCGCGCGCCGCGTCGCGTATCCGCAGTCCGGCGTCGGGGCCGGTGGTCACTCGTCGGGAGTGTTGTTGAGGCCGTCGTTGAACATGCGGTACATCTCGTAGATGTTCTTGCACGCCTCGCACAACGGCAGCTGCTTCGGGTCGCGGGACGGAATCCACACGTGCCCGCACAGCGCCTCGAGGGGCGTTCCGTAGATCCGCGCCTCGAGCACCTTGGCGGCCGCGCTCTCGCCCGGCTCGGTCTTGACGATGTGGGCCACTGCCGGCTCGGCAGTCTCCAGATCCGGGTCGATGTCGGGGATCGTCTCGACGGGTCGCGTCGTCACCTCACTCACACGACAAGTCAACCATCTCTGCGCAACGACGCCAGCTCGGCCTGGATGTTGGCCCGGGCGCGGTGCTCGTACGTGTCGTGCATGTACTGCGTTGCGAACAGTCGTGGGCGCTCGAGGAAGCGGTGCAACACCGTCGAGCGCCCGACGAGCCATGCCGCATCGTCGACATGGGAGTACTCGGCGCGTACGCCGTTGACGTAGGACTGATACGCGGCGGGCTCGGCTCCGAGGATCGCCAGATCGGCGTCGAGCAGCAGCGTCGTGTCGACATCGTCGTAGTTCGCCGTACCCGGGCTCACGTGCCCGGCCGTGGCCAGGATCATCGCCGCGACCGAGTCGCATCGCACGGCCGGCCAGCCCACGTCGGTGAGCTGTTCGGTGGCGATGTCTGCGCTGCGCGCCTCGTTGTCGTCGGCCGCCGCATCGTAGATCGCGTCGTGGTACAAGGCCGCGGCCAACACCTCGGGCGAGGCCTCCGACCCCTCCGCCCGGCACATGTCGTGGAGGTGACGAATCGTCAACATGATGTGCGTGGCGGTGTGGTAGCGGCGATGCGGTTCGGCGTAGCGGATCAACAGCGTGTCGACGTATCCGTCGTGGTGAGCGCCGGCGACGTGCCTCCACGTGCTGCGGATCTCCGACTCCGGTTGGGTCATGGGAGCGACGCTACGGCACAGTGACGCCCATGGCAGTTCTGATCGACGAACCGATCTGGTGGTACAAGGGTCGTCGCTGGTCGCACCTCGTCAGCGACGTGAGCTACGACGAGTTGCACGAGTTCGCCGACACCGCAGGGATCCCGCGCCGCGGGTTTCAGGGCGATCACTACGACGTTCCCGAGGAGTACTTCGACGAACTGATCGAAGCCGGCGCGCAGCTGACGTCGAGCCGCGAGCTGTTGCGTCGCCTGAAGGCAAGTGGTCTGCGGCTGACGCCCCACGAGCGCCGGGCGCGAAGGTGACGGCTCACCACCGCTGCGGATCTCCGAGGAACTCGCGTGGGCAGGCGACGCCTGATGGACCGACGACGAACCACTCGACCAGCTCGATCCCGTGCGCCTCCGAGACGGAGCCGGCCTCGATCCAGCGGTCGATGTCGCCCGGCAGGAGGGCCGTGTGAACGTGATCCGAGTTGGGACGAACCGTGGCCAGCACGAGTCCGCAGAGGGTCGGTGAGGCCTCGGCAGCGAGCGACAGGCACTCGGCGACTTCGATCACCGAATCCGGCTCGGTGGTGCCGGTGACGACGGTGATGGTGTTGCTGCGGGCCTGAGCGTCGAGGAAGAAGCCGACCGTCTCGAACTCGAGCGGACGGTGCATGGCCAGCGACACGACGGCGATCGCATCGGACGAGGAGCGGATGGGCCGGCCTGCATGTGGTGGCCGGCAGCGGATTGATGACTTCGGCACGGGTACCTCCGACGTCGTGACACGGATGTCGTTGATGTTCGGGGGAGCCGCACGGTCACACTACGAAAGGGGTCTCACAAGGAAGCCCGACGTGCACTGACCAGTCACAACGCTGTCGCCGATTTGGTCCGCACGGGACCATCTCGGCGCCTGCGTCGGGTCGAAGGGCAAGCGCCACTGGTGGGAACGGAGTCGTGGACATGACCACCGGGGTGCGGCAATCTGGCGTCGTGACTGGGGTAGCGCGGATCGCGACAGTCTGGCGAGACGCGTCTGACGTCGCGGCGCCGAGGACGAGTACCTACGAGCGGCTCGCGCCGATCTTGGCCTCCTTGAGCGAGCTCGGCATCGAGGTCGCGCCGGTGCTCTATCGCGATCAGAACTCGAAGGAGGTGGCCGAACAACTCATCGGATTCGATGGCGTGCTGGTCTGGGTCGATCCGATCACTGTGGACGGTGATCGCGCGGCCCTGGATGCCATGCTGCGCGAGGTGGCGGTACAGGGGACCTGGGTCAGTGCGCATCCAGACACGATCATGAAGATGGGCACGAAGGAGGTGCTCTATCGCACTCGCGATCTCGGATGGGGTAGCGACACGCAGATGTATTCCACGGTCGAGGAGTTTCGGGCGGGGTTCCCGCGGACCCTCGTCTCCGATCGGGTTCGGGTCCTGAAGCAAAATCGGGGAAACGGCGGGGTCGGTGTGTGGAAGGTCACCGCGCTCGATCCGGAGGCCCGCCGCGTTCAAGTCCAGCATGCCGCGCCACGCGATGACGTCACCGAGGAGGTCACCCTCGCAGAGTTCATGAACCGTTGCCGTGCCTATCTCGCCGGGTCGGGCAAGCTCGTCGATCAGCCGTTCGCGACGCGATTGCGCGAGGGAATGATTCGGGCCTATCTCGTAGAGCGCGAGGTCATTGGATTTGCCCGTCAGCAACCGACGAGCCGCGACGTTGACGCCAACGCTCCGGAACCGGACCGGGTGCTCGGGATGCCGGCGGCAAAGACGATGTTCGACGCCGACGAACCCCAGTTCGCGGAACTCCGCATTCGACTGGAACGCGATTGGGTACCGGGCCTGTGTCGCATTGTCGATGTGCGCGACACGGATATGCCGGTTCTGTGGGACGCTGATTTCCTCTATGGCCCTCGCACGAGCCACGGCGCGGACACTTACATGCTCTGCGAGATCAACGTCAGTTGTGTGCTCCCGTTCCCCGACTCCGCGCCCTCCAAGATCGCGGCAGCAGTGAAGCGGCGGACGGAGGCACGCGCCTGACCGTCAGCGGGCGGACTTCTCCTTGATGAGGTCTTCGACGGCTTTGGGGATGGTGGTCTCGAAGTCGAGGAGCTTGGCCCACGTCGGCGTGATTGTGATGACGGCCATCTGCTCGTACAGACCTTTGACGCCGGCCACCCAATCCGGGTACTGCTCCTCGGTCATCACCTTCCGACCGGCCGTCAGGTAGCCATCCGGAATCCCGTCGAACAGTTCGACTTCGGCAGTGCCGCGGATCATCAGCACCTTCGGTGGGAAGCCGCCATCGATGGTCAGTGCGACCCGCGGGTTCTTGCGCAGCGCCGCGACCTTGGCCGACTTCGGCACGGTTCCCATCTGGATCCGGCGGCCGTCCACCCAGAAGCCGATCGGAATGGCACGTGGCCCACCGTCCAGACCGGTGTACGCCATTCGTGCCGGTTCCGGGCCGTTGAGCAGCTGTTGAGAGTACGGCTTGGCCAGAATCTCGGCGATCTCTTCGTTCGTCATGCTGGCGATCCTTTCATCGAGGTTGGTGTTCTCCCGGATGACGTAGCCGAAACCGGATTCTCGACATGAGGCACATAGAGTGCGGCCATGGCCGACGTGACGATCTACCACAACGTTCATTGCAATTCGTCGTGCAACGCCGTCGGGATCGCCGACGAGCTGGGCGTCGACTTCGACACGGTCTTGTACCTCAAGACGCCGCCCGACGAGGCGACGTTGCGCAAGATCATCGCCAAGCTGGAGGACCCCGTCACCAACCTCGTGCGTCGCGACAACCTGTGGGCCAAGCTGGGCCTCACCGACGCTGATGTCGAGACCGAGGATCAGGTGGTGAAGGTGCTCCTCGAGCACAAGCAGTTGATGCAGCGACCCATCGTCGTGACGAAGGACAAGGCGATCATCGGGCGGCCGAAGGAGCGCGTGCGCGAGCTGCTCGGCAGCTAGCGCCGCAGTCGCTTCCGCCCGCCGATCGCGTTGAGCACGAGCAACAGCAGGACTGCTCCGAGCGCGGCGACGAGCAACGATCTCAAGCTGAAGTCGTTGATCCCCTCGCCGCCGGCGGCGTGCACCAGCGCACCGCCGATCAAGGCTCCGAGCACACCGATTGCCACCGTGTAGATGCATCCGCTGCGGTCGTCGTGGACGATCCACCGAGCAACGAGTCCGGCGATCAGGCCGACGATGATCCACGCCACGATGTTCATATCGGCGTCACTCTAAATCCCACAAACTCGACCGCCTGTTGCGGCACACGATTGCCTAGTCTCGCCGAGGTGGCGTGCGTGACATGACGGCGAAACGGACTGGCTGGCCCATCCTTCGGGCAATGCTGATGCGCCAACGCGGCGGCCTGCTGGCCGGCATGGTCATCGGTCTGGTGTGGAGCGCCGGAAAGGTCGCGGTGCCGATCCTGACGCGCGAGGCCATCGACACCGGCATCAACGGCAACAAGTCGCTGCTGATGTGGAGTCTGTTGATCGCCGCGGCGGGTGTGCTGGCCGGCACGTTCACGGCACTGCGGCGGTGGTTCGCCTTCCGCGAGAGCCGCACGACGGAGATGGTGCTGCGCGAGCAGCTCTACGACCACATCCAGCACCTGCACGTCGGGTATCACGACCACATCCAGACCGGTCAGCTGATGAGCCGGGCCTCGAGCGACCTCACACAGATCCAGGCATTCGTCGTGATGATCCCGATCACCGCCTCCAACCTGGCGATGGTCGCGGCGATCATCGTGCTGCTGACGATGTCGTCGCCGTTGCTGGCCGTCATCGCGCTGGCACCGCTGCCGCTCCTCAACGTGTTGTCCGTTCGATTCTCACGTCGGATCCACCCCGCGGTGCTCGCCGTGCAGCAGGAACAGGCGCAGTTGGCGACCGTGGTGGAGGAAGCGGTCAGCGGCGTGCGGGTCGTCAAAGGATTCGGAGCGGAGAAGGTCACCGCCGATCGGCTGCTCGTCGAGGCCGACGACATTCGCCGGGTCTCCTTGCAGGCGGCGCGCATCCGCAGCGCCTTCCTGCCCGGCCTCGACCTGTTGCCCAACCTCGGACTGATCGCGGTGCTGGCGATCGGTGGGCACAAGCTGTTGCGCGGCGAGATGACGTACGGACAACTGGTCGAGTTCATCCAGTACATCGGCCTGCTCATCTTCCCGCTGCGCAACCTGGGGATGACCGTCGCGTTCGGTCAACGCGCAGCCGCGGCGCTGTTGCGTGTCGACGAGGTCCTGTCGATGGCGCCGATCGTCGCCGACGCCGCCGAGCCGAAGATGCTTCCCGCGGTCGAGCCCGGTGGAGCGGTTCGCTTCGAGCATGTCGAGTTCGCCTACGACAACGGTGTCGCGGTGCTCGACGACTTCGACCTGGCGATCGAGGCGGGGACGTCGGTGGCCATCGTCGGCGGTACAGGCTCGGGCAAGTCGACGATCGCCCGTCTGTTGATCCGCTTCTACGACGTGCAGACCGGCTCGATCCGCATCGACGGTGTCGACGTGCGCGACATGCGCCTCGGCGACCTTCGCCGCGCGGTCAGCATCGTCTTCGAGGACACGTTCCTGTTCCACGACACCGTGGCCGCCAACATCGCCTTCGCCCGACCCGACGCCGACCGCGACACGGTCGAGCACGCCGCTCGGCTGGCGGGTGCTCACGACTTCGTCGTCGACCTACCGGACGGCTACGACACGATGCTGGGCGAGCGCGGCTACTCGCTGAGCGGTGGTCAGCGGCAACGGATCGCGCTCGCTCGGGCGATCATGTCCGACCCGCGTGTCCTCGTGCTCGACGACGCCACCAGCGCCGTCGATCCGTCGAAGGAGCACGAGATCCGCGAGGCGATGGCCACCGTGATGCAGGGCCGCACCACCATCGTCATCGCCCACCGCCCGGGCACGATTGCATTGGCCAATACCGTCGTG
>Ga0207648_10001643_pt1 | contig 24510 bp, 26 predicted proteins | sample KBSMisM32_FD_184310 | JGI IMG/M metagenome (GOLD analysis project Ga0207648, IMG submission 184310) | Miscanthus rhizosphere microbial communities from Kellogg Biological Station, Michigan, USA - KBS Miscanthus M3-2 (SPAdes) (version 2) | ecosystem: Host-associated > Plants > Roots >... | reverse complement strand
TATTTCCCATCCCATTTCTTGTCGTCCGGGTAATATCCGATCGTGTAGTACGCGAGCGAATCATCCATCGCCAGCGCAACGCCCTGCTTGATCTCGTTCTGGTTCACGTAAGCGATGCCACCAGTCTCGCGCGCCATCTCCTTCATTGCTTCCTGGCTGGCTGTTACATCGGAGATTCTCGACAACGCAGAATCGTCCATGCTCTGAAAACGTCGCGCGGGCACGTCCCCCATTCCGCCTTCCATCCCGCTGATCAGTCCTCTCGCATCAATCGGATAGATCGCGACTTGCGCACTGGATAATTGCGCCGCAGCTTCGCGAATTTCCTGCGTATGTGCATTACGTTGCGTGTTGGCGACTGCGCCCGAGGAACGCGTACTCAGACCGAGCTGTGAGATTGTCGGAAGAGACTCCGCCAGTTCTGCGTCAGTCACCGCCCGATTGTCAGGGATCAAATTGAAAGGGAAGTCCGCCGTCACCCAAATGACGCTCTTTCGGCCAGGTATTCCACCGAGGACCCGTGCCAAGCCGCGCATGCCTTCCAGCGTCATCTGCATCCGCCGCTCCTCAACATATGTAACTTGAACCTGTTGAAATCGCGAGATACGGTCGGCTGCTACGTCAGTGGTGTTTATGTTTCCACCAGCGGACACACGCCCTTGAGCAAGACTTGGGGGTCTAGGAGTAATGGTGGGGCTCGCCTCTTGCTCGGTTGGCATTGGCTTGTAACTCTTCAACGCCGCGAACAACACATCCGGATCGTCGGTGAAATCCTGAAGCACTCCCAGTGCGCCCGTCAGCGTCAGCACCGCAGTCTTTTGCCCCGGCTTGTACTGATTGCGTACAAACTCCAGCATCTGCTGTCGCGCATACGCCTGATCTTTGAACGGCGTGTTCACCGCATCTAGCAGGATGACCACAACCGGGCCTCCCGGCGACCGGTATTCAGGCTTATTCGAATAAATTCCCGGAGGAAGCTTCGGCGCAGCCGCCTGCTTATTTTCTGCTGCTGAAGTGAAAATCGAAATCTTTTGGTTCTTGCCTTTTTCTTGCAAGGTGAAATCTTCCGCTTTAAGACCTTGCACTCTCTTGCCGCTCTTGTCCGTCACGACCACGTCTACCAGCACCAGGTGTGTATTCACACGAATCGTTGGGACAGGGGGTTCCGTTGGTTGAGACTGCGCGCGCAATCCGGTGGTCATGGATTCGGCCAGAAAAATAACCACGAAACAAACTTTCCATAACTTCCACATCTGCATCGGACTGCCTCCAAAATTGTCGAACAGGGTGGGTCTTGGTGGCGCGACTTTATTACGTTCCGCTCAGTCTTTCAAGAACTTGTCACAACCAGCGTCTAATCCGTGTTTCCGAAACCATTCCACCAGGCCCCTCCACATTTGCCTGAACTCCTAACCCTCTCTAAAATAGATATTTCCCGCCAGAGAAACTTTATGATTCATTTCCCGGTCCCCGAAGCACTTACCTTTGATGACGTGTTGCTCCTGCCTGCCCGCTCCGATGTCATTCCCGCGCAGGCCAACACGCAAACTCATATCAGTCGCAATATCGCACTCAATATCCCCATTATCAGCGCCGCCATGGATACGGTCACCGAATCCCACATGGCCATCGCGCTCGCACAGCAGGGCGGCATCGGCATCGTCCATCGCAATCTCTCGATCGAGCAGCAGGCCAATGAGGTCGACAAGGTCAAGCGCTCCGAGAGCGGCATGATTGTCGATCCCGTCACCATGCAGCCGGACGCGAAAGTCTCCGATGCGCTCGAAGTCATGCGGAAGTACAAAATCTCCGGCGTGCCGATCACTCAAAAGAGCGGCAAGCTGGTTGGAATTTTGACCAATCGCGACCTGCGATTCGAAACGCGCTTTGACATTCCGATCAACAAGGTGATGACGAAGGAAAACCTCATCACCGTTCCCGTCGGAACCACCCTCGAGCAGGCTGAAGAGATCCTTCATAAACATCGCGTTGAAAAACTGCTGGTCGTGGACGACAAGTACAACTTGAAGGGTCTGATCACCGTTAAAGACATTCAGAAAAAATTGAAATACCCCAATGCTGCCAAAGATTCGCATGGCAGGCTTCGCGTAGCCGGGGCAATTGGCGCCACCGGAGATTTTCTCGAGCGAGCTCAGGAATTGGCCAGGGCAAAAGTAGACGTGATCGCAATCGACAGTGCCCACGGCCATTCCGAACGCGTTCTCGAAGCCGTCAAGGCTGTAAAGGCAAAGTTGCCGGAAGTCGATCTTATCGCCGGCAACATCGCCACCTTCGACGGTGCTTGTGAACTCGCAAAAGCGGGTGTCGACGGAATTAAAGTCGGCATTGGCCCAGGTTCCATCTGCACCACACGCGTTGTCACCGGGGCTGGGGTTCCACAGATCACTGCAATTGCCGAAGCCTCGCGCGCTACCCGCGACTCGGGTATTCCGATCATTGCCGACGGTGGTATCAAATATTCCGGCGACATCAGCAAGGCCATCGCCGCGGGCGCTGGTGCCGTCATGATCGGCTCTTTGTTCGCCGGCACAGACGAAAGTCCGGGAGAGCTCATCCTTTATCAAGGCCGCACCTTCAAGTCCTACCGCGGCATGGGTTCACTTGGCGCCATGGCCGCAGGTTCAAGCGAGAGATATTTTCAGAACACCGATGGCGATGCGTCTACCGCCATGCCGGTTTTGGGGGAAGAGTCCAACCGCCTGGGAAAGCTCGTTCCAGAAGGCATCGAAGGACGCGTACCTTATCGCGGCTCCGTCGCCATGATCGTTCATCAGATGGTCGGCGGCCTCAAATCCGGCATGGGATATTGCGGTTGTCAGACCATCACTGAGCTCCAACAGAAGGCACGGTTCGTTCGTATCAGCAGCGCCGGCCTACGTGAGAGTCACGTTCACGATGTCATGATCACGCGCGAAGCGCCGAACTACGCGCTCGAATAACGACATCGCTTGGGCAACTCATCACAGTCTTCTGCGTGGAAGTCTTGGCTGGCAGCGATCCTCTGGACTCTCGTCATCGCTACCGAGTCGAGCGACATGTTTTCGTCCAGCCACACTGGCCGCTATCTTTATCCGTTCCTCACGTGGCTGTTCGGACCACTTGATCCTGTTCGCTACGAATTCTGGCACGGCCTCGCTCGCAAGACCGGACACGTCGTTGGCTACGGGGTTCTGTGCTTTCTCTATTTCCGGGCATGGCGCGCTACTCTCCGCCCGGTCGAAACCCAGGAAGACGAACGTTCGCTTCAGCGCTGGTCTTTGAAATGGGCGACACTTGCTCTCATCTTCACGGCATTCGTCGCCTCGATGGACGAATGGCACCAGAGCTACATCCCGTCCCGCACCGGAACCTGGCATGACGTCCTCTTAGACAGCTCCGCTGCCCTGGTAGCACTGATCCTGATACGGTTCTGGATTAGCCGCAGAACAAAAAGCGCAGCCGCTAAGGGAAAAGAAGAGGTTTTCACCACAAACTGAGAACCGAGAACTGAGAACTGAGAACGAAGAACTGCTCCTTCAGTACATCGCATCGTACTTCGTAACCACCCACTCGCCATCTTTATTCTCGGTGGTGACCGAAAACAATTCCTTATAAGTCGGATCCTGGCCCGCTGTCGTCTGCCGGTCGCCGCGGAAATGGAGAATCACCAGCGGCGGCGCATCTTCCCGATCTGCTAGTTCCCATGAAACCAGCGGATGCAGTGCTTCCGATTCGCAGATGAAACTTGCATATTTCTTGCGGTAGTCTTTTTCCCATCGCGCTAGCACGTCGCGGCAATGTCCGTCCCGCATTTCGCGCACAAACTTGTTCGCGACTCGTTCAATGGTCCGGTCACGCAACGGATTCAGCTTGATGTTCAGCGGCATCCCGCTCAGAGGATCCCGTTCCTCAGAACGTGAAAGAATCGGTGGCTGTTTGCTCAGCCACATCAGGTAGCCAAGGAAGATGACCACAATCAGCGCGCCCGCCCCGACCGCAATTCCGATATGTGTCCGCGACACCTGCATCGATGTCGTCTAGTGTGAGGGACATATCGGCCCACGACAAGGTTACTCCCGAGATGCACAGGGTCACTTCCGGTTACCGCCGCCCTGACCGTGCCTCATCCTGCCGCGCCTTTTGGCGCTATAGGTGGCCTTCGTGACATTCGCTCGCCGTAAGCTACAATTCTGCCCCATGCCAGTCCACGCCAGAATCCAGCACGCCAGCGTTCTTTGCCTTTGCGCCCTTCTCATCGGATTGACCTTCCCCCTCAGGGCACTTGCCGCCGACCCCGAGCCTCTCAGCTCCGACACACAAAAGGCCCTCGAAGCAGCAGTCGCGAAGGAACTGAAAGCCTACGGCGGAAAAGATCCGATCCCTGGCGCTGTCGTTGGCGTCTGGATCCCCGGCAAGGCGCCCTTCCTCAAGGGAATCGGTCTCTCCGACATCGCGCCCGCCAAGTCCATAGCGCTCGATGACAAGTTCCGCGTCGGTAGCAATACCAAGACTTTCGTCGTAACCGTCCTTCTACAACTCGTCGATGAAAAAAAACTTAGCCTCGAGGACACGATCAGCAAGTTCGATCTCGGCGTCACGGTCCCGAACGCGGACAAAATTACCGTCACCCAACTCTGCCAGATGGAGAGCGGACTTCCCGACGTATACAACGTCCCCGAAATGGACAAGATCGACATCACCGTCAACTCGAAATTCACGGCCAAGCAGCTCGTCGACATCGCCGGAAAACAACCGCCGCTCTTTGCTCCAGGCGCGAAATGGAATTACAGCAACACCAACTATCTCCTGCTGGGCATGATCATCGAGAAGGTCACCGGTCACACCGTCGCGGACGAAATCAAGAACCGCCTGCTCGTCCCTCTGGAACTCAAGAACACCAGTTACCCCGTCACCGACCCCGCCATGCCCACGCCTTTCAGCCACGGTTATGTTCTCGACAAGAGTGGCAAGTGGGAAGACAACACCGTGTCACTGCCTCCATCACTGACCGGTGCCGCTGGCGTCATGGTCTCCGATATGGCCGACATGAAAAAATGGGTCAAGGCCTACGTCACCGGATCCACCAATAGCGCTGCCACCCAAAAGGCTCGCCTCACCTGCGTTCCCATCGGTGTGGAAGGCTTGTCTTTTGGACTCGGCATCGGCTGTTCCGGCGGATGGTACGGATACACTGGCGGAATTCCCGGCTACAACACCGGCGCCTATTACTTCCCCGAAAAAGACGCGACCATCATCGCCTTCGTCAACTCTCAGGTCGAGAAGCCCGAGCCGGGCGTAGCTAACTCGATCGTGCGTGACTTCACACAAATCCTGTTCCCCAACAACGTGGCCTTTCCGCCTCCCGGCAAGCCCAACCAGACAGCAGAAAAAGCGCCCACTGCGCACTGATCGACCACGGCCCTCGATGCACGAAGAAGAATCACCTACGATTACCGCGCCCCTTTTCCAGAGAGGCGGTTGGTGTTAACGTTTTTACGCCAAAAATCTGTAGAAGGTGAATGTCCCGAGATGCCCCACCCGCCTCCTATTGAAGACATCCACGGTGACAACAGCGTCCTGCGGCTTCACGGCCCGCTTATCATTTCAAATCTTTTCGATTTTCAGTCCAGAGTTCGCTCGAATACTTCGCGATTGTTGATCCTCGACCTCAGTGATGTCCCCTATATCGACTCGGCGGGAATCGGTGCCTTGGCGGGCGCGTACGTCAACCACAGCAAGGACAATCGCAAACTCGCGCTGGTTGGTGTCACCGACCGCGTCTTAGACGCGTTGAGGATCACACGCATCGACGTCTTTTTCCGTCTTTTCGATTCCCTGGCCGCAGCAGAAGAGGCGGCAGCTTCAAACGGTTTTTGAAACAAGCGTTTTCTGGAGGCACGATGACTCTGTTGCAGATTGATTTTCCCAGTCACGGTCCTTGGGGCGAGGATCTCACCAAGATGGCCAAAGACTTGGCTCACCACTTGAATCAAACACCAGGCATGGTCTGGAAAATCTGGACCGAAAACAGCCGTACTGGGGATTGCGGCGGCATCTACCTGTTCACGGATGAAAGCTCGGCGAACGCCTTCCTGAAGGAACACCTGCCGCGCCTCGATTCGATGGGAATCAAGGAGGTGCGAGCAAAGGTTCTGGACGTGAACGAGAGCCTCTCCTACATCACACGCGCGCCGATCGCGCCTCCTGTGACAAAAACGGCGTGATCATTGGGTGACGGCTCCGAAGATTGCTGCTGGCCATCTCAGAGCTATTGCTCATCGTCGAAAATAACGGATGTGTATCTTTCAACCCAGAGATCGCGTGTCATTTCGCGAGCCTGCTCCTTGTCTTTCTCCGACACCGAGCCGCCCGCCATTTGAGGCACAGCCGCACCTCGCGCGATTCCCCTTCGATACTCCTCGGTCTTGATATACGCCTCAAACTGCGCGTCCCGAAATCGGACGAATTCGTCATGGTTCATCGTCGAGACGCGAGACACAATCCCACGCTCCACCCTCAGCACGATGTATTTCGCATAGGTCGACGAGTATCCTTGATCTACCCAGTCAACGACCTGCCCATCAGGAACAAAGATGCGCCCGGTAAACCACTTCGCAAAAACTTCCTTTTCATCAGGAAAAACCTCCGACATCACAGAGCGAAATACAAAAGAAGAGGCGATGAAATCACACAGAACGCGGATGTCTGTAAGAACCAGTCTGTCCTTCTCGACCCGCCAGGTCGCAACGTATCCCCGCGCGTTGCTGAAAGAAAAAACGTCGGGCTTCGGTAGTTTTCCAGGGTTGAGCCCAAAAAAAACTTGCAGCGGATTGGTGATGATGGCCCTCTCCTGGCCGTCAATCATAAGGCTGTCCGTGAATTCCGGGCTCGCAATAGTAGAAGTCCTGTCTTGCATCGAGTAGTCCCTCAGCACAAATACCAGACTTGAGGCCGCAATGCACACCGTTGCTCCAGCCAGGAGAATCCACAATTTCTTCATAGAAACAACCCGGCGGCTCGCCCACCATTTTCGTCCCAATTCTACCTAATGCCGCCGCACCCCTTCGCGATTTTCGAAGGCTGTGCCGGGTGCCCCATCCTCGTCCGCGTCCTTTGCGGACAGAGTGGGGATTTTGGTGTCACGGGGTGGCGGCCACACGCTGACCTCTATAATGACGCTGACGTCTATATTCGGAGAGCAATGCTCTAGAATATCCCCCCTCCCCTCCACCCCCTCCGATTGTCTTTTCCCATCAACCGGCGTATATTAAGCACTGGAAACTGTTGTGTAGTATCAGGATTGGCGAAACACACCAGTGGGCGAAAGCCCACTTTTTAGTTTCCGCGGAAATCAGTTTTCCGGGTTCAATCCAAATAATTGAAAACATGGTACTTGAGGTCGATCGAGTTCGGGCAATTGCCGACCGCGTGGCGGCCTCCAGCGGACTCGAAATCGTCGACCTCGAGTTCGTCGGCGGAGGCAAGCACCGGATGCTGAGGGTGTTTATCGACCGCCCCGGCGCCGTGCCAACGCCGGATCACCCCGCTGGGGTGACGCATGAAGACTGCGTCAGCTTCACGCGTGAGTTTGGAACCATCCTCGATGTCGAGGACGCTGTGCCGGGCGGCTCGTATGTTCTCGAGGTTTCATCGCCCGGGCTTGATCGTAAGTTGACGCGCGCATCGGAGTTCGAGCGCTTCATCGGAAGCCGTGTGAAGTTAACCACTCGCCAGCCGCTGAATGGCAATCGGTTCTTCGAAGGCAAGTTGGAAAGCTTTCAGAACGGAAAGCTGATACTCGATTTGAGTGCCGCTCGAAAAAAGAAAAACCGGCCCGCCGCTGGTGCGCCGCAAACCATCGAAGTCGAATTCGCTAACGTCGAGAAGGCGAATTTGGTACCAGAAATTTAGGGTTAGGAGTCGGTAGTCAGTAGTCAAGAGTCTGTAGTCAACCAGTATTTACTGGCTGCCGACGACTGATTTCCGGCTACGGAATTATTTATGGCAAGTGAGCTCTACAACACCATCGACGCGCTGAGTCGGGAAAAAGGTATTGACCCGCAAATTGTAGTGAGTGCCGTGGAAGACGCCATCGTCGTCGCCACCCGCAAATACTACAAGTCGCAGGAAAATCTCCGCGCCGAGCTCGACAAGGAAACCGGCAAGATCCATGCCTTCGCCGTCAAGGCGGTCGTGGAATCCCCGGAACAAATCGAGGATCCCAATCTCCAGGTTACGGTCGATGACGCGCGAAAAGTCGATCCCGCCATCGAGGTCGGTGGAGAGTTGCGAATTCCCAAGGTCACCGAGGGAATTCTTGGCCGCATCGCTGCCCAGCTTGCCAAGCAAGTCATTTTTCAAAAGGTCCGCGAAGCAGAACGCGACACCGTTTACAACGACTACATCGGACGCGTCGGCGAAATCGTCAACGCAACCGTGAAGCGAATCGAAGGTCCAGACGTGATCTTCGATCTCGGCAAAGCCGAAGCGCGCATGCCCCGCAAGGAGCAGTCGCGCCTGGAATCCTTCGCCATCGGCGAGCGCGTGCGCGTTGTCATCGCTCGCGTTGAGCGTGCTGCAAAAGGTCCGGGCGTTGTCGTATCTCGTGCCGTGCCCGATCTCGTTCAGCACCTGTTCCAGACCGAAGTCCCCGAAATCTACGACGGCACCGTCGTCATCCGCGCCATCGCGCGCGAGGCCGGCGAGCGCACGAAAATTGCCGTCATGTCGAAAGACAAAGACGTGGACGCCGTGGGCGCCTGCGTCGGCATGAAGGGAATGCGTGTCCAGTCGATCATCCGCGAACTGCGCGGTGAAAAAATCGACATCATCGAGTACCACGAGGACGCCGTAACTTTCGCCGAAAAGGCTTTGCAGCCCGCCAAGGTCAGCCGCGTCACCGTCCTCGATGGTCAGGACAAACATCTCGAAGTGGTGGTCGACGACAGCCAGCTCTCCCTCGCCATCGGCAAAAAGGGACAGAACGTGCGTCTCGCCGCTAAGCTCCTCGGCTGGAAGATCGACATCAAGAGCGAGGAAGAAAAACGTCAGGAAGTCGAGCAGCAGATGTCTGCGCTCGTTTCGCAGAGCTCGACGCCGCTTGAAAACGTTACCGGACTCGGCGAAGGCCTCATCGAAAAACTCAGCGCGGCCGGTATCAGCACGGTCGAAGCCCTTGCGGATATGACCCCCGAGCAGCTTGAGGCCATCGAAGGCATTGGCCCCAAGACGGTGGAAAAAATCAGCATCGCGGTCAATAATTACTTCGCTACCCTGGAAGGCGGCGAAGCCGTCGTCACCGAGGGTGAAGAGGTTGCGGCCGAAACGGCTGAGGGTGAAACGGTCGAAGCCGAAGCAGTCGACGCAGCAGCAGTAGAAGGCGAAGCAACGGAAGCGGAAGCAACCGGCGCCGACGATCTCGCCGCGACTGAAGAAATTGCGGAAGCCCAGGTCGAAGCCGAAGCGGAAGCCGAAATCGAAGCCGCTTCAGATTCAGAAGCTCTAAACGAAGCAGCCGCCGCAGAAACAGATGCGGAAGTTGCTTCGGAAGAAAAAGAAAAAAGTGAATAGCAGCGTTCGGTCCATGAAACGACGCGGCATACGAAACCCACTCGTGAGGTTGACATGAGGGCTTAGCGGGACAGGGCGGAGGAAAAATACGGCGGATGAGTAAGATTCGAATCAACGATCTGGCTAGGGAGCTGGAAGTTAAAAGCAAGGCAATTCTCGACGTTCTTCCGGAAGCTGGTGTCACCGAGAAGAAGACGCACTCCAGTTCTCTCGAGGACCACGAGGCTGAGAAGGTGCGCGCCGTTTTTAAATCGCGCGCCGAAGCTTCCTCTGCCGGCTCTCGCGCCTCGCGCGCTGCCCGCGGCGATGACGAGATCAAAACCAAGATCGATCTCTCGCATATTTCCAAGCCCGGCGACGTCCTCAAGCTCATCACGCAGAAACAGCAAGCCGCTGCGCAGCCTCCAGTCGCCAAGCCCGCGCCGCCCGTGCCAACACCGGTTGAAACCAAGCCGGCAGCCGCTGCGCCCGCGCCGCCCGTAGCCAAGGCGCCAACTCCGGCCAAGCCCGCGACGGAACCGCCACCCGCTCCGCGCCTCATCGTTCCGCAACCAAGACAAGCATCGGCAGTCATCGCGCCGCCGCCTGCTCCACCGGCTCCGCCGGCACCTGCACCCGCTCCTCCGAAGGCCGCAGCTCCACCAGCGCCACCGGCCGCCGTCGCGCCACCAGCGCAGCCTCCGGCAACCCCTGCTCCACCGCCAGTCGCAGCCGCTCCTCCGCCGCGTCCAGCAACACCTGCGGGACCTCCGCCGCCGCGCATGATCATGCCGCAGACCGGCCCGCGTCCCGTGTACAAGGCGCCGATCAAGCCGGCCGCACCTGCCGGTCAAGCCGCACCAGGAGCGCCAGCACGTCCCGCGCCCGGACGGCCCATCCCCGGTCAACCAATTTTCCAGCGTCCGCGGCCGCAAGCGCCCGGCGGCGCCCCGCGTCCTCCGCTGCGTCCCGGCGAGCGTCGCCCCATGCATCCAACCCGGCAGTCGCCGACCGGTTCGCGTCCACTCGGTGTCGGACCCGGCCCCGGATCGATGCCGCCTCCCGGCCCGTCGCGCCCAGGCGCGCGTCCCGGCGGCCCATCGCGTCGTCCCGGACAGCGCTACGTTCCTCGCGGAGTCAAAGAAGGCCCAATGAAGGGCTACACTCCGCCGCCGCGCATGGTGGTCTCCAACGAACCACAGCCCATCACGCGCAGCATCACCATCACTGAAGGCATTAGCGTGAAGGATCTTGCCGAAAAGCTCGGCATCCGCGCGAAAGACCTCATCGCCCGCTTGCTCGGCCGTGGTGTGTTTGCGACCATCAACCAGACGCTCGATGCCGAACTCGCCACCGAGATGGCGCGCTTCTTCGGCGCTGAAACCGATGTCATCACGTTCGAAGAACAAGCCGCCAAGGAAATCACAGACGCCGCGGCAAGCAGTGAAGAAGGTCCCGTCGAAGCCAGCACGCGTCCTCCCGTGGTCACCATCATGGGGCACGTCGATCACGGCAAAACGACTTTGCTCGACTCCATTCGTTCCACCAGCGTTGCCGAAGGCGAAGCTGGCGGAATCACGCAGCACATCGGCGCCTACAAGGTCACCATTCAAGACAAGGCCTCTCCGGCTTACGGCCGTCAGATCGTCTTCCTCGATACGCCCGGCCACGAAGCGTTTACCCGCATGCGTGCCCGTGGAGCGAAGGCCACCGACATCGTTGTCCTCGTAGTTGCGGCCGACGACGGTGTGATGCCTCAGACACTCGAAGCCATCGATCACGCTCACGCCGCCGAAGTTCCGATCATCGTCGCCGTGAACAAGGTCGATAAGCCGGAAGCAATGCCCGATCGCGTGAAGAAGCAACTCGCCGATCGCGGCCTCATGCCAGAAGACTGGGGTGGCACGACTGTTTTCGTCGACGTCTCTGCCAAGAAGAAAACTAACCTCAATTTGCTGATGGAAATGATCTGCCTCGTCGCAGATCTGCAGGAACTCAAAGCCACGCCCGAACGTGCCGCCAGTGGCGTTGTCCTCGAAGCGAAACTCGATCGCGGACGCGGCCCCGTCGCCACCGTTCTAGTTCAGAATGGCACGCTGCATAACGGCGATAACTTTGTCGTCGGCGATGTGTACGGAAAAATCCGCGCCATGTTCGACGATCGCGGCAACGCATTGCAAGACGCGCCGCCGTCCACGCCAGTCGAAGTCCTCGGACTCGAAGGCCTCCCGCAAGCAGGCGATCAGTTTGTAGTCGTCGCTGATCGGGACAAGGCACGCAACATTTCCGAATACCGCGAGCAGAAAACGCGCGAAGCGACGTTGGCCAAGAGCTCTCGTGTCTCGCTCGAGGGTCTGGCGGAGCAGTTGAAGACCGCTGGCATGAAGGAACTCAACATCATTCTGAAAGGCGATGTCGGCGGATCAGTCGAAGTTCTCACCGACCTGCTCAACAAGCTTTCGAATGACAAGGTTCGCCTCAAAGTTCTCCGTTCCGGTGTCGGTGCAATCACCGAGTCCGACGTTCTTCTGGCATCGGCCTCGAACGCGATCATCATCGGGTTTAACGTCCGGCCGGAACGCAAGGCGCAGGAACTCGCCGAACAAGACAAGGTCGATATTCGCCTGCACTCGATCATTTACGAGCTCCAGGACGAGATCAAGCGCGCCATGACCGGCTTGCTTGAACCGACGATCAAAGAGAACTACCAGGGCCGCGCGGAAGTGCGCGACACGTTCCGCATTCCGAAAGTCGGAACCATCGCCGGCTGCTACGTGCTCGACGGCCTGATCAAGCGCGAACACGAAGTGCGCCTGCTGCGTGACAATGTTGTTGTTTTCAAAGGCAAGATCGCTTCGCTCAAGCGCTTCAAAGATGATGCAAGCGAAGTACGTAACGGCATGGAGTGCGGCATCTCGATCGCAAACTACGGCGACATCAAAGTTGGCGACGTAATCGAAGCCTTTGTGACAGAAAAGGTAGCCGCCGAAGTTTTCGCGTAACCAGCTACTAGCGACTAGCTACTAGCGACCAATGATCGCGTTCCTTACCCTCGAACTGCGCATCGAAGCCGCGCAGTCCCTGAAAGACAAACGGCAAGTAGTGCGCAGCCTGAAAGATAGGCTGCGCGCCAGCTTCAACGTCTCGGTCGCTGAACTCGATGCCAGCAATCTCTGGAATCAGGCGACAGTCGGCGTCGTCAGCATCTCCGACTCGCGCGACTATCTGGATGGCCTCATGAAAAATGTCGAGCGGCAAGCCATGCGGATCACCAATAACGCAGGCGCCGAAGTCGTAGATTCATTCGTGGAGTTTCTATAGCCTAAATGCATTTTTCGGGCGCCGGCGTCTTTATTCCATCCGTAGCGTTGCGTTGATTCCTTCGACCGCGTCCGTGTACGTCAGCACAGGATCGATCATCAGCGGATACTCCTTGTTATAGGGCCCGAGTTCAAAGCCAACTTCATTTTCGCCAAGCAGAACGTAGCCACTCGCAATCTCTCGCCGCATCCCCTCGATCACTTGATACACCGTTGGCGTACTCTGCCTGATACTGTGCTCGTCTGCCCGCAGCGATAGATTGCCGCGATCGTCGAGCGCGAGTCCATCGATCCCACGAAAGGCCAGCCTGATCTTGTTCGGATTGGCGTGCGGTGCGATCGCGAAATCATATTCAAGCTGCCCCTGGCTTGCGCGATAAACAACATCGATCCCGGGATAAACCTGCTGAAATTCCGCCTTCGCATAGCGAGCCGTGCGCCGCGCTTGTTTGCCCACAACTCCATCGCGTGCCGCCGGAAGCTCCTCGAGCCCGACCACTTTCGGCGTTGGATTGGAATCACCCAGCGCCACCCGAACACCTTCTCCACTCTTCTTGCGTGTCTTCCCACCTTCACCCTGCGCATTCAAAACCAGCACTACGCCACCCGCCGCAGTCAGAGACAGAGAATGCTCTGCATCCTTCGTCGTGAACTTCTCTCTCGCACTCTTGCCAGCCACAAAAGTCAGCGGAAGATCTCCATCCGCCCGCGCTTCCAATCCACTCCCATCGACACCCGCGCGCACGGTCTCGACCGCCGCGGTGCGCGCTGCTCTTCCGAAACGTGTTTTCATCGAAGCGAGCAGCGCGCTTGGCGTCATCATCGTTCCCGCCACCAGCACTAACAGGAACACGCCATAAAATTTCACGACGGTAGTCTTCACAAGTCTCTCCAGAAGGCCATCCCACCCGCATTATCTGGCGCGAAGTGCCTTCATCTACTAACGCGCAAGACACCCGCAGACCGGATCATCCTTAACGTAAATATGTGCCCACCACCCGAAACAACCTCCGGCCCCGGCTCAAGACCCACCCGCAAAACCGCTGCCCAATGAACCCGATGGCTCTCCCCGCCACCCATACTTAGCCGTTGACTCCGCCGCGCCCGCTCGCTACCTTGGGGTCGCGCAAAGCGCCTTCCTTCGACCATGAACGGCAATATCCCTGACCAGACAAGAGCCGATGTCACCCGGCTGCTGGTGCTTTGGACCGGCGGAAATCAGCAGGCTATGGAAGATTTGTTGCCCCTGGTCTACGACGAGCTTCGCAAGCTGGCTCGCCGCTATCTCCAAAGAGAGCGTCCCGGCCACACCTTGCAGAGCACTGCGCTCGTCCACGAAGCCTATCTACGCATGATCGACCAGCACGATGTCAGCTGGCAGGGTCGCGCTCATTTTTTTGGAATAGCCGCGCAGATGATGAGAAGAATCCTCGTCGATCACGCCCGCGGACGCGACGCCGCAAAACGTGGAGCAGGTGCCTGCAAGCTCACTCTCGATGAAGACCTCTTGGCCCCTGCCGAGCGCGATATCAATCTCGTCGCCCTCGACCAGGCCCTCGACACCCTCTCCAAACTCGATTCCCAACAAGGACGCATCGTGGAACTACGTTTCTTCGCAGGCTTGTCGATCGAGGAAACCGCCGAAGTCCTCAAAATTTCTCCCGCGACCGTAAAGCGTGATTGGGCCATGGCAAAAGCATTCCTGTCCCGCCAATTGAAACCAGTCCCCTCAAGCTAGCAACGTTTCGGCACAGCCGAGGACCAAGAACCGAGGACTGAGAACTGAAAATTGCGGTTAGACGATGCAGACGAAGAAAACGCTCCGGATCCTTGTCGTGATTGCAGCTGTAGTCGCCACCATTCTCATTTGTCGGTTCGTCGCACAGCGCAGTGCGACCCCGCAGCCGCTCACGGTCGAAGGAGTAAGGAAGCAGCTTGAAACAGCGACTCCTGTCGGCAGCAGCCGATCAGCAGTCGAGAGTTATCTTGATTCTCAATCGATACACCACTCGTACACCGACGATTCCAAGTTTTCGAACGAGCGCAGAGTAGAGCTTGCGCTCATACGGAGCACGTCCAGATCCCAGCTTGTGCGGGGTGATATCCAGGTTCGCTTTCAATTTGACGAGTTTGGTCGGCTACTCAACTACTCAGTCCGAGAGGTATTTACCGGCCCATAACGTCGCTGGAACCCATGCAGATTGTGCGCGACGGCATTTCTGAAGCGCTGCCATTCTCGGCAGTTGGTGTAATCGCCTGTTAACAACAACTATAGGATGGCTCCGCGGCTGCGAACTGCATGGCTGGAGCCCTCATCAGTTCCTGCGGATTGGCAACCCTAATGCATGAAGAAGAGCCTGAAAGTCCGGGGGAAGTTCGCAGTCAACGGAGACGCTTTCTCCCGAGCGTGGATGAATGAACTGAAGATGCGCTGCGTGGAGAGCGACACGGGTGATTCGCCGCTCCGCCGCTTCCGCTGGATTGTACTTTCTGTCGCCGATGACCGGATGGCCGATCGCTGAAAACTGCACTCGGATCTGATTCTGCAATCCCGTCACCAGACTTACTCTGACAAGTGTAGCGGCGCGAAGACGGCGTTCCACGGAATAGCGAAGCTCAGCACGAGCCGATCTGGGGTCGCGCCTGGTGGTGACCCTTTGAAACATTCCTTCCTGCCGAAAGTAGTGAACGAGCGTCCCCTCTTTGACGCCGAGATGTCCGCGAACTACAGCAAGATACTGCCGCACCGGAGTGTGGCCGAGAAACTGTCGAACGAGCGCGTCTCGATCTGGCCGTGTTTTTGCAAAGAGCAGGATTCCGGACGTGTAACGATCGATGCGATGTACGACAAAGGCCCGTTGCCTCTTTGATTTCAGTTCTGCAGAAAGAAGAGACAGGGCGGATGGGGTAGCCGAGTCATCTGCAGGCACCGCCAACAGTTTCGCGGGTTTGTTGAGGGCCACGACGGCATCGTCTTCGTAGAGCATGACCAGTCCCCCTGAGGCACGAGGATTTCTACGGTCTTGCTTTCTTGAACGGTGACCGCCCTTGGGTGGAAGTTTCCTCATTGCTGAATGCCGGATCGCCTTTCAAAAGCTGGCTACATGGACCGATTAGTGAAGGAACCCTAGATGATCCATCGCTATGCTACCAACATCCGGTTCGCAGGTGCCTTGCCGGCCCCCGTTTCCAATCCGGGCCGCCTTCCTCGAATGCCGTGTCTGCTAGTTTCCTTGTGGTGGCTACTCGGAAACTAAAGTCAGTTGGCGAAACATCGCCATTACACCAACTACTTTGCCGGACGCCCGTTTCCCAGTAGTTGGTGAAATCGCCTGATTTCGTCAGTTAGGCGATCGCGAATCGCTCATCCACTGCGCGGCGAATGAATTGCGCGAATGACGGTGCAATTTCCCCAACCACTCGGATACGGCTCCATTGCAGTATTTCTTCATGGTCCAGTTGGACGATTGGAGCATCAACTTGATTGCGGCGCTTCATATCGAAGCACACCGGATCATAGTTGGTTTCGTGTGGAAGCCCGAATTGGAGAAAGCCATTTTTGTGCAACGTCGGGAATAGACCCTTGTCTTTGAAAACTTTGTCCTTCAGTTCGTAAAAAAGCGCGCGGCCACTATTTGCGAAGAACATTAACGGGCCAACTTCGAAGTTGGAAAATCGGTATCGCTCTATCAGAGAGCGGTAGGGATCGGGCCACTGCTGGGGCAGTTGCTGAGCGAGGCTTTCCACCCAAGGGTTAGATGATGCAGCCCGAATCTGCCAATGAAACATTTCATAGTCTGCGCGAGACGTACGCAGTTCCTCTGAAAGCTGGTCGGGAAACTTCGGTTCAAAGCCTGCTCCATTTAGATAGCGAACAAACTCATCAACCAGCTCGTCTGAACTTTTCTCAGGCGTCATCACATGGCCCTCGCTTCGAAATCAAAACAAGAGAATACCGGAGAGCGATGCCCCGGTCGATTGTTGGCGTAACATCGCCATTTCACCAACAACTCCCCCAGACAGGCTCGTCCGGCGCGAGTAGTTGGTGTAATCGCCTGTTAACGTCAACTGTCGGACGCTATTTCCGAATCAGATCAAATCTGGTCTTCGTCTTTGGTATTTCCGTGAAAGAGTGTTTGAATTTCCACTTTGGAAGGTCTGTGACTGGCATCGTACCGATACCGACCGAGGCTGTACCCCCGTTCCTTTAGAAACGCTAAGAGTCTCAAGTACAGCAAGATGCCACTCGCAACGCCCAGAAATCCGAGCAGAATCGTTATAAGGTCCCTCATCTCCGCCATTGTATTCCGGCTCCGTCGCCTCTGGGTCAATGAGTGATAACGCCTGATTTCAACAACCAAGTTTGGGCAAGCCGGAAGGCGTAGAATCATGCCTGTTGGGAGGTCGTGGCCATGAAATATCGACTTGCGATATGGGCGTTTGCAGGCCTTCTAGTTGCGGGCTTCTGGGCAGTTCTTGCCTTCCCATCTGCCGGCGAACGAATGCGGGATGTGTGGACTCTTGTTTGCATAACGTGCCCGATTGCGATAGTGGGCATGCATCACCCCATTAGCCTCTACGAAGTTCTGGTTGCCAATACTGTTACATACGGAATCGTCGGTCTGGTGGTGGAGAGCTTGCGGAAACAGCTTCGCCACGCGTAGGGATTTCAAACAGACTTGGCCGTTGGCTAGCATCGCCATGATCCCTCAGCACCTCGTTTGAATACCCAACGATTCACCTTAGCTTTTCAATAAGTGAATTCGCCTGTTAACGACAGTTACGGTCGTAAGTGGCAGATCCAACGGAGCGATGTTCCACTTTTATTGGATGATCATCAGGTTTCCAGTCTTTGTGTGATTGCCGCATTCTCACATTTTTGGTTGTGGGCAAAATTGCGGAAGTTCAAGGTTCGGACCACACCGCCCGCATCCCGTGCTCACCTCTCTATTGAAGAGAAACAGCAGAAGATTCGAGTAGCAAGTTGGATCGCCCTTGGCAGTCAGCGTCTGCTAGTTCAGGATGGAGCTTTTCGTCACCATACACTGCCCACATCACCAAATCTAAAGCTTCTCGTGGAGGAATGCCCTGCAGTAGCGGATGGTTTCGTTTCCCAGTGTCTCTAGCCGCACCTGCCAGTGTCCCGAGTGCGATTCCGACTTGCTCTTGGAACCTGTCATCGACGTTGCCGACGATGTTTCCGTCAACACAGAGCCACACCAGACCGAGCCAGAGATTCGCAGCCTGTTCCGCATCAGGCTTGACGGAGCACTCAACGCTTATTTTGTCCGGGTTGCCGAACTGTAGATTCACGATGTCAGAATAGTCGAAGGAAAACTCACGAGTCGATAGCTGGTGAAAAATCGCCATTACACTCAATGACCCACGGTCAATGAGTGATAACGCCTGTTAACAACAACTATGTTTAGAGTGCCTTCGAACGCGAGGAGAACAGTCAGCCTCGTGTGGTTGAATGACTGTCAAACCAGCGTATGAGCCGCTGCTCAAACTCCTGGCGGGAAGTGCTGATTGCGCCGCAGTGATCCGTATCGGGCACTTCCCATAGGACCAGCGTTGGATTGTCAGCCGCAATTCGCTGAGAATGGCGAATCGGAATGTTGCTATCGTTTCGTCCATGGATGAGCATTGCTGGAACCTTGGTGTTTGCCACTATCCTTTCCGGTGAAACCTGCTCGAAGTTCAGCTTGTATTTCCATCTGGCATAGCCAAATGCGAACTCGACAACGGGCCGCAGGACTGTCCGCCCCAGACACGGGCCAGTATCAAAGAACTGCCCAACACGATCATAGGCAATCTCGCGAAAACTCGAAAAAGGCGATTCAGCTGCAACTGCACAAAAGCGCGGTTCAGCTTGCAGCGATTGCAGGAGTTGCGCCGCGCCCATGGACTCTGCGAAACCGAAGATACAACCCGGATGTTGACTCTGTTGGAGCCAATCAAACCAGCGGTGAATATCCTCCGACTCCACTAGGCCATAGGTGGCGAGTTGGCCACCACTATTTCCGTGCGCCCGAGCATCTGGCATGAGGACGCTGAAACCGTGGCTCAGCAATAGTTCGGCATAGCCGATCATACCCAGGCGGTTGTCGCTGAGACCGTGCAGCAGAATCACGGCTCTCCCATTGTCGTTGAGGGGCCGGATGCTCCAGGCGCTGAGAGTTACTCCGTCACGTGCCAGGATAGCAATGTTGGTCAACTCGGACTCATGGCTATGAGCCATTCCCTGCGCTTGCATCTTGTCTTTAGCAGACAGAAAGCGCCGCCCGGGGTGGAGCGTTCCCTCTGCCATGAAGACCGCGGCTACGAATGAAAGCGTCAGATATCCAAGGAAGAAGAAGACGCCGAGTCGTAATAATCTTCGGGGCCGCATCTACCTAGGCAGTACGTGGTTCTGCTGCGATCAGTTCCCGAACCTAGGCATGCCCCAGCCCCAAATGGCAATCTAACTGGCGTAATCTCGCCATTTCACCAACAACTGCCAACCGGGATTCTCGAATGGTTGGTGCGAACGCCCGTTTTAGTCTTTAGCTGTCAGTCGACGAGACTCATCGATTGGGCCGGACTCCTCAGAGGTTAGGTAACGTCGCCACTTCATCATGAGTTCTCAAGATATTCACCCCATTTCAAACAACACGTTACGACGCGCGAGCTGACTCTGTAAACCTTGAGAACCTTCGCCCCAACCCACGTAAGTTGACAGTGAAACCGCGAATCAAGAACTGAACTGACAGCTGAAAGCTGAAAGCTGACAGCTGCGAGCCAAAAACCGAGAACCGAGAACTGAGAACCGCTCTACCGCCTTTTCGCTTCCTTCACACTGTCCGGCACACCTAACCGTTCCAGCGCAGCCTGACACGCCGCCAGTGATGCGCTTGCTTCCTCCGGCGCATGAGCGTCCAAACCAAGCAAGGTTTTCTTTGCCCGCATGTCTCGCCAAATCCCCACGCTCTTCTCATACCACGAGCGCGCCGTCAGCAAATTTCGTTTCCTTTCTCCCAGCCCCATCCCCGGATGCGACGCCCAGTTGAAATACAATCCGCCCATCCTTGCGTATGTTTCTGCAACATCACGCTGCGCTCCGGCGTGGGTTGCATCCAGCGACGCGCGCTTCTCAGCTTCTGCCGTAGCCTGTTTATAAGCGGATTCCGCGCCTGTATAGTCTCCCGTCTTCAGCAGCACATCGCCCACTTTCCCGCGATTCGACAGAACATATTTTGCCGCCCACGCATCCTTCGGATCGGCCGCCGCCAGCGCCTCATCCATGGCAAGCGCCTTCTGGAATTGCTTTAAAGCGCCCGACAAGTCGCCGGTTTTTAGCAGCACGTCTCCAATGCTTCCGTACGTAATCGTCAGGTCGCGTTTCGCGAGTGCATTGTTAGGATCTTCGGCTACCAGGGCCTCGTCGGTCGGCAGAGCCTTCTGGTATTCCCCCAGCGCAAGATCCAGCTTGCCCATCGCCTCCAGGATGCCCCCAATCTTCTTGTGCTCAATCGAAATCGCGCGCCGGTAGCGCGGATGCTTTGGGTCCGCGGCATGAAGTGATTCGAAAATCGCCAGGCCATCCCTGTTGTTATCGAGAGCTAACTCAAATACGCCTCCGTCAGCCAGAACATCGCCGATGCCGTCGTACGCAATCGCCAGATTCATCTGTGCATCGCGGTCGTCCGGCCCTGCACTGGCGGCCAATTCCTTTCGAAGCTCAAGCGCCTTCCGCAGCCATGTTAGGGCGTCATTCTGTTTCCCCATCTGCAGTTGGATGGAACCGAGCTTGTTATAAGTCTCGGCAAGGTCTGCGCGGCTACGCTCGTCCTTCGGATTCGCTGCTACAAGCGCTTCCCGAATCACATGCGACTTCTCGTAGCTCTGCAAGGCGCCGGCCGTGTCTCCCAGGTTTGAACGTACATCCCATCCCTGAACATCGCCGACTTTCTCGTAGGCCATCGCCAGTTCCCGTTGCAGCGACGGGTCTCCTGAGGACTCTTTTGCCAGACTGTCCAGATACGTAAGGGCGCTCTGCACGATCATTTGTCGCGCCGGCGTTGCGCCAGGCAGATTCTGGATTGAATCGTGAACGTCGAACAAAAGCGAGTTCGCCAGCTTTCGCACGTCATTAAAGCGATGCTCAGCTCTGGCTCGTTGTTCGCGCGCGATCCGCGCTTCCCGCGCCGTTGCGATCAGTCCGCCCGCCAGCGACAGGATGAGCAGCGCGGTCGCTGCAACCACAGCCTTGTTTCGTCGAACAAACTTTCCCGTCCGGTACCGCAGCGTGTCAGGACGCGCCACGATCGGACGGCCCTCGAGATACCTTTGTATGTCGTCCGCAAACTGCTGGGCCGATCCATATCGGCGGTCCGGTTCTTTGCGGAGAGCTTTCAAAACAATGTTGTCGAGGTCCCCCTCTAACTTCCTCCGTAGAATTCCCGGGCGACCATCGCGAATGCTGCTCACGTAATCTGGTGTCAGCGTTAAAGCGGTCCCATCGCTATCGGTAATGGTTTCGATTCGGTTGATCGCGAGACTGGGCCGCTCAGGCACGGCATCCGAAATTGCGCGCGCCATATCCAGTAACGAACCGTTTGTGTCCATCCGGTAAGGCGGATGCCCCGTGAGCAAACGGTACAGAACCACTCCCAGTGAATACACGTCGCTTGCGGTGGTTACCGCCTCGCCCCGAATTTGTTCCGGACTCGCGTACTCGGGAGTCATAGGGCGCGCCATTGCCGTCGGATCCACCGTTTGGAAGAACAGTTCGGGTTCGAGTAGCTTCGCAATACCAAAATCCAGAAGCTTCGGAACACCGTTTGCCGTTACAAGAATGTTCGCGGGTTTCAGATCTCGGTGCACCACCAGGCTCTGGTGTGCATACTGCACCGCGGCGCACACTTCGCAGAACAACTTGAGCCGCTCCGCCGTTCCTAGTTTGCGCGAATCACAATACTCGTCAATTTTCTGCCCCTCGATGTACTCCATGACGAAGTAGGGCAGTCCGTCGTTGGTTGTTCCGCCATCCAGAAGTCTTGCAATGTTCGGATGGTCGAGGCTTGCCATGATCTGACGTTCGTTCTTGAATCTCCGAAGGTAATGTTCGGTGACGAGCCCGTGCCTTAACAGCTTGATTGCGACCTGCTTCAGATAGTGATCGTCGACCCGCACGGCTCGATAAACGGTTCCCATCCCGCCTTCGCCGATCTTCGCGATGGTCTGGTAGGGGCCAATGTTTTTTCCGAGCAGGGGATCGGGCGCATTCGAAGCCATTGCCTCATGAACGTGGGCCGGTTGTTCAAGAAGTGGACTCGCTTCGTCATGGGACGCAAGCAGCGACTCGATTTCTGTGCGCAAGTCAGGGTCCCCCGCGCACGCGTCCTCCAGGTAGCGGGCGCGCACCTCCGGACGCAGTTCCATCGCAACCTGGAACCGCTCCTTCACTTGCTGCCATCGCTCTGGTGTCACTTTTTCCTCAAGTTGGACGGTTGCCCGCAGACAAGAAGACGGCGCAGCAACTTGAACGGCACGGGGAATGCCGTTTATATCGTGGTCCGATATTTATCACTGGCTTATCGGAAATAAATCCACAACCCGACGACGGTGGCTATCAGCAGCCATGTGAATATTAAATTAATCCGGTGCTCCGCTGCCGTCTCTCGGGCTGGCTTTCGCTCGGGCGCGCCGCCCACCGCAATTGTATCCATCTTGTCGTCGACGGTTGCGAACGTCAGTCCGGCCAGCTTACGACGCTCTGGGGCGGGCGTCATCATGCTGACCACTACCAGTACGATTGCACACACCACGAACATGAATATGGCGTAGTGCAAGAAGTTGACCTTCACCAGCCACAGCATCACTCCTGAAAATTCTGTGCCCTTGGCGGCAAAGATTTCCGCGACGAAGCGCACCGTGCCGAGCACGAATCCTGTCAGCAGGGAACTGATCGCGCCCGCGCCATTCATGCGCGTCCACAGAATCCCGAGGATGAAACACACCGCGATCGGAGGGCTGATGTACGCCTGCACGCTCTGCAAATAAATGTAGAGCTGGCTGCTGATCAAGTGAATGAACGGGACCCACGCGAGACCAAGCACAACCATCACGCCAGTCGCCACGCGCCCGAAGTTCACCAGCTGTTTCTCGCTCGCCTGTGGACGAAGCTTCTTGTAGAAGTCGAGCGTCACGAGCGTCGACGCGGAGTTGAACACCGATGCCATGCCGCCCATCAGCGCGGCCAGCAACGCGGCAATCATCAACCCAACCAGCCCCTTCGGCAAAAGATTAATGATGAGCGTTGGGAACGCGATGTCCCCGTTCGTGACCTGGCCAGCCGCGTTGAACGTGAACAGATCGCGGTACAGCGCGTATGCGATGAGTCCTGGAATGACGAGCAGGAAGACCGGAAGAATTTTCAGGAAGCCGGCAAAAATTGTGCCCGCCTTCGCGTGGCCTTCGTCTTTGGCAGACAACACGCGCTGCACGATCACCTGGTCCGTGCACCAGTACCAAATCCCTAGAATCGGTGCGCCCAGAAAAATTCCAGTCCACGGAAAGTCAGGATCGCTGATGGGCTTGATCATGTGGAAGTAGCTCTCAGGAACCGCGGCGCGCAGCGCCGCAAACCCGCCCACCTTCGACATGCCAATGAACGTAAGCGCGATCGCACCCGTCAGCAGCACCAGGGTCTGGACAACCTCGGTGTAGATCACCGCGCCGAGTCCGCCCGCGATGGTGTAGATGCCAGTCGCGATCACGAGGATGATCGCGGCCTGCATCGGGCTCCATCCCACGACGCGCTCCAGCACAATGGCAGCGGCCCACAGGTGCACGGAAATCTTCGTGAGGATGTAGGCAATGATCGAAACGCTCGCGAGATACACAGCGCACTGCCGGTTGAAGCGGCGCTCGAGGAACTCGGGCATCGTGAACACGTTCGATCGCAAATAAAATGGCACGAACACCCACCCGAGTAGAAGAAGGATGAGGCAGGCTAGCCACTCGAAGTGCCCGACCGCCATCCCAGAGCTCGCGCCCGAACCGGCCAGCCCAATGAAGTGCTCAGTCGAAATATTCGAAACGAAGAGCGACGCGCCAATCGCAAACCAACCAATGTTGCGGCTCGCAAGGAAGTAGTCGGTCGTGGTGCGCTCCTTGAGCGCGAAATACAAACCGATCGAAAAGATGATCAGGAAATAGATGCCGATGATGATGAGATCAATGGACGCGAGACTGCGATGGGTAATCGTGGCAGCATTCATGAGTCTTTAGGCGACTCCCGGAAAGGTTTCCCCACAAGCGCGCCATCATAGGTGATTCAGCGGGGTGAGTAAATAGGAGCGGCTTGAAAGCGGGAGACAATTGCCCTAATGTTCCACGTGGAACACTTGACTTTTCTTAAAGCTATAGTAAATGGCCCCAAGTCGCTGATTAGAGTGGGGTTGCGAGGGGCGTGTTTCAGGCTGAGAGCGTTCACAACGCATTGTTTTTTGGACCCTTGGAACACGAATTTCAGGCGCAGAAGCGGCCGCGACGGAGCAAGGCGATGGGTGGTCCTCGGGGTTCGAGAAGCGCTTAGCGCAACGCGAAGATGGAGACACTCTCCGGCGGTGCGGTGATGGTCAACTTATTTTCCGAG
>Ga0207648_10001640_pt1 | contig 24524 bp, 21 predicted proteins | sample KBSMisM32_FD_184310 | JGI IMG/M metagenome (GOLD analysis project Ga0207648, IMG submission 184310) | Miscanthus rhizosphere microbial communities from Kellogg Biological Station, Michigan, USA - KBS Miscanthus M3-2 (SPAdes) (version 2) | ecosystem: Host-associated > Plants > Roots >... | reverse complement strand
GACACTAGCAATCTATGATTCTAGTGCGGTTTTTGGATTTGAAGTTCCTACACAAACGCGCGGCTATAATGATAGGAACTTCAAATCCACCGCACTAGCGGACCAGCCCCAATTTGCTTGTTCCAGCGTCAACGACACGAGCTGGAGGTTGCAGATGCACGCTGTACTCGCGATTGCCATTGCCGCCATTCTTGCCGTGGCGGCGCCGGCTCACGCACAGGACTGGCCGCAGCGGCCGGTGACGATCGTGGTGCCGTTCGCCGCGGGGGGCTCGGCGGACCTGCTTGCGCGCATATTGCAGCAGCACATGCAGGTGAAGTTCGGCGTCCCGTTCGTGGTCGAGAACAGGTCGGGTGCCGGCGGAAGCATCGGCACCGGCGTGGTGGCGAAGGCGCCCCCCGACGGCTACACGCTGCTGTTGGGCACCTTGAGCGGCAACGTCATCAACGGCTTCCTCTATACCAAGCTGCCATACGACGTTGAGCGGGATTTCCAACCCGTCTCGCTGCTTGTGCACCTGCCGAACCTGCTGGTCGTGAATACGAAGCTTTCGGCAAAGACCGTTCCCGAGTTGATCGAGCATCTCAGGGCAAGCGACGGCAAGGTGAATTACGGCTCGTCCGGCAACGGGACCTCGTCGCATCTTTCGGCCGTGATGTTCCAGCTTGCGAGTGGCACCAAGATGACCCATGTGCCGTTCCGCAGCACGGCGGACGAATTGAACAGCATGGTCGGCGGGCACATCGATCTCGCTATCGACAGCATGACGACGCTTTGGCCGCAGGCCCAGGCGGGCGTGGTGCGGGCGATTGCCGTCACCAGCGCGAAACGCGTCCCAACGGCCCCGGACCTGCCGACCATCGGCGAAACGCTCAATGGATTTTCGGTGAGTGGATGGCAAGGCTTGTTCGCTCCCGCCGGAACCCCGCGACCGATCGTCGACAAGATCGCGGCAGAGGTGAAGCGGATTTTCGAGTTGCCCGAGGTCGTGACCGCGCTCAAGAACGTCGGTGGGGAGCCGTCGCCGATGAGCCCCGATGAGTTTGCGCAGTTCATCCAGAGCGAACGGCCGAAGTGGAGGGACGTCGTCAAAGCGTCGGGCGTCCAGGTCGATTGATCAGCGCGGCGCGCGCCTTTGCCACCCTGCCGCCTATTGCGGCTCGATCTTCGCGAGCGCGACCAGTTCTCCCCAACGCTTGATTTCCCGCGCCAAGAGCTCGCGCAAAGTCTCCGGCGTTCCCGGGAATGGCTCGTTGGCGAACTTGGTCAGAAACTCCGTGGTCTCCGGCATGGCGACAATGCGATCGAAGGACGACGCGAGCTTGTCGACGATCGGTTGCGGCGTCCCCGCCGGCAGGAAAACGCCCCACCACGGCGTGAGCTCGATGCCGGGATAGCCCGCTTCTGCCAGCGTCGGCACCTCAGGCAGCACGGAGGATCGTTTCGCCGACGTCACTGCGATCGCGCGGATGCGGCCGGCCTTCGCCTGCTCGACCACCCAGGTGGCGTCGGTGAAGGTGAAATCGGTATGGCCGTTTATCATGTCGTTCACAGAATCGGCGATGTTCTTGTAGGCCACGCGCCTCGCGTCAATCTTGGTTGCGTCCTTGAACAATTCGGCGGCGATGATGCCGGTATTGTTGGAGCCGCCGTAGAACCCGCCGTCGCGTGACTTGAGATGCTTGACCAGGTCGGCGACCGAATGAATCGGCTTCTTGGCGTCGACGATCAGCACGAACGGCAGACTCGCCAGCGTCGTCACCGGCGTGAAGTCCTTGATCGGATCGAACGGCAGCTTCTTGTAGAGATACGGCGCGGCGGCCATGGTCGAGCTCGCTGGGGTAATGGAAATCGTGTAGCCATCGGGCTTGGCCTTGGCCACCGTTTCACTCGCGATATTGCCGGTGGCGCCTGCCTTGTTCAGCACGATCACCGGTTTGCCCAGAACTTCGCTGAGCTTGGCGCTGAAATAGCGCACCGTGATGTCGGCGCCCGTGCCGGCGGCGAACGGACAGACCGCGGTGATCTCCTTGACCGGATAGCCCTGGGCGTGGGCGGGAGGCGCTGAGCCGACCGCGGACACGAGTGCCAGCAGGATGGAAAACTTGAGAGCAATTTTCATCAAGGTCCTCCGATGGCGACATGGCCCCACTCTCGTCATGCCCGGGCTTGACCCGGGCATCCATCATCTTGCGAAGAAGATGGATTGCCGGCTCAAGGCCGGCAATGACGACCTCAGGTGATGCGCAAATTCACTCCGCCGCTTCCCGACGAGTACCCTGCGGAAGGCGATCGCGGAAGTGCGGCAAGATCTCCTCGGCGATCGCCGTCATGTTCGCGCGCGCCATGTCGTTCGGCATGGTGCCGAACTGGGTCTTGGTCAGCGACGTGTTGAAGCCCGCGAGATCCTGATATTCGGCGAGCTTCTCGCGCACGGTATTGGGGCTTCCCACGATGACGACACCGTTCTTGATCACGTCTTCGACCGACTGCGGCTTGCCCGTCACCTTGGCCGCCCGCACTCGTTTCATCGACGCAGCGTCGGTATAGCCCGGCGGCAGCAGCATCTCGGTGGGCATCTTGAGGAAATAGTTCATGAGCGCTTCCAAATGCGGGCGCGCTTCCCGCACCGCTTGCTCGTCGGTCTCCGCGACATAGATGGTGTTCGACCAGGCGAGCTGATCGGGCGACGCCTGGTAGCCCGCCTTCTCCGCCTCGTCGCGATACATCTGGAAGAAGCGCGCCACCGCGGCGATCGGGCTCAGCGTCTGGCAATAGGTGTAGCGCATCTGCGCGGCCCAGCGGATGGTCGAGCCGGAGCCTTGCGAGGGGATCCAGATCGGCGGATGCGGGGTCTGGTACGGCCGCGGCCAGGGGTTCACATATTTGAACTGGTAGTGCTTGCCGACATAAGGGAAGGGCCCCGGCTCGGTCCAAGCCCGCACGATCAGGTCATGCGCCTCGGCGTAACGCTCCTGCGAATAGGCCGGATTGATGCCCATGGCATGATATTCGGCTCCGATGCCGCGCACGAAACCCGCAATCACCCGCCCGCGCGTGAGATTGTCGAGGATGGCATATTCCTCCGCGATCATGAGCGGGTTGTTGAGGAGGGGCAGCGCGCGGCCGAGGATAGCCAGCTTGGCGCGCTTGACGCTGCGCGCGAGCGCGCCGGCAAGAACGCCTGGAATCGGCATCATTCCGTAGGCGGTCTGGTGGTGCTCGTTGAGGCACACGCCGTCGAAGCCGAGCTGGTCGGCAAGCTCCATCTGGTCGAGATAGTCGTGGTAGAGCTCGGCGCCCTTTTGCGGATCATAATTGCGATTGGAAAAGGTGACCCAGGCCGAGCCGTTCTTTTCGATCGCGTCGAGATCGGCATGCCGGTACGGCATAAGATGAAAGTTGAAGATCTTCATGCTGCGATCCTCATCGCCCCGATGAACGATTCGAGTTCGGCGGTGAACGCATCCGCCTTCTCCACCTGTGGCAGGTGCCCACAGTCCGGAATGATGACCGCTTTCGACCCCGGGATCATCTGCTGATAGGCGAAGGCATAGTCCTTCGGAAACAACCGGTCGTGCTCGCCCCAGATCAGGAGTGTCGGTATGTCGATCCGGTGCAGCCATTTCTGCAGATGCGGATCATGGCTGCGCGGCTGCCAGACCAGCTTGGCCGTGGTCATCCGGTTCTTGAGCGCGACATCCTCGAGTTCGGGTCGCTGCCCGCGCACCAGCACGGCATCGGCGAGCTTTTGATCATGAAAAAGATCGCGGACGTGCTGCTCGGGATTGCTGAGGAAGGTATCGACCTGTGCGACGTCCTTGACATGGATGCCGGCGGCCGCGACCAGCGTCAGGGATGCGAGGCGGCTGGTATTGCGCACCGCAAGCTCGGCGGCCACCCAGCCGCCCAACGACTGCCCGACCAGATGGACGCCGTCGAGACCGAGTTCCTCGAGAAAATCGAGATAGAAGTTCGCGAGGTCGGGGACGGTGTCGAGCCATGGCGGCGTGTCGGACCCGCCGAAGCCGGGATGCTCCGGGACGATCACGTCGAACGTTGCGGCCAGCCGACTCATGAAGGGCAGCCAGCTTCCGGCACCGCCGCCGCCGTGGAGAAAGAGCACTGGACCACCGGAGCCGCCGCGCATGACACGGATGCGGCAGTCCCGGATCGAGATTGTCGAGACGGAATGATCGGCCATAGCCCTCCTCGCCTTGCGTTTCCCACGGGTCAGCGCCCGTTTGCGGTCATTATGCCTCTCGAATATCAAGCACATATACACTAACCTGCCGCTCGATCGATTGCGATGGCCGCCAACGCATGTGTCCGCGACGCGGTCGAGTCGCACGTTTCCGCTCGCCGAAAGGAAAATTCGATGTATGCGCCAGCCGGAGTGAAGACGAACACGGATTATCCGATCCCGGACACCATGAAAGCATGGGTGCTCGGCGATCCCGGCCAGCTGTCGTTGACGGACAAGCCGGTGCCGGTACCGAAGAGAGCCGAGGTGCTGGTGCGCATCGACGCAGTCGCAATCTGCGCGACCGATCTGGAGATCATCTATCACGGACCGCCCGCGTCGATCCTCGGCGGCATGCCGCACAACAAGAACTTCACTCCCGGACACGAATATATGGGCACGGTGGTCGCGCTCGGACCTGGAGTCGATGAATACAAGATCGGCCAACGAATAACCGTCGAGATCCACGCCGGCTGCGGCCAATGCAAGCGCTGCCGCGAAGGCATGTACACCGCTTGCCATAACTATGGGCTCAATTACGGCGACGTCGACAAAGGCCACCGCGCCAACGGCTTCACCACCGACGGCGGCTTCTGCGAATATCAGGTCAACCACATCAACACGCTGGTAGCGATCCCGGACGAGATGTCGGACGAGGAGGCGACGCTGGTCGTCACCGCCGGCACGGCCATGTACGGGCTGACCGAGCTCGGCGGGCTGGTTGCGGGCGAGAGCGTCGTGGTCACCGGCCCCGGCCCGATCGGGCTCCTCGGCGTCGCCGTTGCCAAGGCGATGGGAGCCCATCCCGTCATCCTCACCGGCACACGCGACAACCGACTCAAGATCGGGCTCGAGCTTGGCGCCGACCACGTCATCAATGTGCGCAAGGAGGATGCGGTCGAGGCAGCGCGCCGGCTCAACGGCGGCAAGGGCGTGGACTACGTGATAGAGTGCTCGGGCGCACCCAATGCCGTCAACGAGGCGATCCGCATGGTCAACCGCGGCGGCAAGGTCTGCCTCGCCGCGTTCCCGCACGAGGAGACGCCGGTCGACGTCGCCCATATCGTGCGCAACAACATCTACGTCTATGGCATCCGGGGCGAAGGCAAGACCGCGACCCATCGCGCCGAAGCGTTCATGACGCAGAAGCGGTTCGACGCCACCAAGATCCACACCCACACCTTCCCGCTCGCCGACCTGCCGACCGCGATCCGCTACGCCAAGGACCGTGTCGAAGACGCGATCAAGGTGGTGGTGAAGGCACGCGGGGTATCGGCGGCGCACAAGGTAGCGGCGGAATAGGATTCGGGGTCATCGCGCGCGAGGGCGGGCGATCCGGCGGCGAGCAACGTTTCGCCGAAACATTCCGACCTGAGTTCGCGCCCGTGCAGGCGTTTCGTGCAAACGGGCGCGCAATGGCGCCGTAGGTTCCGAGCCTGCGATTTGAAATCGGGCTATCGAAAAACGGGGCGACAAAAGAAAGACGACAGCGGAGGATTCAATGCGACGTTCGAGGACGCTGTGGGTGTTCTGGCTCGCGACGCTAGCTTTGTGTGCCGCTCCGTGGGATGCGCAGGCTCAGGGCTATCCCTCTCGACCCATCACCGTGGTCGTGCCCTTCCCTGCCGGCGGTCCGAGCGATGTCGTCGCCCGCATCGTAACGGAGCAGATGGGGAAGATCCTCGGCCAATCCATGGTGATCGAGAATGTCGGCGGTGCCGGCGGCACGATCGGAAGCGCGCGCGTGGCCGCGGCGCATCCCGACGGCTACACCTTGCTCGCGGGGAGCATGGGATCCCATGTTGCCGCTCCCGTGCTTACGCCCAACGTAAAGTATGATTCCGAGCGCGACTTCGAGCCGGTCGGCTTCACCGCCCATGCGCCCGCCGTCATTGTCGCGAAGAAAGATTTTCCCGCCAAGGACCTGCGCGAATTCGTCGACTACCTGAAAAAGAATGGCAACGGCGTCAAGCAGGCACATGGCGGCATTGGCGCTTCGTCGCACATGGCGTGTCTGCTTTTCACCACGCAGGCGGGAGTCCAGCCCGGCCTCGTGGCGTATCGCGGAACCGGTCCGGCGCTGAATGATCTCATCGGCGGTCATGTCGATTTCTTCTGCGAGCAAGCCGTCAGCGTCGCTCCGCAGATTTCAGGCGGCACGATCAAGGCCTACGGCGTGTCAGCGAACGAACGCCTGGCGATCCTGCCCGACGTCCCGACGGCGAAGGAAGCCGGCATCGATTATCAGATGAGCATCTGGGCCGGCATCTTTGCCCCCAAGGGCACGCCGAAGGACATCATCGACAAGCTCGCCGTCACGCTCGATCAGGCGCTTGACGACGCCGGTGTCCGCAAGCGTCTGTCCGACCTCGGCGGATCGCTGCCGAGCAAGGACGAGCGCACGCCGGCGAAGTTCGACGCCTTCGTAAAGGCGGAAATCGCCCGCTGGTCGCCGATCCTGAAAGCGGCCAACGTCGAGGCGAAGTGACGCAGCGCAGGCCGGTTTCGACCACGCGCGCCCCTGCCAAAACTTTGGGCAGATAGAATAATTTGCCGTCACTGCCAGCCTGCTTGGAACTTCGATCTCCCGGCGTTTACAAAAATAAACGACAATGGTCGCTGGCATGCCTTTTGCGATATAGTCCCGGGGACTGGGGAAATCGTGCCACTGATGAGCGGAGTGCGCATGCCGTCGTCGGCCCCGAAGCTTTACGTTGATGACGTCAGCATGACGTTCAAAACGCCGACCGGCGTCTTCGAGGCGCTGGCCCCGGTCACGCTGTCGATCCCGCAGGGCCGTTTCGTCAGCCTGATCGGGCCATCGGGCTGCGGCAAGAGCACGATTTTCAACATCATCGCCGGGCTGCTCGAGCCTAGCGCCGGCCGCGTGATGATCGATGGCATCGACGCCACCGGCACGATCGGCCGCGTCGGCTACATGCTGCAGAAAGATCTTCTGCTGCCGTGGCGAACCGTGCTCGACAACACCATTCTCGGCATGGAAATCCAGGGCGTTCCGCTGCGCCAAGCGCGCGAGCGGGCATTGCCGCTACTCCATCGCTACGGACTCGCCGGCTTCGAGCACCTCTACCCGAACTCGTTGTCGGGTGGCATGCGCCAACGCGCGGCATTGTTGCGCACGCTGCTGTTCGATACCGACGTCATTCTGCTCGACGAGCCCTTCGGAGCGCTGGATGCCCAGACCAAGTTGCAGATGCAGGAGTGGCTGATGCAACTTTGGAGCGACTTCGACAAGACGGTCTTGTTCGTCACCCATGACGTCGAGGAGGCGATCTATCTCTCCGACGAGGTTCACGTCATGGGCACGCGACCGGGCCGTGTCATTGCCAACATCCCGATCACCTTGCCCCGCCCGCGCGTTCGTACGAGCGCGCTCACCGCGGACTTCATCGCCATCAAGGAGCGCTGCCTCGATCTTCTCAGCGCCAATGCGGCCGCTCCCTCCCCGATGAACCAGGCGGCCTGAAGCCGTGGCGAGGAACAAGTGATGACGGTTCAGGACACCCGCACCGTTGAATCATTGGCCGGCCTCGATCTGGCGCCGGAGCAAGCTGACGCGCCGGCGGCGAGCCGAAGGCCGGTCCGACGCCTTCCCGTGCACAAGGACTGGCCGACCTGGGCACTGGTCACCGTGCAGGTCGGTATCCTCGTCGGGGCGCTCTCGCTGTGGGAAATCGGCGCCCGCGCCGGCTGGATCGACGCCTTCTTCTGGTCGCAACCGAGCGCGATCGCCAACACGATGGGGTTGTTCTTCGCCACCGGCGAAGCCTGGACCGACATCAGCTTCACCTTCCGCTCGACCATTTTCGGATTCCTGCTCGGGACCGCGGCGGGGTCCCTGCTCGGCCTGTCGTTCTGGTGGTCGCGCAATTACGCCGCCATCGTCCAGCCTTACGTCATCTGCCTGGAATCGATCCCCAAGCTCGCGCTCGCCCCGCTCATCATCCTGGTGTTCGGCATCGGCCTCACGTCCAAAGTCGCGGTCGCGACCGCGCTGACGCTGGTGGTCTCGACGCTCACCGCCTATGCCGGTGTGAAGGCGCTCGATCCCGACGGCGAGAAGCTGTTCTATTCGCTTGGCGCCACCAGAATGCAGGTGTTCCGCAAGCTTGTGGTCCCGTTCTGCCTGCCATGGGTCATCTCCGTGCTGCGGGTGAACATCGGCCTTGCCCTGACGGGCGCGATCGTCGGCGAGTTCATCGCTTCCCAGCACGGCCTCGGCCGCGCGATCCTCTATGCCGGCCAGACCTACGATATCGCGCTTGTCTGGGTGGCCGTGCTCGTGCTCTCGACCTTGGCCATCGTCATGTATGCAAGCGTGTCATGGCTCGAAAGCGTGCTGCGAAAAGGCGTGCGGCAATAGCGCGAACCCGAAACTCTCAGCGAACAGTGAGGACGTCATGCACAGGCGAAAATTCCTGCAATCGACCGCAACCCTCGGCGCGACCGTCGGCCTCACCCTCGCGGCGCCACCCTTCATCGCCCGCGCCGCACCCAAGGAGTTGCTGGTGGCCGAACCGGTTCACAGCACCGGCTATCTGCCGATGTACATCGCGATGGCCAACAATTATTTCGCCGAGTCCGACATCGCGGTGAAGATCGTCACGATCGAGACCGGCTCCGGCCATACCAACGCGGTGCTCTCCGGACAGGCCTTCGCCTTCATCGGCGGACCCGAGCACAATGCCTTCGCCAAGGCGAAGGGCGCCGAACTGCGCGCCGTCGTGCACTGCGTCGACCGCGGCAACGTCTATCTCTGCGCTGCCAAGGGCCAGGATCCCAAGGATCAGGACTGGTCGGCTTATATGAAGGGCAAGACGATCGCCGTCGGTCCCTATGGCGGCACGCCCAATTCAATCATGCGATATCTGCTCGGGAAGTGGAAACTCGACGCCAAGCGCGATGTGACACTGATCGAAGTGCCAAACTCCGCCGTCCCCGCTGCCGTCCGGAGCGGACAGGCTGTGATCGGCAACAGCACCGAACCAATGATCACGCAGGGTATTCGCAACGGCCTATGGAGCGAGCCGTTCTTCAACGTCCCGAAGGAGCTTGGTCCCTACGCCTATTCCACGATCAATGTCCGTCTGGATTCCATCCAGAAGGAGCCCGAGGTGGTGCGTGGCTTCGTCAAGGGAATGGTGAAGGGCCTGAAATTCCTCTACGCCAACCCGCACGAGTCCGCAGAAGTTGCCAAGAAGCAATTCCCGACCATGCCGCTCGAAGACCTCAAGGCGACGCTCGACCGCTCGTTCAAGGACCAGCTGTGGAGCAAGGACGGCATGATCAGCAAGGAAGCCTGGGCGACCGGCAGCGCCGTGGTGCGGGAGGCGGGCATCCTCAAGACCGACGTCAAATATGAAGAGATCATCGACATGAGTTTCGTCGAAAGCGTGCGCGCGAGCCTGTGAGGCTCCGGTCCGCTGGAATCGAGGAATGACCAAGAGAGGAGAGTGAGCCAACCATGTCTGAACCCATCTGGAACAAGTTTCTCACCGACCGCGACAAGGCGGTGTTCGGGTCGTCGGGGTACGGGGCCCGCGGCGGCTTCGGCAAGCGGCCGGCGCTGCTGATCATCGATGTGAACTACGCATTCTGCGACGAGCGGCCCATGCCGATCCTCGAATCGATCAAGCGCTGGCGCAATTCCTGCGGCGAGGACGCCTGGGTCGCCATGCCGTATCTCAAATCGCTGATCGACAAGGCCCACGCCAAGGGCATCCCGGTCATCTACACGACCGGCGTGCGGCGAGAGGACAACTGGGACAACGGCAGCTGGAGTTGGAAGAACGGCCGCTCCGACGAGGACATCGGCAGCAAGCCTGCGACCAACGTCGATGGCAACGAGATCGTCGCCGAGATCGCACCGTCGCCGCAGGATATCGTCGTATTGAAGCAGAAGCCCTCGGGGTTCTTCGGCACCAATATGGCCAGCTATCTCACTTTGCTCGGCTGCGACAGCGTGATCGTGACCGGCACGACGACATCGGGCTGCGTGCGCGCGACGGTGCTCGATGCCTTCAGCCTCAACTACCGTATCGCGCTCGCCGAAGAAGGCTGCTTCGACCGTTCGCAGGCGAGCCACGCCATCAATCTCTGCGACATGAACGCCAAATATGCCGACGTGGTGAAAACGTCGGAGGTGCTCACATTCTTCGACAGCCTGCCCGGCGGCATGTTCGACCTGCCGAAGGGATCGGCCGCGCCGGTGCCCAAGCCCAAGATGGCCGCGAACTTCTGAAGCCCGACACCTTTGTCTGCGTAGCACCGAGCTGTCATGCCCCGCGAAAGCGGGGCATCCAGTCTCAGGAACATGATCCAGCAAGCGTCGTCTTCACAACCTCACCGCTGATGACTTTTGCCGCCGGCACGCGCGAGCCCTAGTGGAAAACGCCGGCCTCAAATCAGCTTCGACGGGCTGGGCAGACCGAGCAGCACCTGCCCGACCATCTCGAAATTGGCGAACTGCGCCTGCACCTGTTGGATGACGGTGTGCACGTCGCGGAAGCGGCGCTCAAACGGATTGCTCTCGAAGATCGCGGTGGCGCCGGCCGCGTGATAGACGGTGTCGATGACGTCTTTCGCCTGATGCACTGCATAGGTGCCCGCGAGCTTGAGCGCAGCACGTTGCGGGAGCGACAGCGCCTCGCCGCATACAGCAACATCCCAGGTTTCGTGCAGGGTCTGCAGCAGAAAGCTGCGCGAGGACGCAAGCTTCGCCTCCGCCAGCGCGACCTGCGACTGGATCACTGCGTTGTCACGCAGCACGAAGGTCTTGGTCTTGGGGATCTTGGTCGCGGCCAATGCGACGAAGTCATCGAGCGCGCCGCGCGCCAGGCCGAGCGCAATGGCGGCAAAGCCGGTGCCGTAGAGATGAAAGATGGTGAAGCGATAGAGCGGGCCGGTTTCCCGGCGATCCGCTGCGGACTCGCGCGTGAAGGTGTATGCGTCCGGGACGAACAGATCGTCGATCGTGTAATTATCGCTGCCGGTCCCCTTGAGACCGACGACGCGCCAGATATCCTTGATTTTCGCGCTGGCCTTCGGGATCAGCATGGTGCGTTCGGCCGGCTTGCCGTCGGAACCAAGACGCGGCGTGCCATCCGCTTCCACGACCGGGCAGTGACAGCCGAGCCATTCCGCGTGCTTGATGCCGCTGGCGAAGCTCCAACTCCCTGACGCCCGATAGCCGCCTTCGACCGCCACCGCCTTGGCATCGGGACCCACCGGCCCCCAAGCCATCACCGAGCGGGCGTCGCCGAAAATCTCCCGCGCCACCTTGGGCTCCACATAGGCGGCAGCCATGGAGCAACCGGAAGCCTGGGCGACGCACCAGGCCGTGCTGCCGTCAGCTTTGGCAAGCTCCTCGATCGCTTGCATGAAGACAGCCGGCGCGACTTCCGCGCCGTCGCAGCTCTTCGGAACGAGCATGCGAAACAGTTGTGCATCATGCAGCACGGAGAGCACTTCGGGGGCGATTTCGCGCTCCTGCTCGATGCGCGCGGCGTGCGCGGCGATCAAGGGACGAAGGGCGCGTGCCCGTGCGACGTAATCGCCGGTATCGTCCTGCGCGAAAGAAACCCGCTCCAGCATGACGTTTTCCGTTTGCCGACCGATATTGTGGCGCATTCGAAGCGCCGGTCAATGCGCGCGCCGGCGGACGAGCCAGTGCAATCGGCGCGCAAGATACGGGCCGTCCAGGATCGCGACAATCAGGAGGATGGCTCCCATCGCGACCCCGTTGACGTAAGGCGGGGCGCCGACGGCGTTGAAACCGGCGCGCAGCACCGCAAGGCTGAGCACGCCCATCGCAATCCCGAGCGGCCGTCCCGTGCCGCCGGCGAGCGAGACGCCGCCGAGGATCGCGGCCGCCGCGGCGGGAACGATGACATCGGACAGGCCCGCGGGCGATGCCGACGCCAGGCTGTAGCTCAAGAGCGCACCCGAGAGCGCGGCGCAGAACCCGGAAAAGCCGAAAATGCCGATCACCAGCACGTTGACATTGACGCCGGCGGTCATCGCCCCGCGGCGATCGCTGCCGATCGCGATGATGTCGCGGCCATATCTGGTGAGGCCGATGACCAAAGCCGCGGCGGCGAAAATCGCAATCGCAACCAGGCTGCGGGTGGAAAAAATGCCGCCGATGGGGGCGCTCAGGCCAAGCGCAACCTGCATATTTTCGTAGGGCAGCGCACGGTTTTCCGTGACGACATACGCAACCCCCGCGAAGACCAGAAGTCCTCCGAGCGTCACGCCGACCGAGCCGAGCCGCAGCCGCATGATCAGCCAGCCCTGCGCCAGGCCGCCAGCCAATCCTGCCGCCAGCGCACACGCCAACCCCAACCAAGCGTGGGTCCCGCCCATGACCACCGCGATGCAGCCGGCCATGCTGTACATGCCGACCACCGAGAGATCGAACTCGCGGATCATCATGGTCAGGCCGAGCCCAAGCGCCACGAGGCCGATCGTGGCGAACGTTTCGAGGCTCGATGCGGCGGTGGCGAGTGTCAGAACATCTTGCGGGTCGATGAGCGCAAGACCGACAATGCAGGCCGCCAGGATGAACAGCGGACGCATGTGGGGATCGTCTCGAAGGCGTTTCATTTGCTCAATCCCGGGTGCCCGACGTCTGCAACGCAATCACCCCGAGCACGACGAGGCCGGCAATCAGGTATTGCCATTCCGTGCGCAGGCCTTGCAGCACCAGCACGACCTGGATCACGCCGATGATGAGCGCGCCGGCGAGCGTGCGGAGCACCGACCCTTCGCCGCCCTTGATGATGGTGCCGCCGACCAGGACCGCGGCGATGGCGTCATACTCGTAGCCCATGCCGTAGTTCATGCTGGCGGCGTCATAGCGGATCGCGAGCATGATGCCGGCCGGCGCCGTGAACAGGCCGGCCCAGAGATAGGCGCCGGTGATCGCGCGCCAGGTGCGTACGCCCACCGCCTCGGCGGCGCGGAAGCTCGACCCGATCAGAAACAGATTACGGCCGAAGGTGGTGAGCGACAGGATGAACTGGCCGAGCGCGGCGACGCAGAGAAACACCGCGAACTCCACGGGTATCCCGGCAATCCTGCCCTTGAAGCCCCCGTAGCTCGTTCCCGCCGCCGCATAGATGGTGCCGTGGGCGGCAAAGGCTTCCGCGACCCCATAGATCAACGCCAACGCGGCAATGCTGACGATAATGGGATTGGCGCGCAACCAACCGATCAGGAAACCCTGCAACGCGTTGCTCAATCCCGCGAAGGCGAGCGCAGCGATGAGCCCGAAGGCAAATCCGCCCCAATTGACCGCAAGGACGAAGATCATCGCGGTGGCGCCGACGAGTGCCCCGAGCGCGAACGACATGATGTTTCCGCTGATGGTAATCAGCGTCATCCCGACCGCGACACAGCCGATGAAGGAGATGGTGGTCAGCAGCGAAAGAATGCTGGGCTGAGACAAGAACCCGGGTGTGGTCAGGGCAACCGCGGCGAGAACGACCAGGACGATGGCCCGCACGATGCCGACATAATTTCGCGGCTCGCCCGCCCGAGCGCCCATCCCTTCGCGCGCGTCGGCGGCGATGGCCCGCTCGGCGAGCGGCGCTTCCGTTGATCGGCTCATGCCGCCGCCCGCACCGGATGGGTGATGTCGGCCAGGATGCGCGCCATCGCGATCGATTGGCGTTCATAGCGCGCGACCGTTCGGCCCCGGTACATGGTGACAACGATGTCCGCGATGCCGACGACCTCTTCCAGATCGGAGGACGTCATGATCAGGACGTATCCGAGCGAGCATAGTTCGCGCATGATCCGATAGATATCGGCGCGGGCACCGACGTCGATGCCGCGCGTGGGCTCGTTCATCAGCAACACGCCCGGCTGCGGCCGCTCGATGGCACGGCCGAACAAGAGCTTCTGCTGATTGCCGCCACTGAGCTTGCCGGCAGCGGCGCCGAGCCGGCGCTGATCGACGGCGACGCGCTGGGCGAGCCGCGCGCCGACCCGTCGCAGCTGCAGCCAGTCCAAGATGCCAAAGCGCGTATGCGCGTTAAAGCTACCGGCCAGGAGGTTCTCGAGCACGCTGCGCTGATGGAATATGCCCTCGGCAGCGCGATCCTCGGACAGGAACAAGACATTGCGCTCCACGCAACGCGGCGCCGAGCCGAGCTGCAAGGGCTTGCCGTCGATGCTGACACGGCCGCTCGCACCGGGGACGAGGCCCGCGAGCGCGCGGGTCACCACATTGGCGCCAGAGCCGATCTGCCCGGCGATGCAGATAATCTTGCCGCGCGGCGCGACCAGCGACAGGTCCTGTACGATGCCGTCGACATTGAGTGTTTCAACCACGAGCGCCTGGCCGGCATCCGGGCCGGCGGCGGAGGCCGGATACATGTCGCCGAACGGCCGGCCGAGCATCAACTCGATCAGTTGATCACGCGTGAGGTCGCGCACCTGCCTGGTGGCGACATGCTCGCCGTTGCGCAAGACCGTGACGGTGTCGCAGAGATCGAACACCTCGCCCAGACGATGGCTGATATAGAGGATCGCGTGTCCGCGCGCCTTGAGTGTTTTCAGCACGTCGATGATGCGAGAAATCTCGTTGTCGGTCAGGGTCGCGGTCGGCTCGTCGAGGATGAGGAGACGTGCGTTGCGGGCGAGCAGCCGCGCAATTTCGACAAGCTGCTGCTGGCCGATGCTGAGCGCGCTCACCGGAGTATCCAGATCCCAATCACCTGCGCCCAATGTTTCGAGGGCATTGTGCGCGCGACGGCGCAGGTCGCGGCGGCGATGAAACACCGGAACGTCAGCACTCCCGAGCCAGATGTTGTCGAGCACAGAGAGTCGCGGCGCGAGGCTCAGCTCCTGGGCAACAAGCCCAAGACCCAGCGCCTGCGCATACTGGGGGCCGCGCATGGTCTGGCGCACACCGTCGATCGCGATCGAACCCGCATCGGGCGTGAAAATGCCCATCAGCAATTTGACCAGGGTGCTCTTGCCGGCGCCGTTTTCGCCGCAGATCGCACGGATTTCGCCCGCGCGCAGCGAAAGCGAAACGTCACGCAGCGCGCGCACGCCGCCGAAGCTCTTGCTCAGTCCCTCGACGGTAAGAATATCCATCGCGCCGCATCATCCAGCTGCGTGACGGCGACCATCAATAGGTGCAAGGCGCCTGCCATTGAGCGAGGTTCGCCTTGGTGATCAGGTCGGCCGGAAGCAGATCAGCCTTCGGCAGAGTCTTGCCGGCAAAGAACTCATTCGCCGCATCGGCCGTGCGCCGGCCGAGATCGGTCGGGATCTGGGTCACCGAGCTGTACATCTTGCCAGCGCCGATGGCATCGAGCCCTTCCTTCTGGCAGTTGCCGCCGACCACGATGAGCTGCTTCGGCCCCGTACCGACAGTGATGCCGGCGGCATCCGCGGCCTTGATCGCGGCGACCGCCTGATTGTCGGCCATGCCGTAGACGGCATCGAGGCCGCCGCTGGCGGCGAAGCGGGCATAGAGCTGGCCGGCGAGCCGTTCGCTGGTCGCGGTATCCCAGCGCCCGTCTTCGACCGCCGCGATCTCCAGCTTCGGATTGGCGGCCACCGCCTCCTTGAAGCCGGCGACCCGGCGCGGACCGGGGCCCTGCTGCAATGCGCCGGTAATCAAGGCCACTTTGCCGCCGCCGCGGCCGGTATCCTTCAGCGCCTGTAACGCCGCTCTGCCGGCGATTCGTCCCATTTCGTTCTGGTCCTGCCCGACGAAGGTGACGTAGAGCTCCTCGGTGCCGTCCTTAGGCGTGTTGTTGACGATGATAACGGGAATCCCGGCCTGCTTCGCGCGTGTGAGCACCGGAACGATCCCTTGCTCGGAGATCGGCTGGATGACGATGAGATCGAACTTGCGTGCGATGCCGTCATCGGCCTGGCGGGCCTGCAGCGCAGCGTCCAATCCAGCGGCCTGAACCGTCACCTCCATGCCATACGACAGGGCGCGTTCGCGGAACGATTTCTCGGTGGTCGCGACATAGGGGTGCGCGGTGAAGGATTCCAGCAGCAGGACCTTCTTGCCCTTGCTCTCGTCGGCGGCATGCGCACTCGATGCCATGAACGCCGCCGCGGCCAGGACGGCCGTGGTGGCCATGAGCCGTTGCAATTCAGAGATGTAGGGAATGAAAGCCATGGCGCGAACTCCGGCAACGCTGGTGATGATGGCGGCACTCTAGACCGGGGTAAAAAGGGCGACAATGCGGGGACGGAATGGCGCCGTCGAAGCTGCACGGTTCCGCCGCAAGGGCGCTTACGCAAACACCCCATGGCCATCTCGCCGCAGCTTTGCGATAACGCCGGGGCTCACAAGTGTTGCCAGAGTGAGGATTGAGATGGGCGAATTTGCCATTGGTCAAAGCGTACCCCGGTTCGAGGATCCGCGGCTGGTCACGGGAGGCGGCCGCTATGTCGGCGACATGGTCCTGCCCGCCATGGTGTTCGGTTACGTGCTGCGCTCGCCGCACGCCCATGCGCGCATTCGCTCGATCGACACCACCAAGGCCAAGGCCGCGCCGGGCGTGCTCGCCGTGCTCACCGGAGAAGATTGGCAGGCCTCGGGATGGGGCGACCTGCCGGTGCCCGATGGATTGAAGCGGCGCGACGGCAGCGTCTTCCGGCCGCCTTATCCGGCGCTGACCAAGGACCGGGCGCGCTGGGTCGGCGACTACGTCGCCTTCGTGGTGGCGGAGACTTATCACCAGGCGCTCGATGCGGCCGAGCTGATCGTCGCCGACTACGAGCCGCTGCCCGCAATCGTGTCCACCGCCGAGGCGAGCGCCGCCGGCGCGCCGCGGGTCTGGGAGGGTTGCCCCGACAATATCGGTTTCGTGCAATTGTTCGGCGACAAGGCCGCGACCGAAGCCGCGTTCGCCAAAGCCGATCACATCGTCAAGCATCGTCTGGTGATCAACCGCGTCACCGCCGCGAGCATGGAACCGCGCGGCTGCCTCGGCGACTACAACGCGGCCGAGGATCGGTACACCATCTACACCACGCTGCAGCGCGTGCATCCGTTCCGCGCCGAGCTGTCGCCGGTGCTCCAGGTGCCCGAGAGCCAGATCCGCGTGGTTGCCGGCGACATCGGCGGCAGCTTCGGCATGAAGTCGGCGGTCTACAACGAAGTCGCGCTGGTGCTGCTGGCCTCGAAGCACGTGGGGCGGCCGGTGAAATGGATGTCGACGCGGTCGGAGTCCTTTCTCTGCGACGCCCAGGCCCGCGACAACGTCACCCAAGCCGAACTCGCGCTCGACAAAGATGGCAACTTCCTGGCCATGCGCGCCACCGTGGTCGCCAGCATCGGCGCCTATATGCAGACCGGGATGCCCGCCTTCACCGGCAATATCGGCACCCTTGCCGGCGTCTATCGCATCCCCGCGATGCATGCCGACGTCACCGCCGTGTTCACGCACACCAATCCGGTTCGGCCTTATCGCGGCAACGGCCGCCCCGAGGCCGCCTATGTGATCGAGCGGCTCGTCGATCTCGCCGCCGACGAGCTCGGCATCGACCCGGCCGAGCTGCGGCGGCGCAATTACATTCCGCCCGACGCCATGCCGTTCAAGACCGCACTCACGTTCACCTACGACAGCGGCGAGTTCGAGAAGAGCATGGACATGGCGCTCAAGCTCGCCGATGTCGCGGGCTTCGAGCGGCGGCGCGCGCAATCGCGCCAGCACGGCAAGCTGCGCGGCATCGGCCTCTCCAACACCATCGAGCGGGCGGCCGCGGGCGGATTCGAAGCCGCGGAGATCCGATTCGACAAGTCCGGCACCGTCACGCTGCTCGCGGGCAGCGTCACCCAGGGCCAGGGCCACGAGACCATCTTCAAGCAGATCATGTGCGACCGGCTCGGCCTCGATCCCGACGACGTGCGGTACGTGCAAGGAGATACCGACCAGGTCTTTCTCGGCGAGGGCACCGGTGGCTCGCGTTCCGCCACGCTCGGCGGGTCGGCAGTGGACATGGCCGCGGAGAGGATCACGACCAAGGCCAAGCAGCTCGCGGCCCACCTGCTCAAGATCGATCCCAGCGATATCAGCTTTGCCGATGGCGTGTTCTCGAGCCCAAAGACCAACCGTACGCTGACGATCAAGGAGGTGGCGAAAGAGGCCATGGAGCCGACCAAGCTGCCGAAGGGCATGGATGTCGGCCTCACCGCGACCGCGACCTACATCGCGCCGGTGCAAAATTTTCCCAACGGCTGCCACATCTGCGAGCTCGAGATCGACCCGGAAACCGGCACCGTCGAGATCGTGCGCTACAGCGTCGTCGACGACGTCGGCACCGTCATCAATCCGTTGCTGCTGAAGGGCCAGATCGTCGGCGGCGTCGCGCAGGGCGTCGGCCAGATTCTGATGGAGGACATCCAGTTCGATGGCGAGGGTCAGATCCTGACCGGCTCGTTCATGGACTACGCCATGCCGCGCGCGACCGATATCAGCGCGGTCGAGGTCAAGAGCAATCCGGTGCCGACCAAGACCAATCCGCTCGGCGTCAAAGGCGCGGGCGAAGCCGGCTGCGTCGGCGCGATGCCGGCGGTCGCCAATGCGCTGGTCGATGCGCTTTCCCACCTTGGCGTCCGTCATGTGGAGATGCCGGCCACCCCTGAGCGGCTGTGGCGTGTGATCCAGGGGGCAAGCGCCGGGTGAGTCGGCTGGCCGGCAGCCCTGGCGGCATCGCCCGGAGATGATGAAGTCAGTTTTCTCGTAATTCATATGAAGCCTTCGGAGGTCGGCACCATGAAAAAATCATTCGTTCGTGGCACCTGGCAGGTGAAGCGCGCATTCTCGCCATGTGTGATCACCGAAGGCGGCGGTCGGACCATTTACGTCGCCGGGCATACCGGTCAGGTCGATGATTCCGGCAAGTCGCTCGCCGCCGACTTCGATGCCCAGTTCAAGCAGACCTTCCGCAATATCGAGAAGACACTGGCCGAGGCGGGCGCGAAGCTCAGCGACATGGTCACGATGACGGTGTTTCTGATCGACGCGCGCTATACCACCCGCATGACCGAATTGCGCGGCGAGCTGTTCGGCAAGGATTTCCCTGCGAGCGCGGCAATCACCGTCCAGGGCTTCGCGCAGCCGGAGATGATGATCGAGGTGCAGGGCATCGCGGTTGCGGACTGAGGCCAGCAACCGCCAGAGCGCAACTATTCCGGCTTGATATTTCCGGCCGCGATGATGCGGATCCATTTTTCGATCTCGCGGTCGACGTGAGAGCGAAACTCTTCCGTCGTGCTGCCGATCGGCTGGAACCCACGCTCGAGCAGACTTTGGCTGAACGCGGGGTTCTTGACGGTGTTCGCTGCCACCTGCTGCAACCTCTCCACGATGGGCGCCGGCGTCGCCGCCGGCACGATCAGGCCCATCTCGCTCGCGGAGTCGACGCTGGCATATCCGAGCTCCTCCATGCTCGGAATATCCGGCAGTTGCGGCGCGCGCCCGCGCGTCATTCCCAATCCGCGCGCCCTTCCGGCCAACATATGCTCGCGAATGCTAGGAACCGCCCCGAACGTGAAGTCTACCTTGCCCGACAGGAAATCCGCGAGCGCCGGAGCGCCGCCACGATAGGGGATGATCACGATCTCGATCCCCGTCACCTGCCGGAACTGCTCGGCGGCAAGGTGAATGCCGGTTCCGATGCCGGCCGATGCAAATGTCAGCTTGCCCGGATTGGCCTTGGCAAACGCGATTAGCTCCTGCGCGGTCTTGAACGGCGAGGACGGGCTCACGGACAACACCAGTTGCGTCCGCGACAGCAACGACACCGGGATGAAATCGCGGCGCGTGTCGTAGGGCAGCTTGTCCTTGAACAGGCCGGGATTGGTCACGAAGGCGCTGTCGACCATGCCGATCGTGTAACCATCAGGCTGCGCGTTCGCCACCGCCTGGGTGCCGATGGTGCTGCCGCCGCCGCCGCGGTTGTCGATCACGAGCGTCTGACCGAATTCCCGCTCCATTTGCGCCGCGAGCAGGCGCGAGAACACGTCGGTGCCGCCGCCCGGCGCATAAGGCACAATGATCCTCACCGCGCGCTGCGGATAGGCCTGCGCCGCCGCCGAGCGTGCGCACAGCAGTGCCGTGCTCGCCATGGCCCCGGCGATCCAGTCGCGCCGGCTTATTTTGATCATTTTTTCCTCCTTTGGACGCCGCCGGGCTCAAGCCCGGAAGCGATCGATCATGTCCTCCTCCGGATCGGCACCGAGCCCCGGGCGGTCGGGCACATCGATGGCACCGTCGACCACGGGCACGGACTTCGCATAGGCGGTGAAGCCGACGTCGCCGAACAGGCGTTCGAGCGGGGCCGCTCGCTCCTTGGCGGCAATGGCATGGAGCGTGGCGAGATATCCCGGCCCGAAGAAGAACGCATGCGGCACGCAGGTCACGCCGGCCTTTTCAGCTTCCGTCGCCACTTGCCACAGGTTGGTCAGCCCGCCGATCTTGACGACGCTCGGCTGCACGAAATCGGTCGCGCCGGCGGAAATCATCTTTTGGAAGTCGAGCACGCCGGTCGCGTTCTCGCCCATCGCCAGCGGTACCCCGGTTGCGCGCCTGAGCACCGCCAGCGCGTCGAAGTCCTCCGGCGGCCAGATCGGCTCCTCGACCCAGAACGGCTTTGAGGGCGCCATGGCGGCGACCGGCGCGGTGGCCTGGTCCGCAGTCCAGGCGCAGTTGGTATCGACCATGATCGGGATATCAGGCCCGGCCACGTCGCGTGCCGCCGCGACGCTGTCCGCGGTCCGCTCGTGCAACTTGAGGTGACGGTAGCCCCGTTCGAGCGCCCGCGCGACGTTGCGGCGCACGTGCTCGATCGACCCGCCGTATTGCAGCAGCGACGCATAGGCTTCCACGCGCTTTCGCCGCACCCCGCCGAGCAGCGCGGACACCGGCTTGCCTTCGAGCTTGCCGCGGATGTCCCACAGCGCGATGTCGAGCCCGCTGATCGCATGCACCACCGGGCCACAGCGACCGAAGCCATGCAGCAGGCGTTCCAGCCGCGCAGTCAGGCCGCGGTCGGTCGCATCCTGTCCGATGGCGACATGCTTGATCCAGGAATCGAACACGACCGGGATCATGGGCGAACTGCTGCCGTAAGCTTCGCCCCAGCCAACCACGCCGCCGCTGGTGGTGACGCGCACCAGCAGCATGTCCACGTGCGTCCGCGGCTTGCCCGCGAATTGCGGCGGCGGCGCCCAGGTGTCCAGCGGGAGGCAAAGCGGTATTGTGTTGATGGTGGCGATGGTGGCGGCAGGCATTGCGGGTCCTTGGTGCGTCGTTATATGTCAACGGCCTTACGCCGCTGTTGCGACCAATCGAGCGTACTTCTTGGTGTTTGGCAAACGCCGGCGGGTCGGCCGCTGTCGGAACTCTGGCCAGACTGTAGGGTTTTCCCTTTGGGCCCGAGTTTCCGTCTGGTGGCGCCCTGGTCCCAAGGGCCGCGACGCGTTAAACACAGTTTCGATTTCCGCTGGGAGCCGGCCCCCCAAACGGACATAGTCCCGCCGCCACCGTTGTTCTTGCCCGGAATCGGCGCGGCGCGGGGGCGGCCTGAAGGAGATGGGCCTTGTACTCGCATCTGCGTTTCGTCATCGCCGCCGCGCTGATCGCCTTCGGAAGCGTGATCGCCGTTGGCGTGCCGGCCTTGCTGCTTGCCGTTGATCGGCCACTGCTCGCCCAAACCGACGTTTCCGAGCCGCCTGCCGCCTCCTCCTGCGGGCAGCAGGGCTGGCTGCACTTCGATCGGAACTGTTCCCAGCGCGGCCTGCCCTGGGCCGCGGCACGCGGGACCGCGAACGCCGGCCCGGTCGAGGCCCCGCTTGAACCGGCAGCCGACCAGCCTTTGACGGAAGGCCGGCAGGCAGCGACCGCACCTGAGCCGTCGGCGGCGCAGTTCTCCATGCGCCAGCTTTCCGAGCCCCAACTGTTCGCGCCGCAGATCTCCGTACCGCAGAGTTTCACATCCCGAGACACGGCGGCCCGGGAGGTCCCTCCCCCGGAATCCGCAACCAATGACGCCGCGCCCCGAACGGCGGCGGCCAAAGACACGGCGCCCCAAGTGACAGCGCCCCAAGTAACGGCGCCACAAGCGGCGGCGCCCCAAGTAGCGGCACCGCAAGTAGCGGCGCCACCAGTAGCGGCCCCACAAGCGAAGGCACCAGCGGTGGCCGCGCCCGTGGAAGCCATGCGCCAAGAATTGGCGACCCGCGAATCCGCACCCCAAGAGGTCGGACCCGGGCAGACGGTGGAGCAGAGCGAGGTGACAGCGCCTGTGCGGACGAGGTCGGTACGGCGAGCGCCCGCCGAGGAACGGCACGTCACGCAATCCCCGGCCACTGCGCAGACCCGTGCGCCGCTCTCGAAGAGAGTCGCTCGCGGGGAGCGAACCGTGAAACGACCGGCGAGCGAAGCCTTGAATGCCGTGCGGAAATTCGACGATGCCCTGCCCGAGATTCCTGCGAACTCTTATGCCGCCGACGGTACACCGCGCAGGATCGTCATCCGGCCCACGTCGATCCAGGACGTCTATTACTACTCTGCACCGCGATAGCGCGAGTTCATCCAAGCCGCGGGAGTGGGGTTTCATCGCCGGGGTCGAATCGGTAATCTCTCCGCGACTGGGCGAACGAAAGGTCGTGCCCGCATGACCGTCACCTTCGAAACCGCGCTGGCCGCACGCGTCGAGGCGATGGCGGACGCTTGCACCCGCTGCGGCAAGTGCGTCGAGGTCTGTCCGGTCACCGGCCCCGGCGGCGTGAACGCCGAGCCCGTCGCCGTGATCTCCGGCATCATCGACATCCTGCGCACCGGCGACGGCCCGGAGGCCTCGCGCAAATGGGCAAATGCGTGCGTGCTCAGCGGCGAATGCATCAAGGCCTGCGACTACGGTGTCAATCCGCGCTTCATGCTCGGCATGGCACGGGTGGCGATGGCGCGACACAAGGATGAACCGCCGCAGCGGCGCCGTCAGGGCGTCGACGGCTTTCGCAAGGTCGCGCGCGACGTCACCCACATTTCGCAGATGCAACTCGGCGACGAACTGCTCACGCGGCTGGGCCAGAAGCCCGGCGGCAACGCCGAGCCCGAGACGCCGCCGGACTTCGTGTTCTACACCGGCTGCAACGTGCTGAAGACCCCGCACATTGCGCTGCTTGCGCTCGACATCATGGATACGCTCGGCGTCACCTATCAGGTGCTGGGCGGTCCGAGCCATTGCTGCGGCGTCGTGCAGATGCGCACCGGCGATATCGCGACATCGGGGCGTTTCGCCGAAAACACCATGGACAAGCTTGCCCGCAGCAAGTCCGGGCAAGTGGTGTCCTGGTGTCCGAGCTGTCATGTGCAATTCACCGAGACGACGTTGCCGACGGTCGAGAAGACCCGCGGATCGAAGCCGTTCGAGATGACTCCGTTCATGCTCTTCCTGCGCGGCAATCTCGACCGGCTCCGGCCGTTTCTACGCAAATCTGTTCCGATGCGCGTCGCCTTGCACCGCCATCCCGGGCTCAAGGGCGTGGTCGAGGCCGCCGAGGACATCCTCCATGCCGTGCCCGGCGTCGAGCTGGTCGACCTCAAGCAGCCCGCGGTCGGCATGATGAGCAACTATTTCCGCGCGCTGCCGGCGTATCGACGGGAATTGCAGAAGAACGAGCTCGATGCCGCCGAGCGCGCCGGCGTCGATGCGTTGGTCGCGGTCTATCACGCCGACCATCGCGAGCTGTGCGCGCACGAACGCGACTACCCGTTCCGGATCATGAACCTGCTCGAGATCGTCGGCGCCAGCATGGGGCTTCACCGCGACGATCACTTCAAGCGCCTCAAGATGCTGCAGGACGTCGACGCGATCGCGGCCGACTGCCAGGACCTGGTTGCGCAGCACGGCCTTGATCCCGAGACCACGCGCCAGGCGATCCAGGCCATGCTCGACGAGCAGCCGCTGCCGTTACGAGGCGCATCTCTCTAGGTGCGGGCGACTGACTTGGATCAGTCCGGTCAATCTGACTACCTCAAATCATATTTTTCTTTGTCCGGTTCGCTTCCTCCTGCATCGCCCCCGATCGAGGGGTGGATGGAGCGCCGACAGGCGCACTCTTTAACCTCGGTCGCGCCTGCGACGCGCGACCCCCTGTCCCGGGGCGACCGGAACCTCTCTCGGCGCTCCACCGTGGCGGTTTTCGGATGCGGACCCACGAAGCCGGCTCCCGGCAGTGGAACCGGAGCCGCAGCGACTGCCCGCGCCACGC
>Ga0207648_10001639_pt1 | contig 24530 bp, 25 predicted proteins | sample KBSMisM32_FD_184310 | JGI IMG/M metagenome (GOLD analysis project Ga0207648, IMG submission 184310) | Miscanthus rhizosphere microbial communities from Kellogg Biological Station, Michigan, USA - KBS Miscanthus M3-2 (SPAdes) (version 2) | ecosystem: Host-associated > Plants > Roots >... | reverse complement strand
TTTCATCAATCTTGTCGCCCTCATGAAAATCGATGGCACGCCTGGTGTTGCCTTCGAGGCTGGAGTTGAAGAGGCCTGAAGGGTCCTCCAACGAGGCGCCCTTGGCGAAGGTCATCTTCACGACAGCCTTGTACGTCTCGCCGGTGCAGATGATGCCGGCGTGCTCCCACACCGGAACCCCTCTCCACTTCCACTCCTCGACCACTTCGGGGTCGGCCTGTTTGATGAGAGTTCGGACTCGCGCGAGTGTCTCACCCCGCCAATCACTCAGCTCCTTGATTCTCGCATCTATCAGCGCAGCGGGAGAGTCTCCCTTTTTTTCTTCCTTCGAGCCGCTCTTCGTCTTCTTCATGATGGTTGTCGCTCTCTTCATGGTTGTACCAGGCCCCGCGCCACTTGATGGCTTTTTAACAGAGCCCAGCTTTGGATTGTGTCGGCAGACTTCAATCAATGCGCGCCAAGACCTGCTCCAGGTTTGCAAAGAACTGCGGCCACCCGTGCTTGGCGCCCAGATAGGCCTGCTGCTGATCCGGCCGAAAGCCCGACTGCTCCATGCGCAGGTGGGTCCCCGTGCTGGTCGGGGTGAGAGTCCAGGTCACCACGCTCTCGAGACCGTAGGCACCCCACGTGTAAGACAGCGTTTTGTTCGGCTCGACTGCCAGGACCTGACAATCGACAGCGCCCCAGTCCGCGCGAAGTTTGAAACGGTGGTCCACGACAGGCTTGAAGTCGTTCTGCATGAGCCACTCCTCGATCAGGTGTGGTTGTGTGAGCGCGCGCCAGATCTTTTCCGGCGGAAAAGGTAGCTCCCGTTCGACGACGACGGAGCGCGCTTCGGTCACAGTATTGGTGTTGGTCATTGGTCCATCCTTTTGAGCAGATCTTCGAGGTGGTCGAACCGGCTTTGCCAGAACCCGGCCATTTGGCTTGTCCAGTCGATCAGCGGGGCCAAGGCGCCGAGCTGCGCGCTATAGTGCGTCTGGCGACCTTCGTGGCGGTCGCGCACCAGCCCGGCCTGCTTCAGGACCCCGAGATGCTTTGAGACGGCCGGTTGCGAGACCCCGGCGCGAGCCGTGAGAGCCCCGACCGTCTGCTCTCCTTCGCGGCACAGCCGTTCGAAGAGAGCCCGCCGAGTCGGATCGGCGAGCGTTCTGAAGAGCACATCGTGAGCGTTCGGCATATGGGATCGATAACCCAGTGGCTATTGATTATCGTATAACCACTGAGATATGCGTCAGTCAAGCGGGAACGTGGGAAGCGGCACCATGATCCTCGTCACAAGACCACTGGCATCAAGACGGGTGAGGATTGCCGCATATCACCATTGCGGCCACGATCACGTCAGATCAATAACGACAACGTTATGCGTTATTCACTGGCAGAAGCGTTCTTCGTGGAGATAGAGAAGAAATGCGCCAGCCCCGGGGCGGCCGGTCCCCTTTCAGAGTCACCGACCGAAGCTGCCGGGGCGATGCGGGGATTATCGGCTGCTATCGCCGGGACAACATCGCCTCTAACGCGCTGTTCTCGCCCACTCAACTGCGCGGTATCCCACCCTCACTCCCACTCGATCGTGCCGGGCGGCTTCGAGGTGATGTCGTAGACCACGCGGTTGACCCCTTTGACCTCGTTGACGATGCGCGTCGCGACGTGGCCGATGAATTTCATGTCGAAGGGGTAGAAGTCGGCGGTCATGCCGTCGGTCGAGGTCACCGCGCGCAGGCCCACCACGTAATCGTAGGTGCGAAAGTCGCCCATCACGCCGACGGTGCGCACCGGCAGCAGCACGGCGAACGCCTGCCAGATCTCGTCGTAGAGCCCGGCGCGGCGGATCTCCTCGATATAGATGTCGTCGGCGCGGCGCAGGATGTCGAGCTTGTCGCGGGTGATCTCGCCCGGGCAGCGGATGGCGAGACCGGGCCCCGGGAACGGATGGCGGTCGACGAACGCCGGCGGCAGGCCGAGCTCGCGGCCGAGCGCGCGCACCTCATCCTTGAACAATTCGCGCAGCGGCTCGACCAGCTTCATGTTCATGCGTTCGGGCAGGCCGCCGACGTTATGGTGCGACTTGATGGTGACCGAGGGCCCGCCGGTGAACGACACGCTCTCGATCACGTCGGGATAGAGCGTGCCCTGCGCCAGAAATTCGGCGCCGCCGAGCTTCTTCGCCTCGGCGTCGAACACGTCGATGAACAGCCTGCCGATGGTCTTGCGCTTCGCCTCGGGGTCGGTGACGCCGGCGAGGGCGTCGAGGAACAGCGCCTCGGCTTGGACGTGGACGAGCGGAATGTTGTAGCTGTCGCGAAACAGCGCCACCACCTTCTCCCCCTCGGCCAGCCGCAGCAGGCCGTGGTCGACGAACACGCAGGTGAGCTGCTCGCCGATCGCCTCGTGGATCAGCACGGCGGCGACCGCGCTATCGACGCCGCCGGACAGCCCGCAGATCACGCGGCCCTTGCCGACCTGGGCGCGGATCTTCTCGATCGCCTCCTCCTTGAAGGCGCGCATGGTCCAGTCGCCCTTGCAGCCGGCGATCTTGCGCACGAAGTTGCGCAATAGTGCCGCGCCGTGGGGGGTGTGCACGACCTCGAGGTGGAACTGGGTGGCGTAGAATTTGCGCTGCTCGTCGGCGATCATGGCGATCGGCGCGTTGGCGGAGGTGCCGACCACGCGGAACCCGTCGGGCAGCCGGGTGACGCGGTCGCCGTGGCTCATCCAGACGGGATAGCGCTCGCCCTTGCGCCACACGCCCTCGAACAGGGGCGTCTCCTCGGTCACCAGCACCTCGGCCCGGCCGAACTCGCGGTGATGGCCGGCCTCGACCACACCGCCGAGCTGCGCCGCCATCGCCTGCTCGCCGTAGCAGATGCCGAGGATCGGCACGCCGGCGTCATAGATCGCGGCCGGCGCCAGCGGCGCGCCCTGGTCCAGCACCGACGACGGCCCGCCGGAGAGGATCACGCCCTTCGGGCGCAACGCCCGGAAGGCCTCATCCGCCTTCTGGAACGGCACGATCTCGCAATAGACCTTCTCTTCGCGGACCCGCCGGGCAATGAGCTGGGTCACCTGCGACCCGAAATCGACGATCAGGATCTTGTCGTGGCCGGCGAGCCGGTCGGAGCCGGCGCCGCGCACGAGAGAGGAATCGAGGATGGTCATTCAGACGTATGTGCGGCCGGGGGGACCTCCGGTCAAGGCGCTGGATACCGTTCACCACAGCCTGAAAAGGCCGGGCGGCGTCCCGTGTTCGGGTTCGGAAACTCCGACGGCGACAAGGAGATGCTGGAATGGACCGCCGCCGGGAGCGGCGCCCGCTTCATGGGCCTCGTGCACCACACCGACGCCGTGCGCGAATGGGCCTATGACCGCAACTCGCCGGTCGGACGGCTCGACAAGGCCTGGGACGAGGCGGTCCGACGCGGCTGGACGGTCGTCGACATGAAGCGCGACTGGAAACAAGTATTTCCGTTCGACCCGTGATGCGCCGCCGCCGGACTTCTGCCTATGCCTCGCGCTGGCACTTCTGCATGAAGCTTTTCTTGGCGGCGCCGGCGAGGGCTCTGCCGTTGCTGCCAACCGCCTTGACCTGACAGGTGTCGCGCTTGCACTTCTTGAGGAAGCTGGTCTTGGCGGCGCCCGCGAGCGGCTTACCCTCCTTGCTGACGGCCTTGCTCTCGCAGGTCTCCTGCGCCGACGCGACGGAAAGGTTCAGCGACAGGGCCAAGGACAAGGACAAGGCCGCGAGTAGCATCCATCTCATTCTCTGTCTCCATCGTGAGCGTGGAACACCGATTCAACGTGGGACGTCGAAGGTGCCGATTCGCAAGCGATGGCGCAGCGTAGCGCGCCTACCGACGCAATAGATCCCGAATCTCGGTCAACAGCTTGACCTCCGCCGTCGGCTCGGCGGGAGCGGCCGCAGGCTCCTCCCGCTTGAGCCTGTTGATCCCCTTGATGGCGATGAAAAGCACCCAGGCGATGATCAGAAAATTGATGGCTGCGGTCAGAAACTGGCCCCAGCCGAGCACCGCACCCTGCTTCTTGGCGTCAGCGTAGGAAACGCTGGCGTCCACTTTCGCCGACAGCGGGGTGTAATAGTTCGTGAAATCGAGCCCACCGGTGACCGCGCCGACGACCGGCATGATGATGTCGCCGACGAGCGAAGTGACGATGGCTCCGAACGCCGCGCCGATGATGACGCCGACGGCGAGATCGATCACGTTGCCGCGCATCGCGAACTTCTTGAATTCTTCCCACATGGGCAGCCTCCGTTCGGATTCTATCGCCGGCGGCGCACGTCACCGCAGCGGGCGGCACCAGCCGGTCAGACCTGTACGAACCATCACCCACACAATGCGCATTCGTGCGCCGAGGCCGGCCGTAACGCGCGCCAATCTATACCCTTCGAAACCAAACCAATGCGCGGTTCATGGCGCGCCGGACATCTCGCGCTCCTCCGTCACCCCGTGGCTCTGATGCGACCAGGCGCACGGATCGCCGCAGCGGCGTTGGCATGGAGGGCAACCACGACGGGACCGTTTGCCAACCTGCTTGCGCAGCTTTGCAAGCTTGCCGATGCAGAATGCATGTGCATTCCCTCGTGAGCCTCCCGTGCAGGGAGCCCATCGGAAGTTGCAGCCGCCTCTGGTCTGGACGCCGCGGGTGAATCCAGCGCCACAGGCGCCGCCGAAGCGCCCTGATTTCGTCGCAGTTCGTGGCCCCGCGGCCACATCGCCGCGCAATCCGCTGTCGCCGCTTGACAGCGTGACCGGCCAATGCATTCCATGTGCGCGCTTGGTATCGGGGGGCGTAATGAAGTGCGTGGCGTGCGGCGCGGGGATGCGCCTGATGCAGGTCGAAACCGACACCGTCGCGGTGTGTGGAATTGAGCGCCACATCTTCAGGTGCTCAGCCTGCCCACAAGGTGCCCAGCGGCTGATGTTCAACCGCGCCAGAATGTCGAGCATCCATCTGCCCGACGCCGCGGCGGTGCGTCCGGAGCCGCCGGCGATCAAGCTTCAAGCCGCGCATGTTGCGCCTCCGAGCGGCGGATGGACGAGAGCGATCGAGAAGCTCAGCAGCAGACAGACGGCGCTCAAGGAGCGAAAGCCGGCGGATAGGATTTCGAAGCGGCTGTCGGCACTCAAGGCAACCAAGAGCGCACCGATCGCGCTGAGAACAAAGCCAGCGGCCGCCAAGTCCTCGACCTGGACCAACGCAATCGAGAAGCTTCGTCGCAGGCAAATCGTGCTCGAACGTACCGCAACGGCCAGAGCCATCGGGACGGCCGGCGCATTCAACCGCATGTGGGACGATCTGCGCCGGGATGCGACGACGGGCGCACAGTTGGCCCTGCCGACGCGCCCCGAGCCGCACGAGTTCTGAGCGTCCCGTCGCTGCGGCTGTCCTATGCCTTGAGGCTATCCGGCACCTTGCCGCCGCTCTCGGCGAGCTTGGTCATGACCTGTCGGTGCAGCCAGAGGTTCATCTCGGCGGAGCCATCGAGGGCGCCGGAGTAGCCGAGCTCCTGTGCCAATTGCTTGCGCGCGCTGAGACTGCTGTCCAGTTTCAGCAGCTTCATCAGATCGACGATCGACTTTCTCCAGTCAAAATCTTCTCTCTGATCGTCGTGCAGCCGCTTGAGAATGGCTTCGACGTCTTCCCGTGAGATCGGCTTTGCCGCCGCCGTGCCCGCCGCCGCGCCGGACGATGCAGCTGACCCCGATGGCGTCGATGCCCCCCCCGATGCGGGTGACCCGGGAGTCGCGCCCGCGGACGGCGCTGCATTTGCCGCATGCTTGGAACCGAAGATGGCCGATACGATGCTTCCGAACACGCTCATGGCGCCCTCCTGCCGTATTGTCTTTGGCTGCACTCGGCACGCGGACGCGCGCGCTGCGCCGCGGCCGCCAATTCGCAAGTGCATTCGATCGCCGACACATTCTGAAGCCCGATGGGGCGACGATGCAATCCGCGCGCTTAATTTCGTCGCCGTGGCCGTGCGCTGTTCGTGTCGTGCCGCGACGTCTCAACCAACTCAATTCGAAGTGTAATTCGTTCCTGCTTATTGACCATCACGCAGAGAATGGGTCAGGGCACGTGACACAAATTCAGCCGTGCTTCACAGACTTGTGATGCCTCTCGCGTATGCGTCGGCGCAACATCGCAACGCTTATAGGCCGCATCCGCTGCCAGGCGTTTGAAGTGGCGTAGAGCGGGCAGAGCCAATGAGACTACGGACCATCTTCGTTGACGCTTGACGATGACGCGGCACGCGCGCGGTAACGCGCGCCGTCAAACGATCCAACGACGCGTAAGTGCGTTCCTGGAAGATGACCATGTGGCCCAAATGCGCGCATCCGAACGTGGCGGATGAGCCAAGAACGCGCCCGCAACCACAACGATCTGCAAGGGAGAGGAGATTGTCATGGAAATGCTCATCAATCTCGTCATTCAACTCATCTCGGGAGTGGTCGGCGGGAACGCCGTCGGCGCGGCCCTGAAGGACTACAATCTCGGCAGTCTGGGCAACACCATCGCGGGCGCCCTCGGCGGCGTCGGTGGCGGTCAGCTTCTGCTAGCCGCGATGCCAGCGATCGCAGGCGCGGCCGGCGGCAGCCTCGATGTCGGAGCCATCATCAGTCAAATCGTCGGCGGCGGCGCTGGCGGCGCGATCCTCACGGGCATCGCCGGGCTTGTGAAGAACATGGTGACGAGCGAGCAGACGCACTGAGTACGGGCGCGTTGCGGGTCGCCGATCAACGCAGCTAGTAGCGTGGCGCCCGACGATTTCCTGAACGGCGCACACGCCGACGGGTTGAAGTCCGGGGCGGGTGCCGGCCTGATCGGCGCGACCGTCGGCGCGCTGCTTGCGCTGTTCATTTGGAACCGACTGGTGGTGCACCACGTTGTGACCCATCAAGCTGGGCCCGGCCCCAGCCGGGCCGCCGGGCCGACCGTGACGGCAGCGCGCAAGGCGCGGCCCCATGACTCAGCGTTTCACCGCTCTCCCCCCGTTCCGGGTGGAGGGCACACCTCAGGCTCAGACAAGAATTGGAGGCAGACATGGGACTGCGCGACATTCTCACCGGCATGCAGAATGGCCCCCGCGGCCAACCTCAACCCAGCAGTGGCAGCAGCGGCGGCGGCATGTCGCCGATCGTCATCGCGCTCCTCGGATTGCTTGCGTACAAGGCGCTCAAGGGTCGTAGCGGCCACCCCGCCAGCGCCGGCGGACAGGGCCAGCCGGCCCGCGTACCTCCCGCTGGCGGTGCGGCACCTGGCAATGGGGGCGGCGGCCTCGCCGATGTTCTCGGCGGGCTGTTCGGTGGCAAGACGGCGAGCGCGCCGGCCGGCACCACCTCGGGCGGTAACCTGGGCGACCTCCTCAAGGGCGGATTGGGCGGACTGCTCGGCGGCGCCGCGGCCGGCAGCGTGCTGAGCGGCGGCCTCGGCAACCTGCTTCAGGGCTTCCAGGACAGCGGCCACGGCCATACCGCGGACTCCTGGGTCGGCACCGGCCCCAACAAAGCGATCGCCCCGAACGACCTGGCAGATGCGCTCGGCAGCGATACGCTCGATACGCTGAGCCAGCAGACCGGCATGGGACGAAACGAGCTGCTCGAGGCACTGCGGCATCAATTGCCGGGCTTCGTCGATCAACTGACGCCGCACGGACGGATCCCGAGCGAAGACGAAGCGTCCCGCATGGTCTGATCCGGCCGGATCCGATCACAAGCGCCGGGGGCCCGGTGGTGCGGATCGCGCCACCGATGCGCTGCGAACGTTGCTTGCCGAGCGTCGGCGGCACGGCAAGCGCCTTTCTCTTGGAACATTGGCAGCAAAAGACAACTCCATGGCGCGTATGAGCAAGAAATCGGGTTGGAAAGTCGCAAGAACGACGTCCCCTCCTGTTTTGCGAGCGTCGTGCAATGTCGAAGTGCTATCTGCTCCTGGTGTTGGTTCTGGCGACGGCGTGTGGACGCACCGATTCCGCGCCCATCGACGCCGATGACCACCAGACATGCCTCGGGTACGGATTCACCCCGGGAACAGACGGATTTGTCGCCTGCAAGATGCGCCTGCAAAGATCACGCTGAGGAGCAACTCATATCGCACAATGGGCGAGCGCATCCCAGGGCCGCAGCAGCGTCAGCTCGATTGCTGCCGCACCTCGCCGGGCGCCCGGCCCGTCCAGCGTTTGAAAGCATGCGTGAACGCGCTGATGTCCTGGTAACCGAGCAGCCACGCAATCTCGGAAATCGACAAGCATTCGTCCGCCAGATGGCGCTTGGCGAGATCTGACCGGAGACTCTGCAAGACACCGGCGAATGTCTGTCCCTCCGACGCAAGTCGCCGCGCCAGCGTTCGCTGGCTTACGCCCAGCTTGCGAGCGACTTCACCCACCCGCGCCTTGCCGTGCGGCAACAGCAAGGTGATCGCATTTTCGACCTTCAGTCCGAACGGACTCCGGTTCGTTTCACGGCGGGCCAGAGCCTCCTCACAATATTTGACCAGCATCTGATTGAGGTACGAGTCCGCTCCGACAAGAGCTACGGGCGTGCTCGATTCCGGAAATGCGACTTCATCCACCGGTGCACCGAACATGACATCCCCGCCGAAGAAGGCGCTCATCTCGGAGGTATCGCCGTTGCGTTGATGGGCAACCTGCACGCGACTTGCCGGCAGCTGGCGGCCGGTCAGCTGCCGGCATATGCGAACCAGGGCCGTCATCCAGAACTCGATCTGATGCCGATCCGTCCGCCGCGCAACGCCGACATACTCGAACGCGATCCCGCTTTCCTTGCCGTTGCGAAACTTCAGCACAATGCCTTCATTGACGATCGTGCTGTAGCGCGCAGCGCGCTGCAACGCCTCTTCCAGCGTGTCTGAAGACGCCAGTACGTAGTAAAGCAACCCGATCGCGCGAAGCTCGAATTTCTGCGCGAGGTGAAATCCGAGAAAGTCATCCTGAAATGCACGCGCGGCCAACTCGAGAAACTTGATCTGGCTTCGCACGCTGAGGCGAACACTGGGTTGCTCGATCTGCCCAGGCGTCAGGCCCGACTTCTGTAACAGCGCTTCGACATCGATCCCGCGCTCCTTTGCGTATTCGCAGGCAAACCGCGTGATGCCGCCCACAGCGCTGGGCACCGTGTCCGCATAACGAATGTCCGAATTGCGCATGAACGGCAATCCGAAAGCCCGGCCGGTCGACGCCAATGCGTCGTGCCTTTGGCATGGAAGAGCAAATCTTTGGCACAGCATAACAAGATGCCGGCAAAGAGTCGCCTATAAGCAATTGTGCACCTCCCAATTGGGAGGTGACCAGCGCAACGCCGCTCCGCACAAAGCTTGCATCACGGGAAAGCATCAGGAATGCCGCCGGCAGTATTTCTAAAGGAACGGTTTGAGCTGACGCCAGCGGAGGCGCGTCTTGTCTTACGGTTGATCGTCGGCGAATCGCTGAGGTCGGCCGCGCAAACCCTCAATATTGGATACGAGACGGCGCGCACGACCCTTAAGTCGGTTTTTCACAAAACTGATACTGGCCGACAGGCCGAACTGGTCATCGTGGTCATTAATGCAATGAACATCGTGCGTTGACTGCACACTTAAATACCAGCGCCCACCCCCCAAATGGGAGGTGACGAAATTCAGCTCGCTCCTGCATTTTATTCGAATGGGAGGAGCGCCGCATGTATTTCATCCGGCCGGCATGCATCTGTACTGTCGTAACCCTACTTCTTTTTGCTACGGCACCGTGCTTTGCGCTGGGGGAATGGCCAGACGGCCCGCACAAAGAATGGTTTGAGAATCTTCGTCGGCCCGACAACCATTTGCACTTCGAACGAAACGTGGACCCCACGTCGCAATACTGCTGTGAACGATATTGTGCAGCGGCGACGATCCTTTCGCCATCTCAATCGCGAGTTCTGGATCGTAACCCGACATTGGCCGGCGTCCCCCACGCGATGACGGAGGGGCCCTCTTGGCCAGCGAGCAGGTAGAGCGGCGACTCATGGCCGTTCTCGCAGCCGATGTCGTCGGCAACGGCCGACTCGTCGTGTCGGACGAAGAAGCCCCGCCCGCATTGTGGAAGACGCAGTGGCGAGAACTGATTGATCCCAGGATACTGGAATACGGCAGCCGTGTTGGCAGGATAACCGGCCATCCGCCCCTGGTGGAATTCAAGAGCGTGATTGCGGCGGTGCGCTGCGCGGTCGAGGTTCAGCGTACAATGCTCAAGCGTAATGCGGGCGCGTCGCACAAGCGCCCCGAGTTCCGGGTGGGCATCAACGTGGGCGACGTCATCGCCGACGGTGCGGACATGTGGGGCATCGCCGTCAACATAGCGATGCGGCTGGCGGCGCTGGCGAAGCCTGGCGGGATCTGCGTCTCGGGTCGCGTGCGCGAGGAACTGAGTGGCAAGCTCGACGTCGGCTTCGCGGACAAAGGTGCGTGCAAGCTCAAGAACATCGCCCGCCCCGTGCGGGTCTTCAGCGTACTCGTCTGACATGCCGCCACAGCCTCTGCTGACGACGTCGCGCGGTCAACTTGCCATCGACCATTGCCCAAAGGTCACATACGCAAGATCGGCTTGATGGCGGTTCCGTTCGACGAATCCCGCGCGGCCTGGTTGATATCGGCGAGAGGGTAAAACGTCATCATGCGGTCGACCGGCATTTTGCCCTGCACCAGAAAGTCGACCAGCTTCGGGATGAACTCCTGCGGATGACTTTCGCCCTGAATGATTCCACGCACCACCCGACCGAACTGCAGAAACGGCATTTCGAACGAGACTTCCGTTCCACTGCGCGCGCTGCCGAGCAGAACGCAAGTGCCGGCCGGCATAAGGGCCTCTATGGCCTCGCGCAAGACGGCGGGCTGCGCCGATGTCTCCAACGAAAAGCGCACACCGTCACCAGTGATTTTTCTGATGTCAACCACGACGTCGGTCCGGCCGGTGTGGTTGATCAGGTGCGTCGCGCCAAGCTCACGCGCGAGCACGAGACGCTTTTCATGGATGTCCACGGCGATGATCGGATCGCAGCCCGCGATCCTGGCCGCCATGAGGGCGGAAAGTCCCACGGCTCCGACACCGAACACGGCGAACGCGTCCCCCGCTCTCGGTTGCATCGCATTGAGCACCGCCCCGGCTCCCGTCTGCCCGCTGCAGGCGAACGGTCCCAACAGCTCGAGCGGCGCATCCTTTCTGACCTTCACCGCGAACCGTTCGTTGGCAATCGCGTAGGTCGCGAAGGATGACTGCTGGAAGAAGGCGCCGTAGACCGGCGCGCCGCCTTGGCTCATGAGCGTTGAGCCGTCCGGCCGGGTACCGCGCATCTTCAGTTCGAAATTGTTCTGGCAATGAAACTCCATCTGGCGCTTGCAATTGGCGCATGTACTGCACCACGGGAATGACAAGACGACGTGGTCGCCGACGGCGAAGTTCGTCACGCTCGTTCCGACAGCCGCGACGATCCCAGCCCCCTCGTGGCCGAAAACCGCCGGCAACGGCGTATTATAATAGCCGTCCCGTCCGTGCAGGTCGGTCTGGCACATCCCGCTCGCGACGATCCTTACCAGCAGCTCGTCCGGCCGCGGATCCGCCAGGTCCAGCTTTTCGATGCTGAAGCTTCCCGCTCTTTCGCGCGCGACGGCCGCAACGATCTGCATGAACCGCCCTCAAGGAAATCGGACGCGCGTCATCAGCGCGCGCCCATCGATAAACGAACTTACTTGGAGAACGGATATTCCAAGTCCCCATCCTTCAGGTCATTCGGATAGACGATCACCTGCTTGTGGCCAGTCATGTATTGCTCCAGGCCGGCGCCCTGAATGTTCTGGAATTGCACCATGATCACCCGCGGGTCGGCCCATTCGCCGAGTTCGTTGAAGCGGACATCGCCGACGATCGTCTTGAACGTGTTCTTGTGGATATAGTCGGCAAGCTTGTCGTCGTCGAGCGTGCCTGTCGCCTTGATCGCCTGCTCCAGGATTTGCATCGCGGCGTAAGCGAACGGAGGCTGATAGAAACCGAGCGGGTCGACGCCGGAGTCTTTCGCCCGCGCCTGATACTTCTTCAGGAAATCCTCGATGCCGGGAAAACTCATCTTCGGGCTCGGAACGAAGAAGTGGTAGTTCACGACACGGTTGAGCTTCTCGGACAATTGCCCAATCAGCGAGGCATATTGCATACCCACCATCGCGCCACCGAAGAGTTGCGTCCGCAGGCCGATCTCGGTCGCCGCTCGCACCATCCCGACGGAGTCCGGTGGATACGATGCAAGCAGGACAACATCGGGATTCGTCGCCTGGATGGCCCGCACGATCGGCGAGTAGTCGACGGTCGCCGGCGGGTAGCTCTTGTCGTAGACGATCTGGAGGCCGAATTTCTTCGCGTTCTCGCGGGCGCCGATCAGCACGTTGTTGGAGAACTCGGCATCCGCGCCGACAAGCGCCACCGTCTTCGGCGCTGGCTTGATTGACTTTGCAACCTCGAAAAAGGCGTTGGAGAGGACACCCTTCGAATCGGGTCCGAATGGCGCGCTCTGGAAATACTTCGGATAGGTGAACTCCGCATTGGAGCCGAGCGCCAGCAACACCATCACCATCTTCTTGCGGGCCATGATGTGGGGCATGGCGGCGACGATCAGATTGGTGGCATGACCCATCAGCAGGTCGACCTTGTCGACGTCCATGAGCTTGGAATAGATGCCGGGAACATTGGCGGCATTGGTCTGGTCGTCGAAATAAATGAGCCTCACCTGACGGCCGAGCAGCCCACCCTTGGCGTTGATCTCCTCGGCCCAGATCTGCTTGGACAGCAGATGGGCTTTGCCCGACGAGGCGAGGCCCCCGGTCAGAGATACGCCGAATCCGATCTTGATCGGCTCTTGCGCCTGTAACGGGGCCACCGACCCGAGCACGCCGACTAGAAGGGCAACCAGGCTACTTATCGAGACCCGCCCGCACACGTTTCGCCAAGCCGCAGCCTGCACGCGTTTCATGATGTCCTCCCTGACGATCGACTTCCTTGGGACGGCCGGGTGATCCTGCTTATGATTTCTTCGGGCGGCCGCCCGCCGAACCCTAGTACAACCGAGCAAAGGTTCGCTACCGGGGGGGGCCGGCAATATCCAGGACACGGTGGTCAGCGCTTGCCGATATAGGCTGCAATGACCGCGGGATCGGACAAAACCTGATTCGGCGGGCCTAATGCCAATTCCTTGCCGGGATGCAGCACCAGCACCTTGTCGGCGAGGTCGCGGACCAGTTGCATGTCGTGCTCGATCCAGATCATCGCGGTGAGAATTCATGCCTCACGCGCAGACGGTAGCGTGCCAGGTCTTCCTTCTCCTGCCGATTGACCGACAAGGTAGCGGGCTGACCGTTGTCCGGCACATTTTACCGCCTTCACCCTCAATGCTTTGCGCACACTTGCCGTGATGGAACCGCAGGTCGGGCAGAACGCTTGATGTGTGGGGTGGCCACGGCACTGCCCTCGATATCGAGACCCCCGCCATGCCGAAACGATCGTTTGGGTCACGCGCCCTGATCGGTTGTTCTCGACCACACGCCGACAGCCCTTCGATCATAGCGGCCCTCTCAGAAGGAGTAGACGATGCGAACGACCGCCTCACTCGTTTGTCTGAGCATCTTGAGTTCGTCGGCGCTCGCTCAACAGCAGCAGGAAAGTCAGGCAGTGACCGTAGGCCCTTGGAACATTGCAACCACTTACAAGGGCGACAAGTTCGACTATTGCACCATGACGCGTTCAGCCTCGGGCCTCGGGGTCACCTTCGTACGGAATCAAGATGGTCTGTTGCTGCTTCTCGACTCGAGCAAATGGAAGCTCGAACGCGGCAAGGCCTATACGGTCAGGCTCGCCGTCGGCTCGCACTCAGTCGATGCCAAGGCATTGGCCGAAACCAAGGGCGTGACAATCGCGTTTGCCGATCGTTCCTTCAACGAGCGGCTGCGGACCGCAAGCATGCTTGACGTGCGCGCAGAAGGCGCGACGCTTCACGTCCCGCTGGACAAGAGCTCTCTCGCGCTCGACCGTCTGGAATCGTGCTTCGAGAAGAATGGCCGCGAAGGAATCGACGCCAATCCGTTCGTGGCGCCGAGTCGCAAGCCTTAGCCAGGAGAAACGACCGCGCTCTTCAGGGCGGCGCGTCGTTCGTCGGCTTGCGATCGCAGGATCACGCGATCCCCTGCCGTGGGTGCAGACATCGAAGCGGTACTAGTTGGGCCGGCCCGTCACAGCCGACGCGAGCCTATTCTCGCTTCCCCTTGGACCCAGCACCACGACGATCGCGCCCGTCTTGACCCGGTTGTAGAGGTCGATCACGTCCTCGTTGGTCAACCGGATGCAGCCGGAGGATATCGCTTGCCCGATATATTGCGGCTGGTTGGTCCCGTGGATGCGGAACAACGTATCCTGGCCGCCGGAGAAGAGATAAATCCCGCGGGCACCCATCGGATTGTGCGCGCCGCCTTCCACGTAATTGGGAAGGGGGCCGAGCCGCTTCTTCTCACCTTCAGTCGGCGTCCACCCCGGCCATTCTTCCTTGCGACCCACCTTGGCCACGCCGGACCAAGCCTGCGCGTCCTCGCCGACGATCACACCATAACGGATCGCCTTCCCGTCGGGCAGGACGTAGTAGAGAAAGCGCTCCGAGGTATCGACCAGGATCGAGCCCGGCGCTTCCTTGCGGTGGTATTGAACAACGTGACGCTGGTAAGTGAGGGGAATCGTTGCCTTCTCATAGGGCGGATTCGCCAGGAGCTTCCTATCTCGCGCGGTGAAGTTGGCGTCGGACACGGGGTCCAACGTTGCCTGCATGCATCCGCCGAGCAGAAGTCCCGACAAAAGAAATACGATTCCCCGCACTGCCATGGCTGGCCTCTATTCAGCGTCACGCAATTCTTGCAGCAGCTCAGCCCCTGGCGGCGACCGGCTGCGGATACTTGCCGATCGGAGCCTTGCCGACCGGATACTTGCCGATCGGCGCTTTGCCAACCGGAGCGGCGGGCGGAGGAGGCTCTTTGCGCGGCAGGTCAGCGGCGGCGGCAGCGCTCAACATCGCGATCGATGCCGCAGTAATGGTCAGGATCTTCAACATGGCTCATCCCCTTGTGTTTCGAGTATCTCTTGAACGCCCCGGAACGCGTAACCCGAGAGCGATGCCAAACTTTCTTGGCACCATCACTCAGCCCCCAGCGTTATCCGCTGTACCCTAAAGAAATGCTCTGACCGGGCCCGCGGCACAATGAAAAACTGCGTCATTCCGGGCATTGGTGGATGGTTTTCAGGCGAGTGTTGCTCAAACACCACCGGTATTTAGGCAAGTTGTCGCCAATAGCCCTCGGAAGGCCCAAATGGAGGGGCGACGGCGCTCACCAGGCCACGCCCTCATGAGGCGCTCAGGCCGGATCCAGGTCGGCCGACCTACTGCGGGCGAATCAGGGCATCAAGTCCGCGCCATAACCGATACGTAAAAGCCATCCGTGTCGGTTCGCCGGGGGGTCATCAGCAACCCCTCGTCCGACATCAGTACGGCATGGCGGAACAGATAGGCGCGCTCTCCGAGCGCGTTTGCCGCCTCACCCGGGGGCACGAGCGCAAAACCCGGCTCGCGCGCGAGAAAGGCGCGTATCTGGTCGCCATTCTCCTCCACCAACACCGAGCAGGTGACGTAGGCGATACGACCACCAGGCCTGACCAGTGCAGCGGCACGGTCGAGCACGGCCGCCTGCTCCTTGAGCCGCACCGCGAGCGCGCCGGGACGCACGCGCCATTTCGCATCGGGATTGCGCCGCCATGTTCCGATGCCGGTGCAGGGCGCATCGATGAGCACGAGGTCGGCGCGGCCCGCGAGATCGGCAAGCTCGGTGCCTACGGATTTCGGGGTGCGGACCTGCACGTTGCGCGCGCCGGAGCGCGCGAGCCGTTCGTGGATGGGCGCGAGCCGGCGCTTGTCGGAATCGGTTGCGTACAGTTGTCCTTGATTGTGCATCGCCGCCGCAAGCGCGAGCGTCTTGCCGCCGGCGCCGGCGCAGAGATCGACCACGTGCTCGCCCGGCTTCGCACCCGCGAGAAGCGCCGCGAGTTGGGATCCCTCGTCCTGCACCTCTATCATGCCCTTGATGAACGCGGGCTCAGCGTGGATGGCGGGATTCTTGGCGCCGGCATCGAGCGCAATCCGCAGCCCGAACGGGGACCAGCGCGTCGGCACGGGATTGAGGTCCGCAAGCAACGCCGCCGCCTCGTCACGGTCGCCCTTGATGTCGTTGACGCGCAGATCAAGCGGCGCGCGGCTCGCAAGCGCCGCGCCCTCGGCGGCGCGCTCCTCGCCGAACGCACGGGTGAGATACGGATCGAGCCATTCCGGGTAGTCGCCAGCCACCCAGGGCGGAGCACCCTCGAGGTCAAGCACGGCGAGCCGCGTTTGCTCCTCGGCGCTCAGCGGCTGCGGTGCAAAGCGCTCGCCATTCGCCAGAGCCGCGATGGCATCGGCCTCAAGCTTGCGCTCGAGCCGCAGCATGCCGAGCAGGATCGCGCGCGGGCTGGGGTCGCCCATGACATGGACGCTGGACGCCCGCCGGCGCAGCGCGTCATAGACCAGGCCGGCGAGCGCGGCGCGGTCGCCCGAGCCGGCGAAGCGGTGCGAGAGCCCCCAGTCCTTGAGCGCTTCGGGCGCCGGCCGGTGCCGCGCCTCTATATCGGCGACGATCTCGATCGCGGCGGAGAGCCGGGCGGCGGGTGTCATCAGATGCCGAGGAGGATGCGCAGGATGAAAATCAACCACATCAGCATGAGCACGATCGCGCCCACGATGAACGCAGTGCCGCGCTGGCGTACATCGTTGTGGGTTACGTGGATGTAGGCTTGGACCAGGCGTGTGGCGACGAAGACCCACGCCAGTATGACGAAGAGAAGGTCAGCGTGGCGGGTGATCCAGGCAAGGATCGTGAGCACGTAGAAGAGAACGGGCAGCTCGAACTGATTGAGAAAGGCGTTGCCGAGCTGAGTGGGACGCTGCGGCCAGTTCGGCTCGCGCAAGGCGATGTCGGCCGCTCGGACTGCGCCCCGCTTGAACGCTTCGGTGCGCGCATAGGCCATCCAGCACAGCAGCACGAAAGTCAGCAGCACCTCGACGAACAGTGGAAGCAACACGGCTTGTATGGTCATGACTTAGTCCCCCCACCTAACGGCGCGGCTAAATTGCCGATCTGCGGCATAGAACGCAACATTGTAGGCGCACCCTGCGCCGAAGCCTCGACTCTTACCGCGCCGTCATGCCGGGATCGCATCTGTGGCGGGATCAGTCTGCGTCGGATGGACGAATTACACCCGCGATGGGTAGTTCGGGCTCTCGCGGGTGATGGTGACATCGTGCACGTGGCTCTCGCGCATGCCGGCGCCCGAGATGCGCACGAATTCGGCCTTCTCATGCAGCTCCTGCAAATCCTTCGCGCCCACATAGCCCATGGCCGCGCGCAGGCCACCGGCAAGCTGGTGCAGCACGGTCGCCACCGCGCCCTTATAGGGCACCTGGCCCTCGACGCCCTCCGGCACCAGCTTGAGGGTGTCCTTGATGTCCTGTTGGAAGTAGCGGTCGGCAGAACCTCGCGCCATGGCGCTGACTGAGCCCATGCCGCGATAGGTCTTGTAGGAGCGGCCCTGATACAGGAACACCTCGCCCGGCGTTTCGTCGGTGCCGGCAAGGAGCGAGCCCACCATGGCGCAGTCGGCGCCGGCAGCCAGCGCCTTGGCGAGATCGCCGGAGTACTTGATGCCGCCGTCGGCGATGACCGGTATCGCGGACTTGTGGGCGACCTCGACCGCATCCATGATGGCGGTGAGTTGCGGCACGCCGACGCCCGCGACGATCCGGGTGGTGCAGATCGAGCCCGGGCCGATGCCGACCTTGATGGCGTCCGCGCCGGCATCGATGAGTGCCTTGGCGCCTTCGCTGGTGGCGATGTTGCCGGCGACCACCTGCACCTTGTTCGACAGACGCTTGATGCGGGTGACGGCGTCGAGCACCGCGCGCGAATGACCGTGCGCGGTATCGACTACAACAAGATCGACGCCCGCCTCGATCAGCCGCCCGGTGCGGTCGAACCCCTTGTCTCCCACGGTCGTCGCGGCGGCGACGCGCAGTCGGCCCTGCTCGTCCTTGCAGGCGTGCGGATTGGCGACCGCTTTCTCCATGTCCTTTACCGTGATCAGCCCGACGCAGCGGTACTCATCGTCGACCACGAGCAGCTTCTCGATGCGGTGCTGATGGAGGAGGCGCTTGGCCTCGTCCTGCCCGACGCTCTCGGACACGGTGATCAGCCGCTCCTTGGTCATCAGCTCGGCCACTCTCTGGCGGGGGTCGGTGGCGAAGCGCACGTCGCGATTGGTGAGAATGCCGACCAGCTTGCCGGCCCGGCCGGAGCCGCCACCCTCGACCACGGGAATGCCGGAAATGCCGTGGTCCTGCATCAGCGCGAGCGCGTCGGCGAGCGTGGCCGTAGGAGCGATGGTCACAGGGTTCACCACCATCCCGGATTCGAACTTCTTGACCTGACGGACCTGCGCGGCTTGGGCATCCGGCTCGAGATTGCGATGGAGCACGCCGAGGCCTCCGGCCTGCGCCATGGCGATCGCCATCTTGGCTTCGGTCACCGTGTCCATGGCCGAGGCGATGATCGGGATATTGAGGGAGATTTCGCGAGTGATCCGGGTGCGGATATCGGCATCGGACGGCAGCAATTCGGACAATCCCGGCTTGAGCAGGACGTCGTCGAAGGTGAGGGCTTCCCGCAGGGTTCCGTTGGATTTCTGGTCCATTGCCACTCCAGTCACCCGGCTTGCGGGCTTGGTCGCCGGGCACCGTCGGAAGCGGATAGCGCCCGCTCTGCGGCGAAACGGCAGTCTCGCGCGCGACTCGACGACCCGTTTTGGGTTGGCGCCGGTCGTTAGCACGGCTCGTCGGCGAATCCTAGCACTCCGGCGGTAATCCACCGATCGATGCGTCGCATGTGGGGTTGCGCCAAACGCCGGACAATACCGGTGGGGCGCGGCCGATGCCGCTCTGCTAGCTTGCCCTCCCGGAATCAGGTCCTACGGTCCACCCCGCATGTTGGCAAAACGCATCGTCCCGCTGATCGTGGCGGTCGCCCTGTTCATGGAAAACATGGACTCGACGGTCATCGCCACTTCGTTGCCCGCGATCGCCGCCGACATCGGAACGAGCCCGCTGACGCTCAAGCTCGCCGTCACCGCCTATCTGCTGTCGCTGGCGGTCTTCATCCCGGTGAGCGGCTGGACTGCCGACCGCTTCGGCGCGCGCACCGTTTTCCGCAGCGCCATCGCGGTCTTCATGCTCGGCTCGATCGGCTGCGCGCTCTCCAACTCGTTGGCTGAATTCGTCGCGGCGCGCATTGTCGAGGGGATGGGCGGGGCGATGATGACACCGGTCGCGCGCCTGATCCTCGTGCGCAGCGTCGACCGACGCGAGCTGATCAACGCCATGGTATGGGTCACGTTGCCGGCTTTGGTCGGTCCACTGCTGGGGCCGGCGCTCGGCGGCTTCATCACCACCTACATCTCATGGCACTGGATCTTCCTGATCAACATCCCAATCGGCATCGCCGGCATCGTCCTGGCGACGATCTTCATCGAGGACGTGCGGGCAGAGACCCCCGATCCGTTCGACCCGGTCGGCGCCGTGCTCGCCGGTGTCGGCATCGGCGGCCTCGTTTTCGGCGGCTCGCTGCTCGGTCTCACTGTCTTGCCGACCGGCGTGGTCATCGCGCTGATCGCCATTGGGGCCGTCGCAACCTACGCCTATGTTCGGCACGCGCGCCGCACACCCGCGCCGGTGCTTGATCTCGCGCTGCTCAAGATCCCGACCATGCGCGCCGCCGTCGTCGGCGGCTTCATTTATCGCTCCGGCATTGGGGCGATGCCGTTCCTGCTTCCGCTTCTGCTTCAGCTCGGCTTCGGCCTCACCGCGTTCCAGTCCGGTCTGATCACACTCTCGAACGTCGTCGGCGCCATGGGCATGAAGACGGTGATTCCCATCATTCTCCGATGGTTCGGGTTCCGCCGTGTGCTGGTGGTGAACGCCCTGGTCAGCGCGGCGCTGGTCGCCGCCTGCGCCACGTTCACGCCCGGCGTGTCATTCGCGTGGATCGTGGGCGTGCTGATCGTCAGCGGCTTCTTCCGTTCGCTCGAATTCACCAGCCTCAATACCATCGCCTACGCCGACGTCGACAATCGCCGCATGAGCCGCGCCACCTCGCTGGTGGCGGTCGCCCAGCAGGTATCGATCTCGGTCGGGGTCGCCATCGGCGCAGTCGCGGTGGATCTGACCTTAGTGGCGCGCGGACAGTCGACCATCACCGCCGCCGCCGACTTCCAGCCGGCCTTCATCGCCATCGCCGTGATCGCCGGCAGCGCGTTTTTCATCTTCGCGCGGATGCCGAAGGATGCGGGCGCGGAACTGGCGCGGCGCAGCCCTGCGCCGGCCGCGGGCCCGACCGAGGCGACCGATCAGAAACTGAGCTGAGTATGCAGCTGCCGAAACCGCTACGAACTCTGACCGCGAAATCCCGTTGCCAAGAGATAAAGCTCCGCCGAATCCGCCCGGCTCGCCGACGGCTTCACGTGCTTCACGCTGGCGAAATCGCGCTTGAGCGCGGCAAGCAGCGTCGTCTCGGTCCCGCCCTGCAGCACCTTGCAGAGAAACGCACCGCCGGGTGAGAGCAACTCACGCCCGAAGTCGGCCGCGGCCTCCGCCAGTGCCATGATCCTGAGATGGTCGGTCTGACGGTGGCCGGTAGCGTTCGCAGCCATGTCCGAAAGGACGACATCGGCCGAGCCGCCAAGCAGACTCTTGATCGCTTCCGGTGCGTGCGGGTCGAGAAAGTCCAGCTCGATGAATTGGACTCCGGGCAACGGCGCCATCGGGAGGAGGTCGATTGCGACGATCTTTCCTGTGCCCTCCTCCGCACCAACACGCTTCGCCGCGACCTGGCTCCAACCGCCGGGCGCAGCGCCGAGATCGACCACCCGTCGACCTTTCTTGAGCAGACGATACTTGTCATCGATCTCGATCAGCTTGAAGGCCGCCCGGCCACGAAAACCTTCCCGCTTGGCGCGCGCGACGTAAGGATCGTTGAGCTGCCGCTCCAGCCAAAGCTTGGAGGACAGCGAACGCCTGCCCGTCTTGACTCGGACCTTGAGATCGCGCCCGCCGCCGCGCGTGGTCACGGGGTCCGCGCCTCGGCGCCCCACGCGCCGTCCTCGCGCATCATCTGCACCAGCATCCCCTCGCGCAGCCCGCGGTCGGCCACCCGCAGACGTCGGCAGGGGAAGGCACCGCGAATAGCGTCGAGGATCGCACAGCCCGCGAGCACAAGATCGGCGCGCTCGGCGCCAATGCAGGCATTGGCGACGCGATCCTGATAGCTCCAGGCCAGCAGGCGCTCGATCACGCGGGTCACCTCATCGTCGACCATCCAGCAGCCATCGACCCGGCGGCGCTCGTAGCGCCGGAGCTCGAGATGCACGCCGGCGATCGTGGTCACTGTCCCCGAGGTGCCGAGTAGATGGACCTGACCGGCCCCGAGGCCGCCATGCTCGGCCAGGAACCGGTCGAGCAACGCGGCGACCTCCGCGATCATGGCCGCATAGATCTCGGGTGTAACCAGGTGCCCGCCATGGCGCTCCGCGAGGGTGACCACGCCGACCGGCAGCGACACCCAGGCCTTGATCTTGGGGAGTGGCGGGCCGCGCCGCGTGGGCGGAGAACGCTCGAGGCGGACCAATTCCGAGGAGCCGCCGCCGATGTCGAACAGGAGCACGCCATCGGCCTGCGGATCGATCAGCGGGGTGCAGCCGGTGGCCGCCAGCCTTGCTTCGGTCTCACGGTCGATGATCTCCAGCTCAAGCCCCACCTCCTCGGCGATGCGGGCACGGAATTCGGCGCCGTTGATCGCTGCGCGACACGCCTCGGTGGCGATCAGCTGCGCCCGCGTCACGCCACGATTGCGCATCTTGTCGCGGCAAATGGCCAGCGCTTCGACCGCACGGGCGATCGCGGCATCGCTGATGCGGCCGGACGTCGATACACCCTCCCCCAGCCGGATGATGCGGGAGAAGGCGTCGATCACCCGAAAGCTGTCGCCAGTCGGGCGCGCGACCAGGAGCCGGCAGTTGTTGGTGCCGAGATCGAGCGCGGCGTAGGTCGGACCTGTATGACCGGTCTCGCCCTGCCCACGGTCGTAACGCTGGTAGCCATAGGGTGACCGCCGACCCCACCGCAACCGCGGCTGCCGCGGCCGATCATGGTCGGGGTCGAGGCCGCCGGTTGCCCGGCCCTCGTCCTTCATCCAGTTCCTTCCTGCCGCGCCGAAGCCTTTCCAGCTCAACGGCAGCGGCCATGTCCCGACGATATCGGCGCGAGTGTAACACGAGGGAGCCTCGCGCAACAGATGCGCGCTGAGCGCATGGCCTGGGCCGGACGTCCTTGTCGAAGGGGTCAGCGTCCTTTATCTGAGGTCGTGTCCGCGCCTCCGTCCCGCCCGATTGTGCCGGCGGCGGGCGATATCCTCGACCCCCCTCGCCTGCGGCCGTCCCGGCCTGCAGGCGATATACTGATCAGGCGTTGATTTATGAATCTTCAAAACGACCCGCAGAGTTTCGCATTGATGAAATTCGGCATCGGCCAACCGGTGCGGCGCACCGAGGATCCGATGCTGGTGCGCGGAGAGGGTTGCTACACCGACGACATCAAGCTCACGGGCGAAGCTTATGCGGTGATGGTCCGCAGCCGCATTGCCCACGGCGTGATCAAGGGCGTTGACACGACGGCCGCGCGCAACATGCCGGGCGTCCTCGGAGTTTATACCGGCGCCGATCTTGCCGCCTACGGCACGCTCAAATGCATCGTCCCGTTCAACAACCGGGACGGCACGCCCATGAAACGGCCGCCGCGGCCGGCCTTGGCGACGGACAAGGTCCGCTTCGTCGGCGACCCCGTGGCTTTCGTCGTGGCAGACACCGTGTTGCACGCAAAGGACGCAGCCGAGGCGGTCGAGGTCGACATCGATGCGCTGCCGGCCGTGGTCCGGCCGGAGGAAGCGTCGCGTCCGGGCGCGCCGCTCATCCATGACGAAGCGCCCGGCAATGTCGCGCTCGACTATCACTTCGGCGATAGCGAAAAGGTAGCCGCCGCCTTCGACAGGGCCGCGCATGTCACCCGCCTCAAGCTCAGCAATAGTCGCGTCGTTGTGAACGCGATCGAGCCGCGCGCGGCCATCGGTATCCATGACCCCGCGAGCGGACGCTTCACGCTCCACGCGCCCTCCCAGGGCGCGTTCGGCATGAGGGGCAACATGGCGGAGATTCTCAAGGTCGAACCGAAGCAGGTTCGCATCCTGACCGGTCATGTCGGCGGCTCCTTCGGCATGAAGTCGGCGCCATTTCCCGAATATGTCTGCGTGCTCCATGCCGCCCGCGCGCTCGGCCGTCCCGTCAAATGGACCGACGAGCGGTCGGGAAGCTTCGTGTCGGACAGCCACGGCCGCGACCACGACCTGACCGCCGAGCTTGCGCTCGATGCCGACGGGACCTTCCTGGCGTTGCGCATTACCAATTTCGGGAATATGGGCGGCTTCCTCGCCCAGGTGGCGCCGATGCCCTCCACACTCAATACGGTCAAGAATGTGCAGAGCGTCTACCGCACGCCGTTGATCGAAGTTTCCACCAAATGTATGTTCACTAACACCTCGCACGTGTCCGCCTATCGCGGCGCCGGCCGGCCCGAGGGCAATTATTACATGGAGCGGCTGATCGACGCCGCGGCCGCCGAGATGGGGATCGACCGCGTCGAGTTGCGCCGGCGCAACCAGATCCGGCCGGGCGAGATTCCGATCAAGACGGCTTCTTTCAGGCAACAGCCCTGTTCAATGCGGGTCAGACAGCATCGTCAGCGGCACCTTCGACGACCTTCCTCATTATGTTTGATACCTCGCTGTCTGTGCGCTGGGACAAACTCGAGCGGCAATCCGAAGCTGGAAAAGATGCTCTACCATCTTCCGGCAAAGGACAACTTTCAGCTCTTTCTGTTCAACTCGGCCGTTACCGCTTTTCGCCCAACGCCGGTCATTGCGGTGCGCGAAAACATCTCGGCAGCTTTGGAGTTTGTTAGAAACAGTCAGTTGTCAGGTGGAACCAATCTGAGGGAAGCTTTGGAAAGCGCACTCCGTGAATCACAAGCTCGTAGCGGGGCGGTGACTAAAGCGGTGCTCTTAAGCGATGGCAACCCGACTTTGGGGATGGTGGGATCGAAACAGATCGCTGAATGGTTTCAACGCGCGAACGACTCCCCGGGCCGAGTGCCGAAGCTGAAATTCTACGCTTATGGAATTGGAAACGATTGTAATAAGACCTTACTTCGCACTCTGGCTCTTTCAAGTGGCGGCCTGTTTGAGTACGTTGGCCCGCTGGTCGACACCAAGCT
>Ga0207648_10001638_pt1 | contig 24533 bp, 22 predicted proteins | sample KBSMisM32_FD_184310 | JGI IMG/M metagenome (GOLD analysis project Ga0207648, IMG submission 184310) | Miscanthus rhizosphere microbial communities from Kellogg Biological Station, Michigan, USA - KBS Miscanthus M3-2 (SPAdes) (version 2) | ecosystem: Host-associated > Plants > Roots >... | reverse complement strand
GCTGGCGCGCGAAGCGCGACAAGTCGGGCACGTGCAACGGGATGACGGATCGGGTCATCGAAATCTCCACGCGACGCACGCGAAGCCCCGTGGGGCTGCGGGGGTTGCCGGCTTGCCGCGACGTGCGCGTGAGGTTTCGACTCGGGTGACCGCGGTGTCGAAAGGCAGGTTCAGCTCGCGAGCATTTCGCGCGGCAACGCCTGGGTGAACTGCCGACCGGACGCCAGTGTAGCGTGTCAAACCACCCAGCGCGTGGCCCACGCGCGGGTCGCGGCCATCAGCCACTCGGACACCGACAGCGCCTCGATGCGCGGCAGCTCGAGCATGCGCGCCGCCTGCTGCAGCACCGCCACCGGATCGCTGACGTCGAGCGCCGCGGCGCCGTTCTGCTTGGACAGCTTGTGACCGTCGATGCCCATCACCAAGGGCGTATGCAGGTACGACGGCTCCGGCAGGCCCATCAGACGCTGCAGGTGGATCTGGCGCGCGGTGTTGTCGGCCAGATCTTCGCCACGCACGATGTGCGTGATGCCCTGGTGCGCGTCGTCGACCACCACCGCGAGCTGGTAGGCGATGATGCCGTCGGCGCGCTTGACGATGAAATCGCCCACCTCGCGCGTCACGTTCTGGCGCTGGCGACCGAGTCGCCGATCGCTCCAGCGGATCGTGATGTCCTCGCCGCCGAGCGTGGTCAGCACGCGCATCGCGCGCGCCGGCTTGCCGCGCAGGCCGCCGCGGCAGGTGCCGGGGTAGACGCGCTCCTCGTCGCGATCCTGCAGGAAGCCCAGGGTGATCAGCACCTGCTCGACTTCGCGCCGGCTGCAGCCGCACGGATAGACCTGCCCCGCGTCGGCGATCTGCAGCAGCGCCTCCTCGTATGCCACGAGCCGCGCCGATTGCACCAGCGGTTCCTCGTCGCTGATCAACCCGCAGATCGCGAGCTGCCCGAGGATGATCTGATCGGCACCTTCTTCGTTGCGCGGCGTGTCGAGGTCTTCGATGCGAACCAGCCAGCGCCCGCGGTGCGCGCGCGCGTCGAGCCAGCTGGCCAGCGCGGCCACCAGCGAGCCTTCGTGCAACGGCCCCGACGGCGTGGGGGCGAAGCGGCCGACGTAGGCGCTGCTCATGGTCAGTCGACGTCCGCGCTGGAGTGACGGTGGTGCTCGAGCAGCGCGCGACGCGTCGACGCGCTCTCGAGCTGGCGCAGCCACCACTGCAGCGCCAGGCCCTGCGGTGCCTTGCGCGGCTGGCCCACCGCGTCGGCACGCCACGCGTAGCCCAATCGCACGTTCGGATTGCCGCGCTGGACGCGCTTGACCACCAGCAAGCCGTTGCCAATATGCACGCGTGCCAGCGCCTCGGGGATGAAGCCGCAGCCCAGGCAGCGCAGCTGCGCTTCGATCTTGGCCTGCATCGACGCGACGGTGAGCACGTCCTGGCCGCCCAGCAGGTTGTGCGTCACCGGGGTCAGGCGCTGCGCGGAATCGGCCACCGCCACTGCGCGGTGGCGCAGGATCTCCTCGTCGGCCAACGGTTCGGGCAACGCGGCCAGCGGATGGTGCGGCGCGACCGCGAACACGAACGGCACTTCGCCGAGCGGCCGCATCTCGATGCCGACGCGGCCGGCCGTGTCGCTGGTGAGGCCGATCGCCAGGTCGGCATGCCCGGTGACGAGCGCTTCCCACACGCCGGTGAGCACCTCGGTGCGCAGGCGCAGCTGCGTGTTGGCGCCACTGCCGCGCTGCGCATAGAAGCTCTCGACCAGCTCGAGCAACGTCAGGCGCGAAATCACCCCGTCGGCGGCGATGGTCAGGCTGGCCTCCCAGCCGGTGGCCACGCGTTGCACGCGATTGGCCAGCGCGTCGACCTCGCCCAGCACGCGGCGCCCGTGCTCGAGCAGCTCCTCGCCAGCCGCGGTGAGCTTGGCCTGGCGCGAGCTGCGGTCGAACAGCAGCACGTCGAGCGCATCTTCGAGCTGGCGCACGCTGTAGGTGAGGGCTGAGGGCACCTTGCCGAGCTCGCGCGCTGCCGCTGCGAAGCTGCCGCTGCGCGCGATGGCGTCCACCATCGCCAGCGCCTCGGGGGTCAACGCGTTGCGCCGTTCGTTGCTCATGCCTGCCGGCACCGGAGGGTGGATGCCGCGTCGTTGCTCGCGTGGCCACGCTGCGACGACCTGTCCGGCACGGCGTGGTGGTGGGTCCAACGAACGCCGCGGGTTTCGGGCCGGAGCCAGGGTGGTTCGCACATTCCGGATGTTCATCATATTTGAACGTGGGCTGCGAACCGTGCTCGCCCTGCCTCCGGTAACCACTTCTACAGTTACGCCATTCAACTCGGGGGTCCGCATGATCACGTTGCGCAAGTCGGCCGAGCGCGGAGTGGCCGATCACGGCTGGCTGAAGAGCCGGCACAGCTTTTCCTTTGCCGACTACTACGAGCCGGCCCACATGGGCTTCGGCAACCTGCGCGTCATCAACGAAGACCGCATCGCGCCGGGCACCGGCTTCGGCACGCACGGACATCGCGACATGGAGATCCTGAGCGTCGTGCTCGAGGGTGCGCTGGCACACCGCGACAACATCGGCAACGGCGCCACGATCCTGCCCGGCGAGGTGCAGCGCATGAGCGCAGGCCGCGGCGTGATGCACAGCGAGTTCAACGCCGCGCGCGACGCGACGACGCACTTCCTGCAGATCTGGATCCTGCCATCGCGCCAGGGCATCGATCCGGGCTACGAGCAGAAGGCGTTTGCCGAGGGCGACAAGCGCGGCCGCCTGCGGGTGGTGGCGTCGCCCGATGGGCGCGACGGCTCGCTCACCGTCCATGCCGACGCCAGCCTGTACGCCGGTCTGCTCGACGGTGACGAGCGTACCGCGCTCGCCCTGGCGCCGGGACGCCTGGGCTACGTGCACGTGGCGCGCGGCGAGGTGCGCGTCAACGGCCAGGCGCTGTCCACCGGCGACGCGGCGCTGCTGCGCAACGAATCGAACGTCGAGTTGAGCGAGGGACGCGCAGCCGAGGTGCTGGTGTTCGATCTGGCCGCTTGACGCGCGGCCACGGCGCCGGCGCGGCCGCGCGCACTACAGTGCGGCATGGACACGCTGCATCACCTGCTGAGCGCGCTGCCGCTGCTGGACTGGCTGGCGGTGCTGTTCTTCTTCGCGGCCTGGATCGGCTACACCGAGTTTGCCAAGCGGCGCGCGGACGTGCAGCCCTCGGTGCTGGCCAGCACCAACCGATGGCGTCGCCAGTGGATGCTGCAGGCCACGCTGCGCGAGAACCGCATCGTCGACGCGGCGGTGCTGCAGACGCTGTCGAGCAGCCCGTCGTTTTTTGCGTCCACCACGATCCTGATCATCGGCGGCTTGCTGGCGGCGCTCGGCACCACCGACAAGGCGAGCGAGCTGGTGCGCGAGCTGCCGTTCGCGGCACGCACGTCGGCGCTGGTGTTCGACCTCAAGCTGGCGCTGCTGACTGCAGTGTTCGTGTTCGCGTTCTTCCGCTTCACCTGGAGCCTGCGCCAGTACACCTTCGGCGCCATCTTGCTCGGTGCGGCACCCGACCCCAAGGCGGCGACCGATGTGGCGCAGCGCGAGGCGTTCGCGGATCGCGCGGGCCATGTGCTGGGGCTGGCCGCTGAAGCGTTCACTGACGGCCTGCGCGCCTACTACCTGGCCTTCGCGTTGCTCGCCTGGTTTTTCTCGGCCTGGGCGTTCATCGCCGCGACCGCGGCGGTGATCGCGGTGCTGTACCTGCGCGAGTTCCAGTCCGAGGTGCTCGACGCGCTGCGCCAAGGGCAATGACGCGCCAGCGCGTCACGGCACTTCGCTCCAGAACGCGAGCAGCGCGGCCGCGGTGGCAGCCGGGTCTTCCTCCTGGGGCACGTGGCCGAGCGCATCGAACATCACCAGGCGGCTGCCGGCGATGTCGGCGTGGAAGCGCTGGGCGTTTGCCGGTGGGATCAGCCTGTCGTGCCCGCCCCAGATCAGCAGCGTGGGCATCTGCAGGGCGCGGATGCGGGCCACGTTGGCATCGACGGCCTGCTGGTCGAGTGCCTGGGCCTGGAAGCGCCGCACCAGCGCCGCGCGGTTGCCTTCGCGCAGCGTCAGCTCGAAGTAGCGGTCGACCAGCTGCGGCGTCACCTTCGAGGGGTCACCATAGACGTCGCGCACGCTGGCCTCGACCACGCCGCGCGGCAGCAGCCACTCCATCAGCCGGTTGATGCCGGGCAGGCGAGCGATCCGAAATCCGATCGGCACCGACTCCGGATTGAGCTCGTAGCCCGCGGCGTCCACCAGCACCAGCCGCTGCACGCGCTCGGGCGCCAGCGACGCCACGCGCCACGCCACCTCGCCGCCGAGCGAATTGCCGGCGATCGCGAAGCGCTTCACGTGCAGGTGATCGAGCACCTCGAGCACGAAGCGCGCAAGGTCATCGCCGCGGTACGACCATGATGCGTAGCGCCCACTCCACGGGCCGGTGAGACCGAAGCCCGGCAGGTCGACGCTGATCACGCGGTGCTGGCCCTGCAGCGCGCGGCTCCAGCCCTCCCAGGTGTGCAGGCTCGCCGACGTGCCGTGCAGCAGCACCAGCGGCAGCCCATCGCCGCGCGGACCGACATCGCGCAAGTGCACCAGTTGACCGTCGAGGTCGATGAATTCCGATGGGGGCACCGCCCAGCGTGCCACCAGTGATTGCACGCTTCGGTCCGGAGCGCGCGACAGCGCGAGCGCCAGCGCGCTGGCCATCAGCAGCACGCCGACGATGCGAGGCAGCCAGCGGTTCAGCACGGATGTCGAAGCACGCCGCGCATCGCCGCGCGGCCGAAGTGCGGGCGCATTGTAGAAGCGCGCCGGCGCGCTTGCGGACGAGCGCGCTGCCTACAATCGAGCCGATGGGATTTGTCCACCTGCGCACGCACACCGAGTATTCGGTGGTCGATGGCACGCTGCGCGTGGCCGATGCGGTGCGCGCCGCGCGCCAGGACGCACAGGTGGCGCTGGCGATCACCGACCTCGGGAACCTGTTCGGTGCCGTCAAGTTCTATCGCGCATGCCGCGCCGATGGCGTCAAGCCGATCATCGGCGTCGACCTCTGGATCGAGCCGGTGGCCGGCAGCGGCGACAAGCAGGCGTCGCGCCTGCTGCTGCTGGTGTGCGACGCCACCGGCTATCACAACCTGTGCGACCTGCTGTCGCGCGCCTGGACGAGCAACGTGCAGCGCGCGCAAGCCTGGGTGAAGTGGGAGTGGCTCGCCGACTGCGCCGCCGGCCTGATCGCGCTGTCGGGCGCCGACTCCGGCGCGGTCGGTGGCGCGCTGCTGGCGGGTGACCGCGAACGCGCCGCCGCGCTGGCACAGCGCCTGGGCGCTCTGTATCCCGGGCGCTTCTACATCGAGCTGCAGCGCGCCGGAGCGCCGACGCACGAGGCGCACGTGCGCGCCGCGGTGGCGCTGGCGGCAGAGCTCAGGCTGCCGGTGGTGGCGACGCACCCGGTGCAGTTCGCGAGCCCCGACGAGTTCGACGCCCACGAGGCGCGTGTGTGCGTGGCCGAAGGCGAGACGCTGGCCAACCCGCGGCGCATCAAGCGCTTCTCGCGCGAGCAGTACTTCAAGACCCAAGCGCAAATGCAGGCGCTGTTCGCCGACGTGCCGTCGGCGATCGCCAACAGCGAGCGCATCGCGCAACGCTGCAATCTGCAGCTCACGCTCGGCGTGGCGCGGCTGCCCGACTTTCCGTCGCCCGACGGCTCGCCGCCGGAGGACTACTTCCGCCGTGCCAGCCACGAGGGGCTCGAGCGGCGGCTGCGCGCGTTGTATCCGCAGGCCGCGGCACGCGACGCGCAGCGCGCGCGCTACGTGGAGCGGCTCGACTACGAGATCGAGACCATCCGCAAGATGGGGTTCGCGGGCTACTTCCTGATCGTCGCCGACTTCATCAACTGGGCGCGCAGCCACGGCTGCCCGGTGGGGCCGGGGCGCGGCTCGGGCGCCGGCTCGCTGGTGGCCTACGCGCTGGGCATCACCGACCTCGATCCGCTGCACTACCAACTGCTGTTCGAGCGCTTCCTCAATCCCGAGCGCGTCTCGATGCCGGACTTCGACATCGACTTCTGCCAGGCCAATCGCGAACGCGTGATCGACTACGTCAAGCAGCGCTACGGTCGCGACGCGGTGAGCCAGATCGCCACCTTCGGCACGATGGCCGCCAAGGCCGCGCTGCGCGACGTCGGCCGCGTGCTCGGCATGGGCTACGGGCACGTCGATTCGATCGCCAAGCTGATCCCGGCGCCGCCGGGCAAGACGGTGACGCTCGCGCCGGTGCCCGAGAAGCCCGATCCCGGCTTGATCTATGCGCGCAAGGAGGCGCCCGAGCTGAACCAGCGCGAAGCCGCCGAGGAAGAAGTGGCCGAGTTGCTCGCGCTGGCCACGCAGGTGGAAGGGTTGGTGCGCAACATCGGCATGCATGCGGGCGGTGTGCTGATCGCGCCCGGGCGCATCACCGACTTCTGCCCGCTGTACCAGCAACCCGGCAGCGACGCCGCGGTCAGCCAATTCGACAAGGACGACGTCGAAGCGATCGGCCTGGTCAAGTTCGACTTCCTCGGGCTGGCGACGCTGACGATCCTAGAGCTGGCCAAGGAGTTCATCGTTGCCCGGCATCCCGAGCGCGCCGACTTCTCCTTCGAGGGCATCGCGCTCGACGATCCGGCGGTGTACCGGCTGTTCGCGCAGGGGCAGACCGAAGCGGTGTTCCAGTTCGAATCGCGCGGCATGCAAGGGATGCTGCGCGACGCCAAGCCCAACCGGCTCGAGGACCTGATCGCGCTGAACGCGATGTTCCGCCCGGGGCCGATGGACAACATTCCCGCGTTCTGCGCGCGCAAGCACGGCCGCGAAGCGGTGGACTACCCGCATCCGCTGCTCGAGCAGGTGCTCGGCGAGACCTACGGCATCATGGTCTACCAGGAGCAGGTGATGCAGGTCGCCCAGCTGCTCGCGGGCTACTCGCTGGGCGAGGCCGACATGCTGCGCCGCGCGATGGGCAAGAAGAAGCCCGAGGAGATGGCCAAGCACCGCGAGAAGTTCCGGGGCGGCTGCGCGGCCAAGGCGATCGGAGGCGAACAGGCCGACGAGATCTTCGACCTGATGGAGAAGTTCGCCGGCTATGGCTTCAACAAGAGTCATGCCGCGGCCTACGCGCTGCTGGCGTACCACACCGGCTGGCTCAAGGTGCATTTCCCGGCCGAGTTCTACGCCGCCAACATGAGCGTCGAAATCGACAACACCGACAAGCTGAAGGTGCTGATCGACGATGCCAAGCAGTTCGACGTGACGTTCGAGCCGCCCGACGTCAACCGCGGGGTCCATCGCTTCGAGCCGATCGATGCCAAGCGCGTGCGCTACGGGCTGGGTGCGGTGAAGGGCACGGGGCAGGGCGCGATCGAAGCGATCGTGGCGGCACGCGAGGCCGACGGCGCAGCGCGTCCGTTCAGCAGCCTGTTCGACTTCTGCGCGCGCGTCGATCGCCAGCGCGTCAACAAGCGCGCGGTCGAAGCGCTGGTCAAGGCCGGAGCGTTCGACTCGCTGAATGCTGATCGGGCGGCGCTGTTGGCGAGCGTGTCTTTGGCGTTCGACTGGGCCGACACGCAAGAGGTCAACCAGTCGCAGAGCGGCTTGTTCGACTTTGGCGACTCGCATGCGGCGTCGACGCACGAGCCCGCGCTGGTGAGCGCCGAGCCGCTGGGCGTGCGCGAGCGGCTGTCGTTCGAGAAGGCCGCGCTCGGCTTCTATTACTCGGGCCACCTGTTCGAACTCTACGTGGGCGAGGTGCGTCGCATCGCCAAGCGCCGCATCGTCGATCTGGTCGATTCGCGCGAGCCGGTGCTGGTGGCGGGCGTGGTGACCGACCTGCGTCTGGTCAACAACCAGCGCGGGCGCGTCGCCATCTTCAAGCTCGACGACATGAGCGAGCGTGTCGAGGCGGTGGTCAATGACGAGGTGCTCGAGAGCGTGCGCGACCTGCTGCGCGAAGACGAGCTGCTGGTGGTGCAGGGGCGCGCGCAGCCCGATCGCTTTTCCGGCGGTCTGCGTCTGAACGTGCAGCAGGCATGGGACCTCGCCGCGGCGCGTGCGCGCTTCGGGCGCTATCTGGCCGTGAGCGTCAACGGCGCGGTGCCGCCGCTGCAGGAGCTGCTGCGCCAGTGGCCGGTGCGGCGCGTGCCCACCGAGCAGGGCAGCACCACGCTCGGGCTCGCGGTGCGGCTGTGCATCGAGCGCAGCGAGGCGCGCGCCGAGCTCGACCTCGGCGAGGAAGGGCGCTTCTGGCCCAGCGACGACGCGCTGTCGCGCTGGAAGGCGGTGGCCCACGGCGGCCAAGCCGCGATCGTGTACGAATAGACGGTCCGCGCTGGCGCGCGGCGCGGCTTGTAATCGACAGTAAACGCAGCGCCGGTGTTGTCACCGCGCGCGTTGCTTCGTCCGTTAGTCTGTCCATCACCTGTTCTGTGAGGTCAGCCGATGAAGTATTGGGCCCCCTTGTTTTGCGCCGCTGCGCTCGCTGCTGCGGCAAGCACCGCCAACGCCACCGACGTCGGCGTGTCGGTGCAGATCAGCCAACCCGGCGTCTACGGTCGCGTCGACATCGGGCGCTTTCCGCAGCCGCAAGTGATCGTGCAGCAGCCCGTGGTGATTGCGCCGCAACCGGTGGTGGTGGCGCAGCCGGTGCAGCCGGTGTACATGTGGGTGCCACCGGGCCATCGCAAGCACTGGAGCAAGCACTGCCACGAGTACAACGCCTGCGGCGCGCCCGTGTACTTCGTGCGTCACGACTGGTACCGCGACCACGTCATGGTGGCCAGCGGCTCCGACCATGGGCACGGCAACGGCCATGGCAAGGGCGGCCACGGCAAGGGCCACGACGACTGACGTCACGCCGGCGCGACGCTTGGGGTGAAAGCCAGGCGCTTGTTGGCTACAGTGGCCGGGCATGTATGAGACACCGCTCGCGGGCCTGATCCTCACCGGAGGCGGCGCGCGTGCGGCCTATCAGGTCGGGGTGCTGCGCGCGCTGGCGCAGCTGCGTCGCGAGCGCGGCGCCGACCTCGCGCGCAACCCGTTCGGCGTGATCGTCGGCACGTCGGCCGGCGCGATCAATGCCGCTGCGCTGGCCTGTGGCGCCGACGACTTCGAAGCCGCGGTGGAGCGCGTCAGCCACGTGTGGCGCGACTTCCATGCCGACCAGGTGTACCGCGCCGATTCGCTCGGCGTGATCCGCAGCGGCGCGCAGTGGCTGACGATGCTGTCGATCGGCTGGGTGATCGCGCGCTGGCGCCGCGCGCGGCCGCGTTCGCTGCTCGACAACCAGCCGCTGGCCGAGTTGCTGAAGCGGCTGGTGCCGCTGCCGCGACTGCGCCTGATGCTGCGCTCGCGCCATGTGCACGGGCTGGCTGTCAGTGCATCGAGCTACAGCTCGGGGCTGCACGTCACGTTCTACGACGCCGCGGCGCCCATCGAGCCGTGGACGCGCTCGCAGCGCATCGCGGTGCAGGGGCGCGTCACGCACGCGCACCTGCTGGCATCGTCGGCGATTCCGTTCGTTTTCCCGGCCGCCGCGATCGACCTCGACGGTGTGAGCCAGTGGTTCGGCGACGGCTCGATGCGCCAGACCGCGCCGATCTCGCCGGCCGTGCACCTGGGGGCGCAGAAGCTGCTGGTGATCGGCGCCGGCCGCATGCACGAGCCGCCGGGACGCCGCGTGGAGGCGACCGGCTACCCGAGCCTGGCGCAGATCGCCGGACATGCGCTGTCGAACATCTTCCTCGACGCGCTGGCGGTCGACGTCGAGCGCATGCGGCGCATCAACCACACGCTGTCGCTGCTGCCCGACGCGGCGCGCGCGCAGACTGCGCTGCGGCCGATCGACGTGCTGGTGATCGCGCCCAGTCAGCGCCTCGACGACATCGCGGCCGACTACCAGAACGAACTGCCGGTGCCGGTGCGCGCGATGCTGCGCGGCATGGGCGTCACCGGCCGGGGCCGAGATGCGCGCGGCGCCGCGCTGGCCAGCTACCTGCTGTTCGAAGCACCGTACACGCGCGCGTTGATGGCGCTCGGCGAGGCCGATGCGCTGGCGCGGCGCGACGAGGTGGCGGCGTTCTTCGGCTGGGGCGCTCGGCGCTCGGTCGCCTCCGGCGCCGCGATCGCGCAGTCCGTGGGCTGACGCCGGATCACTCGCGGCGCCGCCGCGCGCTCACGCGCGGCGCGCCATGATCAGCACGCGCGGCCCGTTGCGCTCGGCCCGCTCCTCGACCAGCTGACACTCGCGCAAGCCCAGGCGCTGCAGCAGCGCGATCAGCGCGTCGAGCGTGAGCCAGCTCGCATGGCCATACATGCCCGAGAACACCTCCGACACGCCGCCCTCGCCGACGCGACGGCACGGGTAGCTGGCGCCGCCGCTGCGCAGCATGTCGGTGGCCTGCTGTGTGGCTGCGACGTGCGTGTCGAGCATCATCCCGCCGCGAATCTTGGATGCCAGACGCTCCAGGTGCGCCACCGGATCGACCAGGTGGTACAGCACGCCCACGTGGTGCACCACGTCCACCTCCGGCAGCGCCGCCATCTCGTCGGCCAGCTCGACGTTGCATCGCCGCACCTCGGGTGCATGGCCGTACAGATAGCAGCGCAGCACCGTCTTGACGACGTGCTCGATGCGCGAATCGATCGCCGTCACCTCGCGCGCGCGATCGGCGAGCGCGATCGTGTGAACGCCTTCGAAGCAACCGACTTCGAGCACGTGCTTGTCGCGCAGCGCGAACGTGTCGTCGAGCAGCACGATGCGGCGATCCGGAATGTCCTGCGGCTCCTCGCGTTTTGCCGTGCGCGCGCGGTCGCCGACGCGCCGCCCTTGCGAATCGACGGTGAAGCAGTTCCACTTCAGGAGCCGGTTCAACTCCGCGAGATCCTCATCGCTGAAGCGATCGATGCGCGGAGTGGCGCGCGACAGCGGCGCAAAGCCCGCCGCGGGCGGACCTGCGCTCGGCATCGTCTGGGGCAAGCGATCGCGGCGCAGCAACCGTTTCAGCATGACGAACGGCGTCTTGGCCGGTGAGTGGAGTTCGACATCGTGGTCTCGAGCGGTCGAGACTGTAAAGTGTGCACCTGACAGCGCCCCAGGGCATGCCCCCGCAGAGCAAGGAGCAGCGCGTGCAAGTGATCAGACTGTTCGTCGGCTTCGACCCGCGCGAGGCGGTTGCGTACCACACCTTCTGCCAGAGCGTGCTCGAGAAAGCTAGCCGGCCCGTGTCGTTCACGCCGCTGGTGCTGCAGTCGCTGCCCGGCTACACCGAAACGCACACCGATGGCAGCAACACGTTCATCTACTCGCGTTTCCTGACGCCGTACTTGTGCGACTACAACGGTTGGGCGCTGTTCGCCGACGGCGACATGATCTGCCGCACCGACATCGCCGATCTGTGGGCGCTGCGCGACGACAGCAAGGCGGTTCAGGTGGTGCAGCACGCCTACCAGACCAAGGCCGCGGTCAAGTACCTCGGCAACAAGAATCAGAACTATCCGCGCAAGAACTGGTCGAGCGTGGTGCTGTGGAACTGCGGCCATGCGAAGCACCGGGTGCTGACGCCGGAGTTCCTGATGGCGCAGACCGGTGCATTCCTGCATCGCTTCAGCTGGCTCGACGATGCCGACATCGGCGCGTTGCCGAGAGAATGGAATTGGCTGACCACCGAGTACCCGGACAACTACGACGCCAAGCTGCTGCACTTCACGCTCGGCACGCCGTGCTTCAAGGCCTATTGGGATGCCGACATGGCGGACGAGTGGCATGCCCACCACCAGCGTGCCGAGTCGGGCATGCATGTGTGAGGCGCCGCGTGCCCCTCGGTTCGCGTGGCCGTGACGACGCAGCCCGAGGTCGCGTTCTGGCCGCACACCGAGGATCTGCGCGTGGCCAGCGCGCGCCTGCGCTGCTGGCACGTGGTGCGTGGCCTGCAAGCGCTGGGCATGGACGCGCGCATCCACCGGGCGGGCGACGCGGCGCCGCGCACGCTGGTGCTGTCCAAGCGCTACGACCCGGCGTCGATCGCGCAGGCGCAGGCCCTGCGCGCGGCGCACGGCACGCGCCTGTTGCTCGACCTGTGCGACAACCACTTTCACAACGACCATCCCACACCGTTTTTCATCGAGCGTGCGCAACAGTTGGCGCAGGCGGTGCGCGCGGTCGATCGGGTGGTGGCCGCCTCGCCGATGTTGGCGCAGGTGATTCGGGAGCAGGTGAGCGCTCCGCCGCCCATCGAAGTGATCGGCGACCTGATCGAGCGACGCCTCGACCCGCCGCGCCGCTGGCGCGAGCGACTCGAGGGCCGCTGGCAGCTGCTGTGGTCGCGGCGCGCCCTGGCGCGCGCCGGCGCCGCACCGGGGAGGCGGCTGGTCTGGTTCGGCAACCACGGTTCGCCCAACGTCGAGGGCGGCATGCAGGATCTGGCCTCGATCCAAAGCACGCTGCAGCGCCACCATCGGCAGCGGCCATTGAGTCTCACCGTGATCAGCAACAGCGTCGAGCGCTATCGGGCGATGCGGGCGCTCTGGCGGTTTCCCAGTTGCTATCTGAGGTGGTCGAGCGCCAATTTCGATGACGCTCTCACCCTGCACGACGTGGCGCTGATTCCGATCGCACCGAATCCGTTCACGTTGTGCAAGACGGCCAACCGCGTCGCCACCGCGAGCGTGCACGGCCTGGCGGTGGCGGCCGATCGCATTCCGGCCTACGAAGAGTTCGGCGACTGCATTGCGCTGGACGACTGGGAGGCCGGCCTCGCGCGCCTGATGGACGACCACGCGCACCGGCAGCACTCGGTGGCACAGGCGCAGCAGCTGCTCGACACGCGCTACGCGCCCGCGGTCATCTGCGCATGCTGGCGCGACCTCCTCACCACGCTTGAGCGGCCGTGAAGATCGACGTCTTCGTCTGCACCAACGAGGTCAACTACACGGTGGCCGTGTCGGGCGAGCTGTCGATGCGGCCACGCCCCGCGCTGGTGCTGTATGACCCGGTGCGCTCCGACCGCCGGCGCGTGCGCGGGGCGTGGCAGCGCCCGTTTCGGCCCCGCCTGTACCGCGTGGTGCGCCTGCTGGCGTGGCTGCGGCTGCTCGGCACCGCCTACATTCCGCACCACCGCTTCGAGCCGCGCCTGCTTCGCGAGCTGCGCCAGGCGCCGCGCATCGCCTACCTCGACGACGGCCTCGACACGCTGCGCCGCGTGCCGAACAACTTCGATGCCGACGTGCTCGGCCGGGCGGATCCCGCGCCGCACGGCCGCGAGCCGTATCTGACCTTTCGCGAGCACCAGGCACTGCCGCAGTGGCTCGAGCCGTTCGACGTGCAGCCGGTGTGCTCGATCCGCGAGCTGGCGCACACGGGGCACAAGCCGATCATCGACCTGGCCGGGATTGACCACGTGTTCGTCGAATCTCCCGGGCTGGATCCGGAAGGTCTGATGGGCGCGCTCGGCATCGACCCGCGGCGCGCGCTGTGCGTACGCCATCCGGTGCCGCACAAGCGCGGGCCGCTGCCGGCGCAGTGCCGCATCGTCGACGGCCGCGGCCACGATCTCGAGGCGACGATGCTGGCCGCCCGTTCGCTCAACTTCTATTTCGGCTCGACGATGACGCTGGTGTTCGCCCTGCTGACTGGCGGCGCGCAGCGCAATCGCATCTTCGTGCAGCTCGACGACGCGCAACGCGACAACCTGCTGCTGCCGGGCCGCTTCGATGTCGTGTCCGGTGCCGCACTGCGACACCCGCTGATGGAGGTGCGCGCCGACACGATGGCCGCCGACCCGAGCGTGCTCGCTGCGTGATGGACTCGATGCTGCGACTCAACCTCGGTTGCGGCAACAAGCGTCGCCCCGGCTTCCTGGGTGTCGACATCGGGGATTTCGATGCCGTCGACGTGCGGCAAGACGTGCTGAGCTACCTGCGCTCGCTCGGTGACCAGACGGTGCAAGAGGTCTACTCGCGCCACTTTCTCGAGCACCTCGAGCCTGCGGCGCTGCAGGAGCTGCTGGCGCACGTCGACCGCGTGCTGGTGCCAGGCGGGCGCGCCCACTTCATCGTGCCGCACTTCTCGAACCCGTATTTCTACTCCGATCCGACGCACCGTCAGCCCTTCGGCGTGCACACCTTCAGCTACCTGTGCGAGTACACCTGCCTGCGCCGGCATGTGCCGAACTACGCGCGCCGCGCCGGCTGGACGCTGAGCCGCGTCCAGGTCGGTTTTCTGCCGTATGAGCGCTGGCACCTGTTGGGTCGCCGCATGCCGATGCTGAGCGATCTGCTGAACCGGTTGGTCAATCGGTCGTCGTTGCGCATCGAGCTGTTCGAACGCTACCTGTGCGGCATGCTGTCGATCTACGAGGTGGAGTTCTTCATCGACAAAGCGCCGGTCGGAAGCGCTGCCGCCGCCCGCTAGGCGCCCGGCGCCGCACGCTCGAGCGGAACCAGCTGCTCGTACCACGGCTCGATCAAGTTGACGCGCGGTTGCTCTGCCAGCAGAAAATCGGTCCGCCTCAGATTCAGGTTAGGGTTGTACGCCGGGTCGTTGTGCAACCAAGGCCCCCATGTCGATTGCATGAAGGCCACCTCGCTGTCGTAGCGCTGCTGCTGTTCGGGTGGGCGCCGCTGGCCACGCGTGGCCGACTCGTGGTGGTACAGCTGCGCATGCGGTGTCCAGACCACGCGATAGCCGGCGCTGCGGATGCGCAGGCAGAAGTCGATGTCGTTGTAGTCGACCGCCAGGTGGTTCTCGTCGAGGCCACCGAGCGCATCGAACACCGCTTTGCGCAGCACCATGCAGGCCGCGGTCACGGCGCTGAACTCCTGCGTCACGCAGGCGCGGCCTTGGTATCCGGGCTGCCCGCGCGGCAGCTGGCGGTGCACGTGTCCGGCCACGCCGCCGATGCCGAGCACCACGCCCGCGTGCTGCAGCGTCTCATCGGGGAACCACAGCCGCGCGCCGACCGCGCCGACGTCGGGCCGCAGCGCAAGGCCCACCATTTCTCGGAGCCAGTCGCCACTGATGACCTCGATGTCATTGTTGACGAGCGCCAGCAACTCACCGCTGCACGAGCGCGCCGCCGCATTGTTCAGGGCGGAGAAGTTGAAGGGCCGCTCGTCGCGCACGACGCGCATGCGCGGCCGGCCCGCCAGCGACCTCAGGTATTCGAGCGTCGCGGGGTCGTCGGATGCGTTGTCGACGATCAGGAGCTCGTAATTCGGGTAGTCGGTCTTGTCGACGATGCTGGCAATGCATTGGCGCAGCACCTGCAGGCCGTTGCGCGTCGGAATGATCAGCGACACGCGCGGCGGCACCTCGGGCACCGGGTAGCGCACGTGCACGCCGCCTTCGCTGCCGCGCTGTGCCCGTGCGCCCGGTGCGCTTCGGTCCAGATGCGCCTGCACGACGGCGAGCTCGGTGTCGCTGGCCTGGGGCAGCTCCGGGCGCAGGTATTCGCGCGTGACGCGGTGCGCCAGCACGTGCGGGATGTGCAGCACGTCGCTCGGCAGCAGCGGCTCGGTCCAGCGCAGCAGCAGCGCCCACCAGGCGGCGCGCGGCGTCAGCGCGTGCAGGTCCGCCACCGGTTGCCATGCGTCGCGCCGCACCACCACCAACCCGTCGATGTACGGGGTCGAGCGCAACAGCTCGCGGTTCCAGTCGCAGCGCAGATCGGGGCTATGGGGTTGGCCGTGCCAACCGACCCGGCCGTCGTCGCCATAGATGAGCCGGGCGTGCGCAAAGCGATCAGCCGCTTCGGCGGCCAGCAGGAGAGCGTGCGGCGCGACGGTCCAGCCGTGCGGCAGCAGCGCGAGGTGAGTGCCCGTGGCGCTGAGCAGCGCCGCTTCGAGCAGCTCGGGTCCGGTCGAACCGCCAGCCTCGAACAGGCGCAGATGCGGGTCGATCGCCGCATCATCGGCGCCATCGCGTGGCCACAGCAGCTCCCAGTGCGGATGCATCGACTGCGCCAGGTCGCGCAGTGCGTGCTGTCGCGCGTGCGCGTCGCCACCGGGTGGCCACAACAGCACCGAGAACCGCACTTCGCTCGAGCACGCGGCGAGTCGTTGTTGCAGGGCGCGGGCCACGTCGGGTCGATGCGGATCGTTGGCATGGAACCAGACACGGTCGATGGCTCGTTGCTTGCGGGCCCTGCGTCGAGCCAGGCGCTTGCGATTGACGCGGTGCACCCAGGCACTGGCACGCTGCAGCCAGGAGGGTCGGGAGACAGCAGGGGGGTTCATCGGTTCGTTCGGTGTGCCGCGCGCCAGTGCGCGAGGCGCCATCGCCAGGCCAGTCGCAACGTACGGCGATCGCGCATGCCCAGCCGCCAGCGCTTGTCAAGCAAGGCGTGTGCCTCCGTCAGGCGGCCGTGCCGGATCAGTGAAGCGCACAGGTCGTGCGCGTCGAGGCCACGCGACAGCCGCTGCGGCAGGTCGGTGAGGAGGGCGACCAGCTCGGCCGGCGCGAGCTCGTGCTCGAAATTGAACAGACCGTGGAAACCGAACGTCGGTTGCGCGGGCATCACGCGCTCGTATGAGAAGCGGCGCGCCAACTCCAGCGGCGCGATGCGCACGCCGTGGCGCTGCTCGAGCAGCGCGCGATTGACGACGCAGATCGCTTCATCCTCCGGGTGCGTGATGCGCAGCTGCGGGTCACGCAGCGCTTCGAGCAGGCGGCGCGAGCGCAGCGAGAAGCCGCCGTTGCCCACCCACTGCCCGCCGCGCGCCTCGGGCCAAGGCGCGCCGATGTAGTCGTGGTCCAGGAACGCCGGCTCCCAGCGGGCGGCCTCGCGCACGAAGCCGTCCCACTGGGCCACCAGCAGATGCGACGTCGCGACGTGCGGGGCCAGGCCTTGCAGCATGAACTGCGAGTAGGCCTCGATCGTGTCGACGCGCACGTCGACCACCCGCACGCCGGGTGGCGGCGACGGCACCAGCGATGCCTGCGTGAACAGCACCACGTCGGCAAAGCGGATCTGCGCCATGCAGCGCTGCAGCGCCCACATCGCGAGCCCCGGGTCGCGGGTGTCGACGCAGCACAGCGTGACCTCAGGCAGCTGCACGGGTGTCGGCACCAGGGGCACGGTCCGGCAGCAGGCTGAGGTACTGCGCGAGGTAGGCATCCGCGCAGCGCGCCCAGTTGAAGCGCCGCGCCTGCGCCAGCGCCAGCGCCGCACGCCCTTCGGCGGCGTGACGCGTCAAACCGGCTTCCACCGTGCGGCGCATCGCCGCGCCGTCGAAGCTGTCGAAGTAGTAGGCGGCGTCGCCGCCCACTTCGGGCAATGACGTCAGACGCGACAGGAACACCGCCTTGCCGAAGCACATGGCCTCCAGCGGCGGCAGGCCGAAGCCTTCGGCCAGCGATGGGAAGAGAAACCCGTCGCATTGCGCGTACAGCCAGGCCTTCTGCGCCTCGCTCAGATCGAGCTGGATGTGCACGTTGTGCAGACGGCGCTCGGCGATCAGGCGCCGCACCTCCGCCACGTAGGTGCTGTCGGCGCCGGCGAACACGAAGCGACGTTCGGGCCAGGCGGCAGCGAGGTCGAGCAGCGCGACGATGTTCTTGCTCGGCGCCATGCGGCTCACGTGCAGCAGGAACGGCGCGTCGGCCAGTCCAGTGACGGCTTGGCGCGCTGCCAGCGACAGGTCGGTGACGCCGTTGTGCACCACCTGCGGCGACACCATCAGCGGTGCCAGTTCACGGCGGATGTCAGCGGCCACGTGCTCGGTGATGGCCACCACGCGCTGGCGCTGCGCCAGCCGACGGCGCATGCGCGCCCTGTAGCGCTCGAGCTTGGCGCCGCGCTTGGTGTGCAGGAAGTTGAGGTCGTGCACGGTCTCGATGGAGGCGCGGCAGCCGAGCGGTGGTCGCAGCCGGATGTGCTGGTGCAGGATGTGCCAGACGGCAAAGCGCGTGGTGCGCCAGTGCACGAAGCGCTGCAGCGTGTGACTGCTCAGGTAGCCGACGTCGGGCCCGAAGCGGCCGTGCCACTGCGGCTGCAGATGAAAGTGCAGCACGAGTCCGTGCTGTTCGCGCAGCCGCAGCGCACGCCCGGCGAACTCGAAACCCAGCTGCTGCGAGTACTCGCCGAGCCCGTCGTGCCAATGCGCGACGCGACCGAAGCTGATGCCGACGTGATGCAGGCGCTGGTTCAATGCGCGGCGCTCCCAGCCGGCGCATGCAACAACGCGTTCACCTGCCGCATCACCTCGTCGACCTCGGGCCACACGATGCCGTCGGCCGGCTGCGGCCGCCGCACGATCGTGACGGTCGGCCCCCACGGCGCCCACTGCTCGGGCTTGGTGGGCCCGAGCACACTGAGCACGGGGGCGCCGACCGCGGCCGCAAGATGCCCGGGCCCGGTGTCGTTGGCCACCAGTAGCGCGGCGCGGCGCAGGATCGCACCATACGCACCGAGCTTCACGCCGGCCAGCGCGACGATGCCCGGGTACTGCTCGCGCAACAGCGCCTCTTCGCCTGGCCCCGGGCAGGCGATGACCTGCCTGCCGGTGGACAGCAGCGCGCGCGCGAAGTCCGGAAAATGCGGCCACGCCTTGTCGAGCTTCTCGAAGGTGCCGCCGGCGAACGGGCACAGCACCAAGAAGCCCGGCGCGATGCCGTGTGCGCGCAACAGCGCGTCGGCCTGCGCGACGTCGGCTGGGGCCAGTTGCAGCCCGATCTCGCGCGGGGGCGGTTGCGTGATGCCGAGAAAGCGACACGCCAGCTCCCAATACGCCACCAGCGCCGGGCCGCCGTAGGTGCTCGGCACGCTGCGCGCGAGCAGGAAGCTGCGTGCCTCCTGCGCGTAGCCGACGGCGCGCAGGCCGGCCAGGCGCATCTCGAATGCGCTGGAGAAGGACGTGGTCAGCACCACCGCGTTGTCGCGCCGATCGAACGCCGGATCGGTGGACAGTGCCGCGCGCCGCAGATCGCGCAGTTGCCGTATCGCCGCGCGAGCGCCCGCCGGCCGCACCTGCACGGCCCACCCTTCGCCGGCCAGCAGCGCCGGCGCCCAGCCCTTGCCGACCAGCTGCAACTGATGACCGTGCGAGGCCAGCAGCTTCAGCGCGGGAATGCCGAGGATCACGTCGCCCACCCAGTTGCGCAACCGAACAATCAGTGGGCGAGAGGTCATCCGTGGCGCAAGCGACGCACCGATAATGGTGCTCGGCCATTCTGCCATTCGAGTGTCATGTCAACTTCGCTTCCCTCCGGGGCTGCGGTCACCGCGCTGCACGATGCGCTGCTCGATGCGCCGGGCTGGCCGCAGCAGGAGCCCGCCGCGCGCGACGAGGGTCTGTGGCGGTGGGTCCAGACCAATCACCGCTACAACAGCCTGTTGTGGGCAGAGGAAGACCTGGCGCGGCGCACGCGCGTGGTCGATGCCGAGATCGCCGCCAACAAGCGCGCGATCGATCGCTACAACCAGGCACGCAACGACGCCACCGAGCGGGTCGACGAGCTGCTGCTGGTGGATCTCGGCTTGGTCGATGCGGAGTCGGCACGCACCGATGCACCGCGCTCGACGGTGCGCGCCGGCTCGCGCCTGAACAGCGAGACCGCCGGCAGCATGATCGACCGGCTGTCCATCCTGGCGCTGAAGGTGCACGCCATGCGCCTGCAGACCGAGCGGCGCGACGTCGACGACGCGCACCGCCAGTCGAGCGCGGGCAAGCTGCAACGCCTGCACGAGCAGCGCGCCGATCTCGCGGGATGCCTCGACGCGCTGCTGGCCGATTGCTGCGCCGGGCGCGCGCACTTCAAGGTCTACCGCCAGTTCAAGATGTACAACGACCCGCGTTTCAACCCGGCGCTGGTGACGGAGCAGCAGCAAACCCATCGGCCGGGCAGGGCTTGAGATGCGGGTCTTGATCGTCAAGACGTCGTCGATGGGCGACGTCGTGCACGCATTGCCGGTGGTGCACGACATCCACCAGTCGCTGCCTGGCGCGCAGATCGAGTGGCTGATCGAGTCGACTTTCGCAGCGCTCCCGCGCATGCACCCCGGCGTCAGCCGTGTCCACGCACTGGCCTGGCGCCGTTGGCGCAAGAAGCTGTTCGCTCGCGACACCTGGCGGGCGATGGGCGAGTTGCGCGCGCAGTTGCGCGCGCAGCGCTACGACTGCGTGCTCGACCTTCAGGGGTTGACCAAGAGCGCGCTGTGGGGGCGCCAGGCCGACGGGCCGCTGATGGGCTATGACATGTCCAGCGGCCGCGATCCGTTCGCGCCGCTGCTTTATGCCCGCCGCGCCGCGGTGTCACTGAAGCTGCACGCGATCGAGCGTTGCCGCCGCCTGGCCTCGATCCACCTCGGCTATCCGATGCCCGCCGGCGACCCGGTGTTCGGCATCGTGCCCGGCAAGGGCAGTTGGAAGCTGCGCGGCGGCCCCAGCGCCGCGTTGATCCCGTGTGCCAGCCGCCCCGAAAAGATCTGGCCCGAGGCGCGCTGGATCGCGGTGGGCAAGCGCGTCAAGGCAATGGGGCTGTCGCCGGTGGTGATCTGGGGCACCGAGGAGGAGCAGGTGCGCGCCGAGCGCATCGCCGCCGGCTGCGAAGGCGAGGTGCCGCCGTTCCTCAACGTGCATGACATGGCGGCGCTGCTGGCGCAGACGCGGCGCGCGATCGGCCTCGACACGGGCTTCTCGCACATCGCCGCCGCGCTGGGCAAGCCCACCATCGGCATCTACTGCGACCATGAGCCGGGGCTGGCGGGCATCGTGGGTCCGGGCGGCGTGACCAGCATCGGTGGCAAGGGCCAGGTGCCCTCGCTGGCCGACGTGCTGGCTTTGGTCGAGCGCCAGCGTCTGCCGCAGCTCTGACGGCGCCCTCCGTGGCACCGGGCGCCTACAGTTCTTCGATGCGCTGTGCCGGAAAGGTGTCCCAGTTGAGGCAACCGGGACACTGCCAGAAGTGCTGCGGCGCCTCGAAGCCGCAGGCCGCACAGCGATAGCGCTGCTGCGCGCGCGCCGCCCGCGCCACCGCCTCGCGCACGTCGCGCAGCGTGGCCTCGTCGTGCACGTCGAGTGGCGCATCGAGCACCGCCAGCGCGGCCGAGAGCGTGGGTTGGGTGTGCAGCAATGCCTGCGCGCGCTCGCCGGCATCGGGCACGTCGGCTTGCGCCGGCACCGCGCCGTCGAGCAGCCGGAGCGCCTGCAGCAGGTCGACGCTCGGCTGCTCCTTCATGCGGCGCGTCACTGTCGTGCGTGCGGCCTCGGCCTGTCCGGCCTGGATCGCGGCTTTCGCGTAGTCGGTGGCGATCAGCGGAAACAGCGCCGGCGCGTGCTGCAGCAGTTCGCTGTAGAGCGCGAACGCGCCGGCGGCATCGCCGCGCTGCACTGCGCGGCGCGCCGCGATGATCAGCGGGCGCGGCGCGTGAGGTGCCGCCTCGCGGGCGCGCTTGAGGGCATCATCGGCTGCATCGTCGTCGCCGCCGTCGGCGGCCTGCAACGACAGTTCGCACCAGTGGTGGCTCAGGCGCGTGGCGTACGAACCGGTGCCGCTGGCTTCGAGCCGCTGCGCCATCTGCGCAGCGGTGCGCCAGTCGCGCGCCCGTTCTGCCAGCGACAAGCGTGCCAGTCGCGCCTCGATGTCGTAGCTCGTGCCCTCGAGCTGGCGGTAGGCCTCTTCGGCGCGGTCGAGCAGGCCGGCCTTCACATAGTCCTGTGCCAGCGCGTGCTGGGCCCGCGCGCGGTCGGCGGCGCCCAGGTCGGCGCGCTGCAGCAGGTGCTGGTGCACGCGCACCGCGCGCTCGAACTCGCCGCGCCGGCGGAACAGGTTGCCGAGCGCGAAGTGCAACTCGGTGGTGTCGGGATCGCGCTGCACCGCCTCGATGAAAGCGTCGATCGCCTTGTCGGCCTGTTCGTTGAGCAGCAGGTTCAGGCCGTGGAAGTACGCCTTCGGGGCCTCGCGCTGCGCGCGCTTCCACTGACCGATGTCCAGGCGCGACGCGATCCAGCCGAACGCGAACGCGATCGGCAGACCGATCAACAGCCATTGCAGATCGAATTCCATCGCGTCTGCGAGGGCTACAAGCCGTCGCGCGGCGGCTGCGCGAAGGCCACGTCGGACGGCACGGTGCTGGCCGACTCGGTGCCCGGCGTCGGTGCCGGCGGCGTGCGTGCCTGCCGCTGCGTCATGCGGCGCTGACGCCACCAGCGCGGCACCATCGCAAGCACGCCGAGCGCAAGCCCGATGCCAAACGCGGCGAGCACGACGATCACCAGCGGCGCGCGCCACTGCACGCCGAAGAACCAGTGCACGACCGTGTCGTGCTGGTTGTTGAGCGCGAACGCGAACAGCGTGAAAAAAATGAACGCCCGGATCAGCCAGGTCAGGATGCGCATCGGAGGCGCATTCTACGGACGGCCATGCGCGCCAACGCAGCGTGCCGCACGTGCCGGCGGCGCCGGCCTCAGCCCTCCGCTTCGGCCGGATCGGGGGTGAGTACCGGCAACTCGTGGTCCACCGCCTCGCGCAGCGCCTTGCCGGGCTTGAAGTGCGGCACCAGCTTCTCGGGGATCGTTACCTGCTCGCCGCTGCGCGGGTTGCGCCCGACGCGCGGCGGCCGCCGGTTGATCGAGAAGCTGCCGAAGCCGCGGATCTCGATGCGGTGCCCGCGCGCCAACGCGTCGGACATCGCGTCGAGGATCGTCTTGACCGCGAACTCTGTGTCGCGCTGGGTCAGCTGGGCAAACCGTTCGGCGAGTTGGGCCACCAAGTCCGATCGGGTCATGGCATCCGGCTACAGGTGCGTACGGCGTTGGCGATCCGGCGGCGCGGCCGGCACGAGGGGCATCGGCGGCCCGGCGGTGATGGCACCGCCGGCCGCCAATGCGACGGTCAACCGTTGGAGTTGTCGCGGTTGTCGAGCTTGGCGCGCAGCAGGGCACCCAGGCTCGTAGTGCCCGCGGTCTCGCGCTCGTTGCTCTGCGCCAGCCGCTGCATCGCCTCTTGCTGGTCGGCCGCGTCCTTCGCCTTGATCGACAGCTGGATCGAGCGGGCCTTGCGGTCGACGTTGACGATGATGGTGTGCACCTCGTCGCCTTCCTTCAGCACGTTGCGCGCGTCTTCGACGCGATCGCGGCTGATCTCGCTGGCGCGCAGATAGCCTGTGACGTCCGGGGTCAGCTGGATCTCGGCGCCGCGCGGGTCGACGGTCTTGACCTTGCCGGTCACCAGTGCGCCGCGGTCGTTGAGCGTGACGAAGCTGGTGAACGGGTCCTGGTCGAGCTGCTTGATGCCCAGGCTGATGCGCTCGCGCTCGATGTCGATGCCGAGCACGACCGCCTCGACTTCCTGGCCCTTTTTGTAGTTGCGCACGGCGGTCTCGCCAGGCTCGTGCCACGACAGGTCCGACAGGTGCACCAGGCCGTCGATGCCTTGGGCCAGGCCGACGAACACGCCGAAGTCGGTGATCGACTTGATCGGGCCCTTGACCTTGTCGCCGCGCTTGACGTTGGCGGCGAACTCTTCCCACGGATTGGCCTTGCACTGCTTCATGCCCAGGCTGATGCGGCGCTTGTCCTCGTCGATCTCGAGCACCATCACCTCGACCTCGTCGCCGAGCGAGACCACCTTGCTCGGGGCCACGTTCTTGTTGGTCCAGTCCATCTCGGAGACGTGCACCAGGCCTTCGATGCCCGGCTCGATCTCGACGAAGGCGCCGTAGTCGGCGATGTTGGTGACCTTCCCGAACAGGCGCGTGCCGCTCGGGTAGCGGCGCGACACGCCGTGCCACGGGTCGTCGCCGAGCTGCTTCAGGCCCAGCGACACGCGGTTCTTCTCGGCGTCGAACTTCAGCACCTTGGCGGTCAGCTCCTGGCCGACCTGCACCACCTCGCTGGGGTGGCGCACGCGGCGCCACGCCATGTCGGTGATGTGCAGCAGGCCGTCGATGCCACCGAGGTCGACGAACGCGCCGTATTCGGTGATGTTCTTGACCACGCCGTGCACGATGGCGCCTTCGGTCAGCGTCTCCAGCAGCTTGGCGCGCTCTTCGCCCATGCTCGCCTCGACGACGGCGCGACGCGACAGCACCACGTTGTTGCGCTTGCGGTCGAGCTTGATGACCTTGAACTCGAGCGTCTTGCCTTCGTACGGCGTCAGATCCTTGACCGGGCGGGTGTCGATCAGCGAACCGGGCAGGAACGCGCGGATGCCATTGACCAGCACGGTGAGGCCGCCCTTGACCTTGCCCGAGACGGTGCCGTTGACGAACTCGCCGGACTCCAGCGCGTTCTCCAGCGCCAGCCATGAGGCCAGTCGCTTGGCCTTGTCGCGCGACAGGATGGTGTCGCCGTAGCCGTTTTCGATGGCGTCGATCGCCACCGAGACGTAGTCGCCCACGGCGACTTCGACTTCGCCCTGGTCGTTCTTGAACTCATCGATCGGAACATAGGCCTCGCTCTTGAGGCCCGCGTTGACCACCACGTAGTTGAAGTCGATGCGCACCACCTCGGCGGTGAT
>Ga0207648_10001637_pt1 | contig 24543 bp, 14 predicted proteins | sample KBSMisM32_FD_184310 | JGI IMG/M metagenome (GOLD analysis project Ga0207648, IMG submission 184310) | Miscanthus rhizosphere microbial communities from Kellogg Biological Station, Michigan, USA - KBS Miscanthus M3-2 (SPAdes) (version 2) | ecosystem: Host-associated > Plants > Roots >... | reverse complement strand
GGCTCGCACCCCGCGCTGCCAAACGCGGTCAGCCCTGATCGATTGAGCTCGTGGAACATCGCCCGCGTGCTGTGCTCGAGCGCGTCGCCCGAGGCCGTGGGCAGGCGCGCGGCCAGCGCACGAATGCGCGACTCTTCGATCTCGCCCGTCGGCCGGTCGGTGACGCCCAGCACGTCGAGTGCGCGGCTGTTCAAGAACGACTGGTAGTACGACGCCTGCAGCAGCAGCGGGTTGCGCGGCGCCACGCCGTCCAGCTCCTCGCGGGTGAAGGGGCGCGCGTCGTCGGCAAACTGCTCCAGCGCCCAGCCGCCGAACGTGTAGATCCACTCGCCGGGAGGCGTGGCGGCGGCACGGGCCCGTAGCAGTTCGAGGGCGCGCGCCCGTGAGCCAACCCCGTCGAGCCGCACCTCGTACTGCCAGGTGGTGCCGGCGCGCAGCAGGTGCATGTGGTTGTCGATGAGCCCCGGGATGACGGCCTTGCCGCCGAGGTCGATGCGCCGCGTCGTTGGCGTAGCCTGGCGTAGGACACTGGCGGTGGTGCCCACCACCGCGATGCGGTCGCCTCGAATGCCGATCGCCTGCGCGATGGAGAACCGCGCGTCGACGGTGATGATGCGGCCGTTGACGAAGACCACGTCGAGCGGCGCGGCCTGGCCCGCCAGGTACGAGGCTCCCGCAACGAGCGCGCTGACGGCCAGGAGCACATGGCGGCCGGTCACCCGCGATGCCTCACCGCGCCACCGAGAACACGTACACCGCGCCGGCCTCGGCCACCGAATTGTCGGCCGGATTCCCGGCCTTCCCGCTGTCTTCCCCTTGCGCGCCGACCACCAGCAGGCGGCCGCTGCGGTCCAGGCTCACCGAGCCGCCGAACTGGTCGAAGGCTTCCGTGTTGGCGCCCTTGATGTACGCCTGCTGGCTCCAGGTGGTGCCCGTGCGTGTGAACAGATACACCGCACCCGCATCGATGGCGGCGTCGTCGGCCTTGCCGTTGATCCCCTTGGCGCTGCCGTCTTCTACCGACGCGCTGATGACGGCCACGTTGCCGTCGCCGCTCAGCGAGAGCCGCTCACCGAAGGTGTCGTTGGGCCCGATGTTCGACGACTTGAGGAACGCCTGCTGCGACCAGCTGCTGCCGCTGCGCACGAACACGTAGGCGGCGCCCATCGACAGATCGTCCCGCCAGTCGCTGTCGCAGCCGGGCGGGTTGACGCCGGTCGCGGCACAGTCCTCGTCGAGCGATCCGACGAGCAGCGTGCCGCCGTCGTCGCTGAGCGCCACGTCCACGCCGAAGGCATCCTGCGTCTCGATGTTCGAAGGCTTGATGTACGCCTGCTGCGCCCACGTCACGCCGGAGCGGGTGAAGACGTAGGCCGCGCCGGAGCCGCCGGCGCGGTTGTCGTCCGGACCGTTAATCTGGCGCGTAGAGCCGTCTTCATCGAAGGCGCCGACGGCGAGGATGTTGCCGTCGCGGCTGAGCGCCACGGCGTAGCCGAAGAGATCGCCGGCGTCGATGTTCGACGACTTCACGTAGGCCTGCTGCGACCACGACGCGCCACTGCGCGTGAAGACGTACACCGCACCGGCCGACGCCGCGGAGTTGTCCGACTGGTTGCCGTTGATGCCGCGCGTTCCGCCGTCTTCCGTGAGCGCGCCGACGGCCATCGTGGCGCCGTCGCCGCTCAGCGCCAGCGAAAAGCCAAACTGGTCACCCTCGCCGAAGGCGTCGGCGGTGCCAGCCTCGCCGGTGTTCGAGGCCTTCACATACGCCTGCTGCGACCAGCCGGCGCCCTGACGCGTGAAGACGTAGACGGCGCCGGCCTGCGGAATCGATTCGTCCTGCTGGTTGCCGTTGATCCCTTTGGCGCTACTGGATTCCCAGTAGGCGGAGACCGCCAGCGTGTTGCCGTCGTCGCTCAGCGCGACGAAGTGGCCGAAGCCGGCACTCATCTGCGGGTTCGACGCCTTGAGATAAGCCTGCTGCCTCCAGCCCGTGCCGCTGCGCGTGTAGATGTAGACGGCGCCCGCCTCGAACACGGAGTTGTCGCGCTGGTTGCCGTTGACGCCCTTGGCGCCGGACGCCTCGTGCGGCGCGCCGACGGCCAGCGTGGTGCCGTCGCCGCTGAGCGCCACGCCGCGGCCGGTGTGCCCCTGCTGCACGCCGCCGCAGCCGAAGTGGTCCATCGCCTCGAGGTTCGAGGCCTTGAGATATCCGATCTGGGCCACCCGCGCCTGCGCTTCCCCTCGCGCGGCCAGCGCGGCCAGGCCGGCCATCAGCAACGCGAGCGCGCGTCCGCCCCGCATCAGTTGAGCGTGCCCTTGGGACCCGTCGGTGCCGGCTCGCCGAAGTTGGGCGTCCGGAAGATCTCCTTGCCCGTGTCGGTGACGACGATGTTGGCGCGCTCGGTCAGGTTCATGTAGGGCGCGCCGCTCTTGAGGCGCCGGCCGATCATCGTCAGCTTCATCCCGACCTTGATCGTGGCCGGCGTCCAGTTGAACTGCTTGATCAACTGTTGGGGTCCGCCGAGTTCGGCCTGCCAGCGCACCGTCTTGCCGCCTTCGACGACGTCGAACACGATATGGGCGTGCGGGTTCACCATCTGCACTTCCACGACCGTGCCGGTCACGGTGATGACTTCCTGGTTGTAGCGATCGGCGTCGCCGTGATGCGCGCGGGCTGGCAGCGCGGCGAGCAACAACAAAGCGGCGCACACCAGCGCCAGGGTCTTGGGCATTCCGTCCCTCCGGGTTCGCGACAATCTGTCACTGTGACGCAAGGCTGTCAAATGGGCAACACTACGGGCATGCGCTTCATGATCGCCATCGCGGCAGGTTGGCTCTTCGCCGCCGCCACGCTCCAAGGGCAGGCCCCCGCGCGGCCGCCGCTGGCCGAGGAGGTCTTCAAGAACGTGCAGGTGCTGCGCGGCATCCCGGTGAACGAGTTCATGGGCACCATGGGCATCTTCTCGGCGTCGCTGGGCATGTCGTGCGAGGACTGCCACCGCTCCGGCGACAGCAGCTGGGCCAACTACGCCACCGAGAGCCCGCGCAAGCAGATGGCGCGCGCGATGGTGACGATGATGGCCACCATCAACAAGCAGCATTTCGGGGGCCGGCAGGTGATCACCTGCTTCTCCTGCCACCGCGGTGCCGATCGCCCCAAGGCCACCCCCAACCTGGCGACGCTCTACGGCGCACCGCCCCCCGACGATCCGCGTGACGAGATCGCAGCGGCACCCGGGGCCCCGGCCGCCGACGCGGTGTTCGACAAGTACCTGACGGCTGTGGGCGGAGCCGCGCGCGCCGTGGCGCTCGCGAGCTTCACGGCTACCGGCACGAGCACCGGCTACGGGCCCGACAGCGAGCCGCAGACGTTCGAGCTCGCCGCACGGGCGCCGAACCAGCGGGCGGCGGTGGTGCGATCGGCCGACGGCGACCGCGCCACCGTCTTCGACGGGCGCAGCGGCTGGATTGCGGCGCCGCACCGTCCGGTGGACGTGCTGGCGCTCGGCGGCGCGGATCTGGACGGCCTGCGCATCGACGCCGAGCTCGCCTTCCCCTCGCGCATCAAGCAGGTGGCCGGCCAGTGGCGGGTGGGCGCGGCCGGCGTCATCGGCGATCGCGAGGTGCAGGTGGTGCAGGGCACTGGCAGCGGCGGCGCCCTGGTCACGCTGTCGTTCGACACCGAGTCGGGGCTGCTCCTGCGACAGGTGCGCTACGTCCCCTCGCCGGTGGGCCGCCTGCCGACGCAGGTGGACTACGAGGACTACCGCGAGGTGGCCGGCGTGAAGCTGCCGTTCAAGTGGACGGTCACGTGGCTGGACGGCAAGGACACGGTGGAGTTGAAGGACGTGCGGCCGAACGCCGTCATCGACGCCGGGCGTTTCGCGCCGCCTCCCGCGCCCCGCGCGACCCCGGCTCGCTGACGACGGCGAGAGCCGTTTTCGTCCGACCAGCGTCAAATCTCCCCAGCGAGGTCTGACGATGCGATTCCGCCTGCTGGTGATCGTGTGCGCGGGGCTCCTCCTGACCGGTTCACTGCGCGCCCAGAAACCTCCGGCGTTCGAGGTCGCCTCCGTCAAACCCAGCCAGCCCGACGCCCGGCGTGGCCCCATCAATTTCGGGGGCGAACGATTGACCGTGACCGCGTGGACGCTTCCCGAGGTCATGACGCTGGCCTACTCGCAGGGGCCAGCGCTCTACCGCTTTCAGATCAGCGGCGGGCCGGATTGGCTCGACCGGGAGCGCTTCGACATCACCGCGACCATCGATGAGAAGAGCGTCGCGAAGGCGCCCGACTCGACGCTGCTGCTCGACATGTTGAAGGCGCTGCTCGCAGAACGTTTCAAGCTGGCGGTCCGCGAAGAGACGAAAGAGGGCCCGATCTATCTCTTGACGCTCGCCTCCCGCGACGGTCAACTGGGTCCGAAGCTTCGACGTTCAACCTACCCGTGCCCGGTTCCCAACGGTCCGCCTTCTCCCGAGTGGCTGCAGAACTGCTCGTCCAGGGTCGGATACGGCACGCTCACCGCACGCGGCATACCGATGGAGCAGCTGGCACAGAGCATCGCCAACTTCTACGGCATCGGACGGCTCGTCGTCGATCGGACCGACCTCACCGGCAGATTCGACATGGACATGGAGTGGGCGCCGATGACGCAGTTCCGCCAGCCCGGCAATCTCGACCCGCCACCCGACTTCGCCGATCGGGCGGTGAACAACCTGCCAACGCTCTTCGTGGCCTTGAAGGAACAGCTCGGCCTGACGCTCGAGCCCGGGCGGGGCCCCGTGCGTTCGATCGTGATCGAACGCGTCGACCGCCTGACGCCTGACTAGCCTCGCTGGCATCGACGTTGCGAGAGCTCTCGAGGTCAACGGAGGAGTTATGACACGAGCGGCTGGAGCATTCGCAGCAGGGATGGGGTTGGGCGCGGGGCTCATGTATTTCTTCGATCCGGACCGCGGGCGGCGCCGCCGGACCCACGCGCGCAACCGGATGATTCACGCCTCGCACGCCGTGCGCGACAACACGCGCGCTCAGCTGCTGGCGCTGCAGCGCGCGGCGGCGGACGTCGACGGCCAGGCGGGGGCCAACCGGGTTCGCGCGTTCCTGGGCCGGGTGATCACGCACGAGCCAAAGCGGATGCCCGCGCTGGCCACGGTACTCGCCGGTGCCGCCAGCCTGGCGTTCGTGGCCCGCGCCCTCAACGCGCGGCCCCCCGAGTTCGAGTTGCGTCCTTAGCGCCGTACACACAACGGGCCGCCCGAAGGCGGCCCCCACGTAAAAAAGAATGGGGCAAGTGGTTTTACCCACCTGCCCCACCCGTCCTACCTGTCCTACCTGTCCTTCAGGTTAGAAGTTCACCGTGAAGTTCAGGCGCACGAACCGCGGGTTGACGATGCTGGTCGGCGTGCCCCAGCCGGCGGGCCGCGCGGTGTTGTCCGTGGTGTAGACGTAGGTGTTGTTCCACCCCAGCGCGTAGCTCGCGTTCGTCACGTTGTTGATGTCCACCCCGATGTCCGTGCGGGTGCGGCCGAACCGGACGATCTTCGCGAAGCGCACGTCGAGCTGCGACCGGCGCTCGTCGGCGTAGACGCGGTGCGCGTTGTCGGTCAGCGGGATGTTGGTCGTCCCCGTCGCCGTCGCACCGGGAGGCAGGTGGCCAAGCGCCGTCGCGATGACGGAGTTCGGCACCTGCCACGTCGCGATCGTGTTCGGCGTGCCGCCGAGCAGCGAGTTCGGCAGCGAACGCGCCACCGCGCTGATGAGCACGTCGATCTTCGGCAGCGTGTAGCTGGCCGATCCGCGGAGCGTCGTCTGCCAGGGCTCCACGTTGTCGCACCCGCGCGGGTTCGGGCCGTCAGACGTCCCGAGCGTCGCGTTGGTGACCTGGTTGTACTTCGTGGCCGTGGCGCACGTGTTGACCTTGCCGCGGCCGGTGCTGCTGCCGACCTGCATCATCAGGCCGTTGCGCATGCGCGCGTTCACCGACGCCTCGAAGCCGTCCCAGGTGCTCTCGCGCTCGTCGCCGAAGTACGACTCGCGCCGCAGGATCGTCTGGGTTCCGAGCGCGTTGGCCGCCGCCGTCGGCACGTACACCAGCACCGGGTAGCCGCCGCCGCCGGCCAGACGCGCATCGTTCGGCGCCGTCAGCGTGTAGCTCTCGTACGCCGTGGCGACGTTGCGATTGAGGTCGTCGGTCACGAAGAAGCCGTGGAAGTTGCGGTGCGTGTAGCTGAAGTCGCCCGAGACGCGCGGCAGCAGCTGCTGCTGGATGCCGATGGTCGTCTGGGTGTCGCCGGGCCGCACGCCCCAGCCGCTCAGCACCGCGGGATCGACCTGCGTCGCCGAGCCCGCCGTGCCGAAGTTGCGGCTGTTGCCCGTCACCGCGGCGCACTCGCCGTTCTGATCAGGGTTCAGCAGGTTGCAGTTCACGACGAGGTCGCCGTTACCGCCTGCCGCCACCGACGCGTTCCAGCCGCGGTTCGCCACGCTGCGCACGATCGTCGCACCCGGGTTCGTCGACGTATACGGTGAATCGTTTGCCGCGTACGCCAGGTACTTGCCCCAGTTCAACTTGATCGCCGTCTTGCCGGTGCCGAACACGTCGTACGCGACGCCCACGCGCGGCGTGAGGTCGTTGTAGGCGTTCACGCCCTCGGTCTCGGCGATGGTGATCGGCGTCGGGTTCAGGAACGACGACTTGCCGAACGTGCCGTTGCCTTCGACCGGCGCGAAGCTCGACGCGCGGTCCCAGCGCAAGGCGCCCTGCACGGTGAGCTTGTTGATCGTCCAGGTGTCCTGCACGTAAAGGCCGTGGGTCTTGGTGATGGTGCGGCGGCCCATTTCCGGCAGGTAGTAGCTGACGGCGTTCGGCGTCAGGCCGTTGAACCGGTAGCCGAGCAGCGTGTCGTTGGCGAGATCGTCGTCCTGCAGGTCGAGCATGCGGTACTGGTAGCCCACCTTCATGTTGTGAGCACCGGTGACGTACGACACCGACCCGGTGGCGTCGTCGGTCTTGCCCTTGGCGGGGCCCCAGCTCTCCACCGCGCGATAGCGGTAATTGGCGACGGGCGCAAACGGAATCCCGGTCGCGGGGTTGATCGCGTTGGACTGCTGCGTGACCGGAATCAGCCCCGTGACGCCGTCCGGCGCCGGGTGACCGAAGATCGGCTGGTAGCGGAACATCTGGATGCCCGCATCGAACAGCAGCTTGTTCGACGCCGTGTTCGTCCACGTGCCCTGGTTGATGTAGAACGGCACGTCGAAGTAGCCGCGGCCGGCGGTGGACGTCGCTTCAGGCGACATCTGCGTCGGCGCCTGGTTGTTGCCGAGGCCGATCCAGTTGTCGCCGCGCTTGTGGCAGCCGTCGCCGTTCAGCGTGAGCGACGAACCCTCGCAGCGCGTCTGGTACTCGGAGTAGAACCGGGCGCGGTTCTTCCCGAACTGCCCGGTCACGCGGCCGATGATCATGGCGCGGCCCTGGACGAGACGCGAGCTCACGCTGTCGTCGGGTGCCCAATCCCAGTGCGTCGGATCGCCGGCGTACCTGTTGGCCACGATGCCGTCCTGCGGCACCGACGTGTCGAGCTTGCGGTAGCTGCCGTAGAACCACAGCTTGTCCTTGACGATGGGACCGCCGAGCGAGAGGTTGTAGTCGTAGGCCTTGAGGATGCCCGGAGAATCCTTCAGGTTCGGGTTCAGCGTCTTGAGCTCGCTGGTGATGTTATTGCTGCTCGACCACTCGCCGGCGGTGCTCAGGAACGCGCTGCCCGAGATGGTGTTGCCGCCCGACTTCGGCACGATGTTCATCAGCGGGCCGCCGATGTCGCTTTCTCCAAGGCCGCCGCCCACCGTCACCGCCACTTCCTCGGCGTTGACCGTGTCGTACACGACCGACGCGAACCCGCCACTGCGGGCCGCCGTCAGCGGGAACCCGTTGACCGCGTAGCGCCCTTCGCCAGCGACGGAACCCGAGTTGATCGTGCTCGAACGGGCGTTGAACGCGGTCATGGTCGGCGAGATCGCCGCGCCCGTCTCACCCACGACGATGCCCGGTGTCGCGCCCAGCAGCGCGCCGGCGGCGCGCGTCGCCGGAATGGTGGCGATGAGCTCGTCCGACATCACCAGCTGCTTGGTGGCATTCTGCACGTCCACCACTGGGGTCTCGCCCGTGACGGTGATGGTCTCCTGCAGGCCGCCGACGCGCATGTCGATCGGAATCGTCAGCGTCTGGTTGCCGGTCAGCTGGATGTTCTCGCGCTTGACCACGTTGAAACCGGGCAGCGTGAACGTGAGCGAGTAGATGCCGGGCTGCAAGTCCACGATGCGGTACTGGCCCGAACCGTCAGTCACGGCCGCGCGGACCTTCTCGATCAGCGCCGGGCTGGCAGCTTCTACGGTCACACCCGGCAGCACACCACCGGACGCATCACGGACAGTGCCCGTCAGAGAGGCTTGGGCGAAGACCGTGGCTGGGAGCAACAAAACGACGGCGAGCGTCAAACACTTCAAAGCGGTTCTCATACAGGGCGTCTTTTCCTTCTTGGTCGGCTAGGACAGGAGCGTCGGGGCGTCGTAACCGCCGTCGCTCTCACTACCCCCGCAGGGTTATCCACGCCGAAGAAGAATACGGGGCGCGAAAATCCCTGTCAAATTCAGGTTCGACTGATTTTCGCCCTGCGCAGTATGGCTCCCCATCCGAATCGGTATGGGAGCCGAGCCAGATCGGGCTCGGGCTACGCCATCGCGTCGATGAGCTGACGCATCCGCTGCCGTGCCGCAGCGTCAGGAGCGGGGCCGAACGCCGCCCGGGCGTTCTCTTCCATGTGTTCGGGATTGGTGGTTTCGGTGAGTACGCAGGTCACGGCGGGGTTCGCCAGGATGTATTTGAGTGAGAACTGCGACCACGTGTGGCAGTCGAACTCCGCCGCCCACGGCGGCAGCGGCGTCTTCTCGAGCCGCCGGAAGTACACGCCGTTCATGAAGGGACGATTGATGATGACCGGCACGCCGAGATCCGCCGCCATCGGAAGGATCCGGTCCTCGGCCTGCCGCTCGGTGATCGAATAGTTCACCTGGAACACGTCCGGCTTCTCGCGCCTGACGAACTGCTCGATCGCCTGGTGCAGACGCATCTCCGACACCGTCACGCCGATGTAGCGCGCTTCGCCCGACGCCTTCCACGCCTTCAGCGACGGCCAGTGGGTATCCACGTCGGTCAGGCTGAAGATCTGCATCAGATCGATCGTCTTGCGACCGTACGAGCGCTGGATATCCCGAAACTGCGCGATGCCGGCGTCCTTGCCTGGCCGGTCGATCTTGCCGGTCACGAACAGCTTGTCGCGGAACTCGGCCTCGTTGAGGATCTGGCCGAACCGCGAGTCGTTGGCCGGGTTGCGCGGCCAGGTGTCGACCACGCGGCCGCCGTGGGCCACGAGCGTGCGCAGCACCTGCCGCATCGAGTCGTCGCCGTTCTTGGCGATCTCCTCCACTCCTTTGCTCGAGCCGAGGCCAATCACCGGCAGACGCTCGGTCCCCACGAAGCGGCGCGACGGCATCGCCTGGCCTGGCTGGCCTCGCTGCGCGAGCGCCGGCGTGGCCAGCGCGGCCAACGGAAGCGCGGTTACGGCGGTGAGGAAGTCGCGGCGGGTCGTCATGGAGGGCTCCTCGCGTGGCTGCCGGTCTCGTGTATTACCGGCATCCTAATCCAGGATCGGCCTCGGCGGTTCGTGGCTGCCGGTCTTTAGACCGGCCCTGCGGGCTCGGCACTCGTTCGACGCGTTAGCTGTCAGCGTTAGATCTCAGAGGAGACAGCTATGCGCGTTCGAATTCTGCTCGCGTCCCTGCTGGGCGCCGTGCTCTGCGCCCCTTCAGCCAGCAATGCTCAGTGGGTGAAACATCCCAGCCCGGATCTGCCCCGCACCGCCGACGGTAAGCCCAACCTCACTGCGCCGGCGCCACGCACGGCGCACGGCACCCCGGATCTTTCGGGCGTCTGGCAGGCCGAGGCGGCGCCCATCCCCGAGCTCATCAAACTGTTGCCGGGCGGCCAGAACGGCCTCGGCGAGGACATCCCCTCGAAGTACTTCATCAACCTGCTGTCCGACTTTCCGCGCGGACAGGAACCGCTGCAGCCCAGCGCGGCCGCGCATGCATCGCGACTCGCGGTCGACACGATCCAGCACGACAACGTCGGCATCAACTGCCTGCCAAGCGGCCTGCCGCTCGCGATGACCGTGCCGGCGCCGTTCAAGATCGTGCAGACACGCGGCCTCGTCGTGATGCTGTTGGAGGGAGAGAACAGCTTCCGCCAGATCTTCACCGACGGCCGCAAGCTGCCTGAGGATCCGACGCCCTCGTGGATGGGCTCGTCGATCGGCCGTTGGGAAGGCGACACGCTGGTGGTCGAGACGATCGGCTTCAACGGCCGCGGCCAGCTCGACGCGATGGGGCACCACTACAGCAGCGCCCTGCGCCTCACCGAGCGCTACACACGCCGCAGCACCGGCCACATGGATGTGCAGTTCCGGCTCGAGGATCCCGAGACGTTCACGAAGCCGATCACGGTGACCGTGGGGATGGGCTTGAAGGCCGACACCGACCTGATCGAGTACGTCTGCGCGGAGAACGAAAAGGACAAACAGCGGATCGCGTTGCAGAAGTAACGGGCCGCCTAAAGGCGGCCCCTACAACTTCGCCTGAAGGCGGCCCCTACGAACTCCTGATGGTGTCCAGGGCGGCGGCCACGCGGCGGCCGCCTGGATCCGTCGACGGGTTCACGGGCACGAACAGCGTCGTGCCCTCGCGGCGTGCCAGCACGTTGCTCGCCACGAGCGCCCGCATGGCCTGGATCGCCCGCGGCACGCTCTCGCACTCGTGACCGCTCCACCACGCCGCACCGGGCTCCCACGACGGCTCGACGAGCGGCGACTCGCGGTCCATCGTGATGAGCAGGGCGGCAATCTCGTCCTGCCGCGCGCGCGGCGTGTGCCCCACCCAGTAGTGGCACGTCTTGGCCGTGACGGTGATGACGTTCTTGATCTCCTTCTCGAGCCGGAACTGCGGCGCCGCGGGAAGGTCGAGCATCGCGCCCTGCCGGCGTGCCGCCACGTTTTCGGTGGTGATCGCGCGCAGGAGCCAGCCCGCCATCGCATCGCCCTGGCACGACACGCGCACCCAGCCGGGATCGGGCGAGACGTAGGCGCGCAGACCGGTGACGAGGCGGATGCCGCGACAGATCTCTTCGGCCGCTTCGTCGTAGCGATCGAAGTCGGCGTCGATGTCGGACTCGACACCGGGACCGAGCAGCGCGCCTTTGTGCGGCGGCCCTCCCGCCAGCGCCAGATCGCAGAAGGTCCCCCACATCTCGTCCCACGCCACCTGGCCATCCGCGGCGTATTTCAATCCGGCCGAGCGCATGGGCGTTGGCTGCAGGGTTTCGTACGAATCCTGATACAGCTCGGGCAGCAGCGTCCGGATTCGACGGTTCAGCACTTCGTCCATCCTGTCCGACACTATCCGCGCCGCCGCCTGGAGGCAACCTTGACGCCTTTTTGACCGAACGTTGCGCTATAGTCTCGCTGCCTAAACGGGGGACCCGTTAGAAGGAGTGTGACTCATGCGGCGACCTACGCCTCGCACGGCGCTCCTCGCTCTCGTGTCGGGCCTCCTCGGCTCGGCCATCGTCACCACCGGACAATCTCCATCGACGCCGGCGCCGTCCACGCGCAACGGCGAATGGCCCCACTACACTGCCGATCTGCGCGGCACCAAGTACTCGCCGCTCGATCAGATCGACGCCCGCAACTTCAACCAGCTCGAGGTGGCCTGGCGCTTCAAGACCGACAGCCTGGGCACGCGCCCCGAATACAAGCTCGAAGGCACGCCGCTCATGGTCGGCGGCGTGCTCTACACGACGGGCGGCACCCGGCGATCGGTCGTGGCCCTGGACGCACAGAGCGGTGAGCTGCTGTGGGTGCACCGCTATCCCGAAGGCGCACGCGGCGCCGCGGCACCGCGCCAGCTCTCGGGGCGCGGCGTCGCCTACTGGACGGACGGCCGCGGCGACGACCGCGTGCTCTACGTCACGCCGGGCTACCGCCTGATCGCGCTCAACGCCAAGACCGGCGTGCCGGTGCCGTCGTTCGGCAAGGGCGGCGTCGTGGATTTGAAGGCAGGCGTCGTCTACGGCGACGGCAAGCAGATCGATCTCGAGAAGGGCGAAATCGGACTGCACTCCACGCCGACGATCGTCAAGGACACGATCATCGTGGGCTCCTCGATGAAGGAAGGCATGACCATCGAGACCCACAACAACACCAAAGGTCTGGTGCGCGCCTTCGACGCGCGCACGGGCAAGCTGCAGTGGACGTTCAACACCATCCCGCGCCCCGGTGAACCGGGCAACGACACGTGGCTCAACGGATCGTGGGCCGTGAACGGCAACGCCGGCGTGTGGACGCAGATCACGGTGGACGAGGAGCTCGGGCTGGTCTACCTGCCGGTGGAGTCGCCCTCGTCGGACTACTACGGCGGCAAGCGTCCCGGAAACAACCTGTACGGCGAGAGCCTCGTGTGCGTGGACCTGAAGACCGGGCAGCGCAAGTGGCACTTCCAGCTGGTCCACCACCCGATCTGGGATCACGACATCTCGTCGGCGCCGATTCTGCTCGACGTGACCCTCGACGGGAAGCCGCGGAAGCTGGTGGCGCAGCCCACCAAGCAGTCGTTCCTCTACGTGTTCGATCGCGTCACGGGCGAGCCGGTCTGGCCCATCGTCGAAACGCCGGTGCCGCCGGGCGACGTGCCCGGCGAGTGGTACTCGCCCACGCAGCCGATTCCGTCGAAGCCGGCGCCGTACGGGCGGCCGGGGCTGAAGATTCCCGACGAGGTCATCGACTTCACGCCGGAGCTGCGCGCGCAGGCGATGGAGAACCTGAAGCACTACAAGTGGGGCGGCAACTTCCCCTTCAGCGGCACGCTCTACAACCCGCCGATCCTCGGCAGCGTCACCGGGCTGCAGGGGGCGATCAATCTCGGCAACGCGAGCGGCGGCACCAACTGGCCGGGCGCGGGCGCCGACCCTGAAACCGGCATCGTCTATGCGCAGGCCAATCTGTCGGCCTTCAGCCCCGAGACGCTGGCGCCGCCTCCGGCAGGCTTCTCCGACATCCCCTATCAGGCCGGCATGGTCGGACAGCCGTTCCGGCTTCGCGTCGCCGCCGGCACCGGCACGTATGCCGACGTCAAGCAGCAGGCGGCTGAACCCGCGGCGTCCGCCGCGGCGGGGCCCGCGGCACCGGCATACAACGCCGTCGAGGGGCTGTCGCTGGTGAAGCCGCCCTACGGCGTGATGTCCGCGATCGATCTCCGCAGCGGAGCGGTGAAGTGGCAGGTGCCGCACGGCGACACGCCCGACATCGTGCGCAACCACCCGAAGCTGCGCGGGGTGCAGATCCCGAAGACCGGCCAGGGCGGCAGCGTCGGCGTGCTCGTCACGAAGACGCTGGTGATCGCCGGCGATCCACTGGTGACGACGACGCCGCAGCACCCGCGCGGCGCCATGATGCGCGCCTACGACAAGCAGACGGGCGCCGAAGTGGGAGCGGTGTGGATGCCCGCGCCGGTGAGCGGCTCGCCGATGACGTATCGGGTCGGCGGCCGTCAGTACATCGTGATTGCGGTGAGCGGCGGCAACTACTCGGGCGAGTACATCGCGTTCGCGCTGCCCTCGACGGGCCGCGACACGAGCGGCACGCGCGAATGATGCAAGCGAAGGCCGGTCTAAAGACCGGCAGCCACGTCCGTAGCGGCAGGCCTTCCTGGTCCGCCGAAGCCCGCAGGGCGAAGGTGGAAGGCCTGCCGTGGATCGCAGCCATTGTCGTGGCCGTCGTTGGGCTGAAGGCGGCCGAAGGCCCCTCGGTGTGGGACGGCGTGTACACGGCCGACCAGGCGAAACGTGGTGAGACGGCGTACCTGCAGACGTGCGCCAGCTGCCACGGACCGGCGCTCGACGGCGGCGACATGACGCCGCCGCTCGTCGGCGGCGCGTTCACGTCGAACTGGAACGATTTGACGGTCGGCGACCTGTTCGAACGCATCCGGACGACGATGCCGCTCGACAACCCCGGGCGGTTGTCGCGGACGCAGACGGCCGACGTGATCGCTTTCGTGCTGAAGGCCAACAACTGGCCGGCGGGCGCCACCGAGCTCCCGGCCGATTCGCCCGCTCTCAAGCAAGTCCGCATCGCCGCCGTAAGACCGCCGTCCCAGGGCCAGTAATCAGGGTTCCCCGCTTCGCGCGCGACGTTCGTCGGTTCCCACGGTCAGGTTCCCACGGTCGGTTCCGAGTCACGGGTGGCAGGCGCGACCCGCACACAACGCGGGTCGCGCGGCAGTATCTGGCAAACCGGCTTAACGCCGGTTCGCGACTTGGGAGGATCTCCATGCCGAGAGCACTCGCGAAATCGTGGCTATGGTCGGTGTTCCTGTCCCTGCTTCCCGCTATCGCCTTCGCTCAGAGCGCCATCACCGGGGTCGTCAAGGACGGCAGCGGCGCGGTGCTGGTGGGCGCGACCGTCGAGGCGGCCAGCGACGCGCTCATCGAGCGCGTCCGCGTCGCCGTCACCGACAGCCAGGGCGTCTACCGCATCGTCGATCTGCGGCCGGGCACGTACGTCGTGACCGTCAACCTGGAAGGATTCCGCGGGTTCAAGCGCGAGAATCTCCAGCTCCCCGCCGAGTTCACGGCCACCGTGAACGCCGAGCTCGGTCTGGGCCCACTGGAAGACGTGGTGACGGTCACCGCCAGCTCGCCGATGGTGGACACGACGACCACAGTGCATACGCGCGTCCTCGACCGTGAGGCGATCGACCAGATTCCCACCGGCCGCACCATTCAGGGGCTGGCGCAGCTGATCGTCGGCGTCAACCTGAACCTGCCCGACACCGGCGGCGCCCGCGGCATGCAGCAGACCTACATGAGCACACACGGCATGTCGCTCGCCAACAACACCGTGATGGTGGACGGGATGCTCGTCAACGGCTTGCAGCTCGACGGCGGCGTGCAGAGCTACTTCAACGACGCGATGAACCAGGAAGTGAGCTACCAGACGAGCGGCATCGGCGCCGACACGGCCGCCGGCGGGGTGCGGTTGAACATGATCCCGCGCGAGGGCGGCAACCGTTTCAGCGGCGACGTCAAGGCGTCGCTGCGCCCGGGCGAATGGCAGGCCGACAACCTCACCGAGCGGCACCGTGCGCGTGGCCTGTCGGTGGGCAACTCCACCGATCGCATCGTCGACTACACCGCGGCGCTTGGCGGTCCGCTGCTGAAGGACCGTTTGTGGTTCTTCACCTCGGCGCGCTACTTCTCGGTGAACAACTTCGTGGCCAACACGTTCTTGGACGACGGCAGCCAGGGGATCGACGACCAGTACATCAAGAGCGCCATGGCGCGCCTGACGTGGCAGGTGACGCCGCGCAACAAGATCTCGGCCTACTTCGACGAGATCGACAAGTACCGCGGCCACGACATGCAGAGCAACGAGGACCCGGAAACGGCCGCGCTCCGCTGGTTCTCGCCCGCCTACAACACCGGCGCGATCAAGTGGACGTCCACCGCCACCAACCGCACGCTGATCGAAGCCGGCTATTCGCGCAATCTCGAGTACTACACGAACAGCTACCAGGAAGGGATCGAAAAGAAGCGCTTCTCACCGGAGTGGTACGCCAGCACGTCGCGGCTCGAGAACGACCTCGGCGGACGCAAGACGGCGGCGACCAGCCAGACGACGCAAAGCCCGGAACGCCATAACCTCCAGGCGTCGCTGTCGTACGTCACCGGCGGACATAGTTTCAAGACCGGCTTCCAGTACACCTGGGGCGACTACTGGCACACGGTGGACGCCAACGGCGATCTCACCCAGCAGTACCGCAGCAACAGCACCGGTGTCCGCTATTCGGTGCCCGACAGCGTCATCATCCGCAACACGCCGCTCTATTACGGCGAGCGCCTCAATCGCGACGTCGGCCTCTATGCGCAGGATTCGTGGCGGCTGAAACAGCTGACGCTCAACGGCGGGATCCGCTGGGAGAATCTGAAGGCCCAGGTGCTGGCGAGCGAGTCGCCGGCTGGCCGGTTCGTCCCCGCGCGCAGCACCGCGGCCATTCCGAACCTGCCGAACTGGAAGGATTGGGCGCCGCGATTCGGCGCCGCCTACGACCTGTTCGGCAACGGCAAGACCGCCATCAAGTACTCGCTCAACCGCTACAACCAGATTCGCACGACCGGGATTGCGACCAACTACAACCCGTTCCTCTCCGCCACGTCGACCGCGCTCCCGTGGCGCGACGTCAACGGCAACGACATCGCCGAGGGCGAGCGCGGCTGCACCGGCTATCCGCGTGTGGACTGCGAGATCGATTTCCGCGGGCTGCCGCCGAACTTCGGCATCGCCGCCCTGAACGAATACGGGAACTACCCGCGGACGTGGAATCTCGAGAACGCGCTCGAGGTGCAGCACCAGCTGCTGCCGCGCGTGTCGGTGTCGGCGTCGTGGTTCAAGGGCTCGTTCCACAACTTGACCAGCACCATCAACCAGGCATGGTCGCTCGATGACTACACGCCCTACACGTTCTACAACCCGCTGACCGGGCAGGCGCTGCCCGTCTTCGCACGCAGCCTGGCCGCGTCGCAGCGGCCGACGCGGAATCTCGATACCTTCGATCCGGAGCGGAAGCAGAAGTACGAAGCCGTGGCGGCCGAATTCCGCTGGCGGCTCCCGCGCGGCGGTCAGCTGTTCGGCGGCGGCGGTGTCGAGCGCGAGCGTATCAAGTCGTGCACCGCGCCCGACGACCCCAACTACCTGTCGCCCACGCCGACGATTCCGCAGAACACCACCAACTACACCGGGCAGGTGTTCTGCGACGACTTCGCGATCGACATTCCCTGGAAGAAGGGGCTGAAGCTCGCCGGCACGACGCCGGTGGTGTGGGGCATCGACTTCAGCGTGGCGTTCCAGAGCAACGAGAGCCCCAACAGCACCCGCACGATGAGCGTGACCCGCGGCATCACCCGCTACCCCGCCAACTGCCCCGCGCCGTGCCCGGCCGGTCAGATCATCATGCCGTCGGACGTCTTCGGACAGACGTCGCTCATCATGTATCTCGAGCCGGCGCGCGCCACGTTCGTGGAGCGCATCAATCAGCTCGATTTCAAGGTGTCGCGCACCTTCAAGATGGGGCGCTACAGCGTGCTGCCGGTGCTCGAGGTGTTCAACGTCACCAACTCCGACGCCATCATCAGCTACGTGTCGACCAACGCGTTGGCGGCTACCTACCTGGCGCCGAACAGCATCATGCAAGGAAGGATGTGGGGACTGGGCGCCACGGTTCGCTGGTGAGCTGGGACGGTGACCCGGCGGCGCCCTCGCGGGTGCCGCCGGGATTGCTGTAAGCTCACCGGCGCAATGGAGCTGCGACACCTTCGCTACGTCGTCACGCTCGCCGAGACGCTGCACTTCGGCCGCGCCGCCGAGCGGCTGCATCTGAGCCAGCCGCCGCTCAGCCATCAGATCCGCCAGCTCGAAGAGGAGCTGCGCATCAAGCTGTTTCACCGCACGAAGCGTCAGGTCCAGCTGACCGAAGCCGGCCGCATGTTCGTGCAGGAAGCGCGAGTGATCCTGGCGCAGGCCTCGCACGCCGCCAACCTGGCGTCGCGCGTGAACCAGGGCGAGGTCGGGCAGCTGACGATCGGCGTGGCCGGGCCGGCCGACGCACCGATCTTCATCCAGATCCTCCGCGAGTTCGCCCGCAAGCACCCCAAGGTGCGGATCGTGCTGCGCAACATCAGCAGCCTGGATCAGACGCAGGCGATCAGCGAAGGGCGGCTGCACGTCGGCTTCGTCGCGATGCCGATCGACGACGCCGGCCTGGCCACGGAAACCGTGATGCGACAGCCGATCATGATCGCGCTGCGGCCAGACCATCCGCTCGCGACCTGTGAGCGCGTGCCGCTGAAGGCGCTCGCAGACGAGCCACAGATCATGTTCGCGCGGAGCAATGCGCCGCGCTTTTTCGACGCCGTGCTGGCCGCGTGTCGCGAGGCCGGCTTCAGCATGAACATCGCCCACGAGGTCGACAACCTCTACACCGCCTACGCGCTGGTTGCGGCCGGGCTCGGCGTCTGCCTGGTACCGGCGGGCGCACAGGACCACCACTCGGGGACGTCGATGGTGGTACGGCCGGTGGCTCCGGCGCTCCCGCACATCGAGATGCACATCGCGCTCGCCTATAAGCCGCAGTCGGAGAACGAGCTCGTGCCGCTGTTCGTGGATGTGGTGCGGGAGGTCGTGGCGAAAGAGGCCAGACCGAAGCCGATGCGCTTGGCTTCGGTCTGACGGTGGACGGGCCGCCTGAAGGCGGCCCCTACGTACGCGGACTAGAAATCGAACTGGGCGCTGATCTTCAGGAACCGCGCCGACATGATTGACAGCGGATCGAGATAGGTCGCGCCGTAGTTCCGCTGGAAGACCTCGGTCGTGTTCGAGTTGAACAGGTTGTACACGTCGAGGTTCAACTGCGTCCTCGTCTTACCGTACTTCAGGATCTTGCCGAAGCGAAGATCCACGGCATTCAGCCGATCGCCGTACACCGTGCCGGGTTCGACGATCTGCAGGAACTCGACGACCTGTCCTGAGCCGAACGGCCGGTTCAGCGACGTCTCGTTCACAACGCCAGGGATGTTGAACGCGAGGACCTGCGCCCCGAGGCTCTGACTCTGCACGGAGGGGAATTCGTTGCCGGGATACGGGATGCTGCGGAAGGTCCCGCTCAGCAGCACGTCCACCTTCGGAATGGTGTAGGTCGCCAGCGCCTTGAAGTTCGTCTGCCAGCCGGATTCGCGATGGCAGAACGACGCCGGCCACTGGGCGATCCCGCCCAGGAACGTGTCGAGGAACCCGCCCGTGCCGCCCCACGGCCCGAAGATGAAGTACTCCGGGTGGTTGTTGACCACGCCGCACGAATCCTCGACGACGTTGCCGCTGCTCGTGCCGCCCTGAATGGTGACGTCGCGCAGACGAGCGTTCACCGTGAAATCGACGCCGTTGTACTTGTTGTAGGCGCCGCCGAGATTGTCGGCAAACGACAGGTAGTTGTCGGCGGCCCGTGTGTAGGCGCCGGGCTTGATGTCACGGTAGGTCAAGCTGTATCCGCCGCCGTTGGGCAGCTTGGGATCCTTCGGCGCCGTGTAGGTGAACGTATCCCAGTCCGCCGGTGTCCACGCGCGGTTGACCGTGGCCGTCAGGTTCCCCCAACTGCGGCGGAAGTATTGCACATCGAGCGAGACCCGTGGCGCGATCTCCTGCGTTACGCCGGCGTTAAGGTCCCAGCTGTACTCGCGCGAATTCCAGCCGCCGGTCAGTTCCGGGTCGGTGGTCAGCGGAGGAACTGACTTCAGGAACGACGGATTGCCAGGGCCGCACTCGCCGTTGGCCGCCGGGTTGGTCAGGACGCAGTTGACGACCTTGTCGCCGTTGTTGTCGGTCCAGGAGCGGTTCTGATCCTGGCTGACGAAATGACCGAGCCCCGCGGGGCTGTAGTTCACCCATTCGTCCACCGTGTTGAATGTCGTCACGTACCGCCCCGCGAAGAACTTCAGGGCCGTCTTTCCGTTGCCGAAGACGTCGTACGACGCGCCGAACCGGGGCATCAGGTCCTTCTGGCCGAGCGGGCCGTCCTGGGCCGGAAACACGATGGCCGTGGGAACGAAGAGGTTCGGCCCGATGTGCTGCTCGGGGAAGTAGTCGCTCAGATGCTCGAAGCGCAGTCCGCCCTGCAGCGAGAGCTTGCCCAGCGTCCAGCGATCCTGCGCGTAGAACGCGGTCATGAACTGATGCTGTTCCTGAGCCGAGTTCGCGTCGCCGTTCACCGTGACCCCGGTGGGTTGCCCGTTCGCGAACACGTAATTGAGCTGCGTGTTGTTGTAGAAGTTGACGGGATACATCGCGATGTTCTGGTGCGTGCGGAAGCCGACCTTCGCCGAATGCGACCCGGTGACGTACGACGCCGACCCCTGCACGATGTTCGTGTAGCCCTTGTGGCCGGACCAGTTCTCGGCGCGGTAGTTGATGTTCGGAACCGGGCCGGCGGTCTCTTGCACCGGAATCATCGTCGTGTCGTAGGCATTCTTCTGACGGCTGCCCCACCAGAAATACGCCCCGAGCTGCGCGCTGGCCTCGAGGAGCAGACGGTTGTTGACCGGCGACTGCCAGCTCGCCTGCGTCATCATGCTCGGATGGTTCTCGTTGGTGGTGTAGGCCTCGGGCGAGCGCACCGACGCGCCGAATCCAAGGCCGGTCCCATCGCCGCCCCCGTCGCAGGCGATGCAGGAGTACTGCACGCTGTTCCAGAAACTGAACTTGTTGCGCGGTGTCATCTGCCACGTCACGCGCGCGTTCGTCTGTCTCCAATACCCGTCGGTCACCGCCTGGTCGAGCGGCCGGCCGTCTTTGCCGTCCGCCGGGAGGTAGGTCCATTTCGTCGGGTCGCCGGCGTTCAGGTTGGTCCACATGCTGGACACGTTCTGACGGCTGGACAGATAGCGGAACGTGCCGAAGAACCACAGCTTGTCCTTGACGATCGGGCCGCCAAAGGAGGGGTTGACCTCCCACAGCTTCTTGATTGAATTCGTCGCGGTCAGCCCGGAACCCTCGATGTTCTCGCCTTGGAGTGCGTCGCCCGTCCCACTGATGAAGAAGCCGCCGGCAAAGGTGTTGCCGCCCTGCTTGCTCACGATGTTCATCTGCGGGCCGCCGGTCGTGGCTTCACCAAGCCCGCCGCTCAGCGAGAAGACCACCTCTTGCGCGTTGCCGACCTCGGGGACATAGCCCGAGACGCCCATGCCCTGATAGCCGCCGTTCATGCCGTCCACCAGGACCTGACCTTCGTTGCGCCGGCCGCCGTGGATCTGGAACACGCTGTAGAGCGCGGGGTTGGACCCTTCGAAGTCGTTCTGCTGGACGTTGATCGCCGGGACCAGATGCGTGAAGGACGAATAGTTCCGCGACGTCGGGATGTCACCGATCGTCTGGCCGCTCATCGTCTGCTGGTTCCTCGTGCTGGTCACGTCGATGACCGGCGCCTCGCCGCTCACGGTAATCGTCTCGGCGACGCCGCCCACTCGGAGGTCGCCGTTCACGGTGGCCACGAAGCTGCCCGAGAGCTGAATGCCTTCCCGCTTGACGGTCGTGAACCCGGACAACGAGAACGTCACGGTGTACGTGCCCGGCCTGAGATCTTCGATCGAGTACTGGCCCGCGCCGTTGGTCACCACCGTGCGAGCCTTCTCGATGAGAGCCGGGCTCGAGGCTTCGACTGTCACGCCAGGGAGCACGGCTCCCGAAGCGTCCTTCGCCACGCCGACGATGGAGGCCTGTGCAAACACAGCCGAGGGCACCAGTACCAGCGCCGCCAGCACCAGAATTCCCTTCCACACTCGATGCATGTTCTTCACCCTTCTGCCTCCGTAGGAAACACGGCAACCCGTATTGTGCGACCTTTTCGGTCGAGCGGAATGTAGTTGAGATAGGTTAGGCGGGCGGGTGCACAGCACCCGCCCCCTTTTCCCAGGTCAGAAATCAAACTGCGCGCTGATCTTGAAGAAGCGGCCGACGGTGATCGAGCGCGGGTAGAGGAATGTCGAGTTCGCCGCCGGTGCGGAGTACGTGGTGTTGAATACGTCCGGCGTGTTCGAGTTGAAGACGTTGAAGATATCGAGCGCGGCGAGCGTCTTCGTGCGGCCGAACCTGAAGTTCTTCCCGATCCGCACGTCGGCCTGGCTCAACCGCTCGTAGTTCAACTTCCCCGGTTCGACGAGGTTCAGGAACTCGACCGGGCTGCCGCTGGCGAGCGGACGCCCAAGGTTGGTCTGCACGCTCGGCACCGCGAGTATCAGGCCGCTGAGGCTCTGGCTCGTGATGCTCGGAAAGTTGTTCCCCGGGTACGGGACGCTGTGCCAGGTGCCACTGAGCAGGACGTCGACCTTCGGAACGTTGTACGAGGCGAGCCCCTTGATGTTCGTCAGCCAACCCGACTCGCGATGGCAATAGGCGGCCGGCCATTGCCCGGCCGAGCCGTTGAACTGCTTGCCGAATCCCAGCGAGCCGCCCGCAAAGAGGCCGGGAACGTAGATGTCCGGATGCGCGGCCACCAGACCGCACTCGTCTTCGACGACGTTGCCGGTGCTGGTCCCGCCCTGGATGGTGACGTCCCGCAGCCGCGCGTTCACGCTCACGTCGAAGCCGCTGAACGTGTTGGACACGCCCCCGAGCTTGTCGGTGAACGTCTGGTAGTTGTCGACGACCCCGAACTTCCCTGGCTTCAGATCGAGGAAGGTCAGGTTGTAGCCGCCGCCGCCTGGCAGTCTGGGATCGGCTGGCACGCTATACACGAAGGGATCGAAATCGGCCGGCGTCAGCGCACGGTTGATGGTGGTCTTGAGGTTGCCCCAGCTGCGCCTGACGTAATCGACTTCGACTGAAATCCTCGGCGCGACCTGCTGCGTCACGCCCAGCGTCATGTCCCAGCTGTACTCACGCTTGTTCCAGCCACTGGTCGTGTCGGGGTCGATCGTCAGCGGGTTGATGGTCTTGCCGAAGCTCGGATTCGCCATCGCACCGCACTCGCCGTTGGCAACCGGATTCAACAAGTCGCACTGCGGGACGTAGTCGCCGTTGATGCCGAGGCCGCCGCGGTCGTTCCACGATCGCGTGGTGCTCGTCACGAAATGGCCGGCGCCCGCCGGGCTGAAGGACGCCCATTCGTCGACGGTGTTGGTGGTCGTGACATAGCGCCCGAGGAAGAACTTCGCCGCCGTCTTCCCGTTGCCAAACACGTCGTACGAGGCGCCGAACCGCGGCTGGATGTCGCTGAGATGCAACGGACCACCCTGATCCGGGAACACGATTTGGGTCGGAAGGAAGACGTTCGGTCCGAACTTCTGCTCGCCGAAGTGATCGCCGAGGTGCTCGTAGCGCAGCCCGGCCTGCACGGAGAGCCGGTTGAGCGTCCAGCGGTCCTGCGCGTACAGCGCGAAGATTTGCTGCTGCTGTCGCTGCTGCGATCCCTGATCCGCGAACATCGTGAGCTGGGTCGGCGCGCCCGGGGTGTGGATGTTGTTTGCCGGATCGACGAACCCGCCGCTCAGCTGGTACGTCATCTGCGCGCCGTTGTAGTAGTTCTTCGGGAAGGTCGAATCGTTCTGATGGAAGCGTGCACCAAATTTCGCGCTGTGCGATCCGGTCACGTACGACACCGACCCCTGCATGACCCTGGTGAATCCCGTATGTCCCGACCAGTTGGCCGAGCGGTAGTTGAGGTTGGTGAACGTGACCGGTCCATTGGGTGTGACCACGGTGATCGCCGCGTCCGACGCCGGGATCGTGGTCGCGTCGTAGGGATTCTTCTGTTGCGCTCCCCACCAGAAGTTCGGGCCGAACTGCACGTTGGCGTCGAGCAGCAGCTTGTTGGTCACCGGTGAGGTCCACCAGACCTGGCTGAGGACGCTCGGGTGGTTTTCGTTACGCGGAAGGGCCTCCCTCGTGGCCACCGTGCCGGTGAACGTGAGGCCGGAGCTCGAACCGCCGGCGTCGCAGTGCAGGCAGTTGTAGTGGACGTCGGTCCAGCCGACGATCTTGTTGCGCGGCGTCATCTGCCACGTCAGACGAACCGAGTGGTTCCTCCACTCGCCGTCGTCTTCCGACTGCTTGGTGAAATCCGGGTCGTAGTCCCACCGGGCGTTGTTGCCGGCGTTCTTGTTGTCCCACATGCTGGCCACCGTCTGCCGGTTGTACTGGTAGCGATAGCTCGCGAAGAACCACAGGCGGTCACGCTTGATCGGCCCGCCGAACGACGGGTTGATGTCGAACAGCTTCTTCGGCTTCAGCGGCGCGGACAGCCCCTTGGCCTTCTGATCCGCGGAGAGGTTGTCGCTGACGAAGGCGCTCCCCGAGCCGTTCATGAAGAAGGTGCCTTGGAACGCGTTGCCGCCCTGCTTGCCGATGATGTTCAGCTGCGGTCCGCCGGTGGTGGCTTCCCCAAGGCCGCCGCTGAGGGAGAACACGATTTCCTGTGCGGTGCCGACCTCCGGCGCATAACCAGACACGCCCATGCCCTGGTAGCCGCCGCTCATGCCGTCCACGAGGACCTGGCCTTCGTTGCGACGCCCGCCGTGGATCTGGAACACGCTGAAGACGTTGCCCTGCGAGCCGCCCACGTCGTTGCCCTGCACGTTGAGCGCCGGCACGAGCTGGGTCAGCGAGGAATAGAGGCGCGACGTCGGGATCTCCGAAACCGTCTTGCCGTCGATGGTCTGTTCGGTGCGCGCGCTGGTGACGTCCACCACCGGCGCTTCGCCGCTCACCGTCACCGTCTCCTGCACGCCGCCCACCCGCAGGTCGGCGTTGATGGTGGCGATGAAGCTCCCGGTCAGGACGATGTCGTCGCGCTTGACCGTGTTGAACCCGGGCAGGGTGAAGGTG
>Ga0207648_10001635_pt1 | contig 24554 bp, 19 predicted proteins | sample KBSMisM32_FD_184310 | JGI IMG/M metagenome (GOLD analysis project Ga0207648, IMG submission 184310) | Miscanthus rhizosphere microbial communities from Kellogg Biological Station, Michigan, USA - KBS Miscanthus M3-2 (SPAdes) (version 2) | ecosystem: Host-associated > Plants > Roots >... | reverse complement strand
TCGAGAGTTACCCAGGCGGAGCGGCTTGTCCAGCGATCCGCAATGAAGCGGCTGGATCGGGCCGAGGCCACGCCATAGTCTCTTCATCCCAACGGATCAAAGCCCGTTGGCCAACGAAAACGATCAATCCATAACGGCGTTGCTCAGGGGAGGTCCCAGGATGCGCATCGGACACCTAATTCTCGGCTTGCTTGTCACCGCGATTCTCGGGCTCGGCGCGCCGCCCAACGTCCGGGCGCAGGCGCCTTCGACACTTCTCATCAAAGGCGCGACGATCATCGATGGCGTCTCCGACGCGCCGCTGCGCGATCGCTCCCTGCTGATCGAGGGAAACATCATCCGCGACGTGCTGTCCGCCGACGCCGCCGCGCCGGCGGGCGCACAGGTGCTCGACCTCAGCGGAAAATTCATCATCCCGGGACTGTTCGATTCCCATGTGCACTGGGAAGAGTACATGGGCGAGCTGTTCGTCAACCACGGCGTGACCTCGATCGTCGCGCTGGAGAACGCGCCCAAGGCGTTGCGCGCGCGCAGCCAGGACGCCCAGGATCTTCCGCGGTTCTTTCACCCGGGCGGCCGGCTGCAACTCTCCAACGACGTCGCGGAAGCCGATGTCCGCCAGATGGTGCGGACCTGGCTCCAGAACGAGCCCGATTTCGCGTGGTTCGCGCAATACAACGACAGGAACTCGCGCGCCTATGCGATCGCAGCCGATGAAGCCCACAAGGCGGGCTTCATGATCTTCGGCCACACCGACAACGCTCCCGGCTCGGTCCGCGACGGAATGGACATCATCGAGCATATCTGGGGCTTCGCCGAAGCCGTCATGTCGCCGGAGCAGCTGCGTGCGTTCAAGGAAGGCCAATTCCTGACCTGGGCGACCTTCCTGACCGACTGGCCCAAGCTGGACGGAATGATCGCGGATGCGGTTCGCCGGGGCGCGTACCTCAATCCCACGCTGCACTACGAATGGGGCGGCATGAGCAAACGCGCCCTGCAGCGGGAGCTGGAGGATTATCGCGTGCTGAGCAATCCGGACCTTGCGTATATTCCACGCAATGTCGCCGACGGCATTCTCGGCCGGCAACGACAGATCAAGAACTTTTCCTCGCGCTACGAGAATACGCCCTGGATCAGCCGCCTGCCGGCGGCAGATCGCAAGGAGTTCGAGACCGGATTCCAGAACGTGCTCGAGTTCACCCGACGGTATGTCGCCGCTGGCGGCAAGATTCACGCCGGCACGGATACCATCGCGGGTGGAACGCCGGGCCTGGGCATGCATCACGAGATGGAGATGCTGGTCGAGGCCGGCCTCACACCGATGCAGGCGCTGAAGGCGGCGACCTCCTGGCCGGCAGAACTGCTGCAAGGCAAGAACGCAAGTCGCGGCACCGCAAAGATCGGTTCAATCCGCGCCGGCAATCTTGCCGATCTCGTGGTGGTCAGCGCGGATCCTTTAAGCGATATCTCGAACACCAAGAAGATCGAGCGAGTGATGAAGAACGGGCGCTGGGTCGAGCTGGGCTACCATCCGGAGTATTTCACCTCGGTCCGGCCCGCCCGCCCGATCGTCGCATCGAACCTGGCGCCCACGATCAGCGCGATGCAGCCAAGTCGCGTGCAGGAAGGATCAGCGCCCGTGCACGTGCTGCTGGAGGGAAGCGGGTTCACGACGACGTCGTTGGTGCGGGTCGACGGGATCTCGGTCAAGACAACATTCCGCCATCCACGGCTGCTGGAGTTCGACCTCCCGGCCGCCGCAGTCGCGCGGGCATCACCCGACCCCTTCAGCCCTCCAGGGCCGGCGCAGAATGTCGGAATTATCGGCTATCGCAGCGTTGCGGTGCATGTCTTCAATCCGCCGCCGGACGGAGGCACCTCGAACACGGTCTACCAGATGGTGCTGCCGAAATAAGCGCGGAACGCGCTCCAAAGACGCGACCCGGGCAAGCCCGGGCGCGTGCGATGCGGGCGGGCCGGCTTGCGCGATCAGTTGATGAACTCGACCTTGGTTCCTCGGTGGACCATCTTGCCGAGCGCCTCGGCGTCCCAGTTGGTGAGACGGACGCAGCCGTGCGATTCAGTCTTGCTGATGTTCTGCGGCTCCGGTGTGCCATGAATGCCAAAGCCGTCGCCGAGATCGATCCAGGTGTTGCCGACCGGATTGTTGGGGCCGGGAGCGATGGTGAAGGGCTTCGTCGCCTTCACGCCCTTGAACTTGAGCTTGGGACGGTAGGTGTAGGTGGGATTCTCGGCGACGGAGCGAATCGGAAGCGTGCCGCTGGGCGCGGGCCGCTCCTCGCTGCCGACCGACGCCGGATAAAAGCTGATCTGCTTGCCGTCGCCGTCCAAGGCGCGGACGGTGCGCGCGGTTTTGTCCACCACGACCTTGGCGACCTTGGCCTGCGAGGGCTTCTTCGCGACGTTCGGCACCTGGATCTTGGTGCCGGCCGCGTCGAACGAGACTTTCGGGTTGAGCTTGGTCAGCAGCGCCGGGTCGACGTGAAATTTTTCCGCGAGCAGCTCATGCGGGTTGATGAAATTCAGTGTCTTCAGCTCGGCCTTTTTTTCTAACGTCTTGGGGACCGTCTTGTTGAAGGGACCCTTCACGTCGGCCGGTTGAATCTCGTACTCGACGATCGCCGGGTCGGTGGATGTCGCAGCCAGGCGCTCCCAGGTCTCGGCGTCGAGCGTCCCACTCGGCTTGAGCCCGTTGGCCTGCTGAAACGCGGCGAGCGCCTTTTTGTCATTGGTCCCGTTCTTGCCGTCGATCTGACCCGGCGAGAAGCCGGCGCGATCGAGCAACACCTCGGACTTGATGGCCGCGGCCACGCTGGGAGCGGGAGCGCGTCCCTTGCCGGTCGGCGCCGACACCTGGGCGGCATTGATGGACTGTGCATCGAGCACCGGCGCGGGGGCGGGCCTCGCCTTGCCCCTCGACCTGGCGTCCGCCGCGCCCGACGTCACCAGCACTGCGCAGGCGCAGAGAAGAACCAAGGCAAATCCGCGGCCGACCGAGATGCCGGTCGATGAAGGGGCGGCGCGCAGGCTGCGCGTCGTCCGGACGTTGCGATCGAGAATCTGTGCGTCCGGGGCTGCACAACCGGGGACGTCATCGAGCATTGCCATCGTCAACTCCTGGTCTTGTCGAAGTGGGTCAGCGTTGCGCACCCGCACGCCGACGGCATCGGCGTACCAGCCACGCGCAACACCATGATTACTCTTCCTTCCCGCGCGACTGCTCGGCCACGCGGCCGACTGCGGCCAACGGGCTTGGACGTCGTGGAGCAGACATGAATTTTCCTGGATCAACGGGGAGGCAAAACCTGATCTCAATACCGCTCATAGTCTAGTGCAATGGAACTTTTTCGCCAGAGGGATATGCAACCAAATACCGCTATACGCTTGAAAGCGGACACCGCTCGGGCCTCCCCACCATCTGTGATAGCGATCACAGACGCGAGATTTTCCCCCCGCTATGACTTTTCACAAGCACAAGACCGAGCCGCGGCCGGGCTCGGACATCTTTCGAGCGAACCGGCGAACCCGGGCCCCGCACCGGCGCGCCGTGCCGCGGTGGAACCAGCTCTGCGGATGGGGGATATTTTGGATTTTCGCTTCGGGAGTTTCGAGATCGACGCGGCGCGGCAAGAGTTGCGGCGCGCCGGCGAGGCTGTCCACATCGAGCCGCAGGTGTTCGACCTGCTCGTTCACCTCGTTCAGAACCGCGACCGGATCGTGAGCAAGGACGAGTTGATCGAGACCATCTGGCGCGGCCGCATCATCTCGGAAGCGGCGCTGAGCTCATGCATCAGCGCGGCGCGGCGCGCACTCGACGACAACGGCAATGATCAGGCCTTGGTTCGCACCTTGCACAAGCGCGGGTTTCGCTTCGTCGGCGACGTCGCCGAGAGTTCCTTGCCGGCAACCATAACCGCAACTCGAAGCGCCCTGCTCCAGGCTGCAGGTCGCGGTGCAGCCAAACCGGCGGCCGGGCCACTGACCCCTCCGGACAGATCCTCGATCGCGGTTCTGCCGTTCGAAAACATGAGTTGCGAGCCGGACCAGGAATATTTTGCCGACGGTCTCACCGAAGACATCATCACCGGTTTGTCCAGGCAGCCGTGGTTCTCCGTCATCGCCCGCAACTCCTCCTTTACCTACAAGGGTCAGGCCGTCGATGTCCGCGACGTGGCAGCCCAGCTGGGCGTGAGATATGTCCTCGAAGGAAGCGTGCGTAAGGCCGGTAATCGGGTCCGTGTCACCGGCCAGCTGATCGACGCCGCCAACGGCAATCATCTGTGGGCAGAGAAGTACGACCGCGAAGTGGCCGACATCTTTGCACTTCAGGATGACATCACCAATCGCGTGATCGGCTCGGTATCGCCGCAAATCCTGGTGGCGGAAGCGGCACGTGTGGAAAGGAAACCCCCACACAGCATCGACGCATGGGATCTGGTCATGCAATCGGTGCCGCACATGTGGCGCATGAGCACGCAGGAACATGCGCGGGCACAGGAGTTGCTGCGGAAGGCCATCGAATTCGACGGCAACTATGCCCATGCGCACGCACTGTTGGGATGGACCTATGTGAGCATGTTCAATCTGGACACGCGTCGGCCGATCAGTGAATTCACGGAGGAGGCAATCGCCGCGGGCGCAAGGGCCGTCGCGCTCGATGATGAAGAGCCCTGGGCCCACCTCGTGCTCGGACTCGGCCATGCGCGCCGGCGGTGTCCCGAACTCGCTTTCAGGCATCTCTCGAAATCGGTGGAGCTCAGCCCCAGTTTTGCACTTGGCTACGCCGGGCTCGGATATGCCTTGGCGTGCGGCGGCCAACCGGAAAGCGGATTGCAGGCTCTCGAGGACGCGCACAGGCTCAGTCCGCGCGATCCATTTCTGGCAATCTACGCGCCGACCGTGCGGTACATGGCCCTGTTCGCCCTCGAACGCTATGAAGAGGCGATTGCGGTATGCCGCGCGACGACTGCACTCCATCCGAATCATGCCGGCGCTTGGCGGCTGATGACCGCGTCGTTGGGGATGCTCGGAAAGCTCGATGACGCGAGGGAGGCGCTCGCCCGCGCCCAGATGCTGCAACCCGACCTTTCCAGCGCCCAGGTGGAGAGCAACACGGTCTACGCGAACCCGGCGGAGCGCTCCCGATTTATCGAGGGGCTTCGGCAAGCCGGGCTGAGACACTAAGCGTGACGTGAAGGATGCAATCCCTCAACTTTCCAGCGGCACCGGGCGCGGACGGCGATCGGAGCCGACAGCGACGTAGGTGAAAATACCTTCGGTCACGGCGATATGCTCCTCGCCGGTCCCGCGGCGCACCCAGCTCTCGACCTTCACCGTAATCGACGTCGTCCCGACCTTGATGATCTCGGCATAGCAGGTCACCTCGTCACCGATGAACACCGGGCGATGGAAGGTCATTGCGGTGATCGCAACGGTCGCGGTGCGACCTCTTGCACGCCGCGTTGCCGCCGTGCCGCCCGCGAGGTCCATCTGCGACAGCAGCCAGCCACCGAAAATGTCCCCGTGAGGATTGGCATCGGCCGGCATGGCGATGGCGCGAAGCGCCGGCTCCGTCTGGGGCGGATGTTCGGAGGCCGCTCTGGTGTTCATGGGAGCGCTTTCTGCCATTCTTGTCATCTTAGGCGTAATCATGGCTATCGTAGCAGCGGGAAAACGATGACGAAAAGCACACCCGAGACGGGTATTGGCCAGCCGGTCATCCGCAAGGAAGATGCCGCGCTGCTGATCGGGCACGGTCATTTCAGCGACGATCTCAATCTTGCCGGCCAGGCCTATGCGGTCATGGTGCGCTCGGCGCACCCACACGCCCGCATTCTCGCGATCGACGCGGCCGCCGCCATGGCGCTCCCCGGAGTCATCGCCGTGCTCACCGGCGCCGAAGCGCACGCCGACGGCCTCAAGCCGATCCCGCACCGGCCGCTGATCGGACCTCCCGATATCGCGCTCGGCAGGCCCGACACGTCGGACAAGTTCCTTTCATCCCACTGCGTGCTTCCCCACGACAAGGCCCGCTTTGCCGGCGAGGCCGTCGCCATGGTTATCGCGGAAAGCGTCAGCGAGGCGAAGAATGCCGCCGAACGCGTGCGCGTCGACTTCGAGCCGCTTCCCGCGGTGACCGACACGGTCGCAGCGGCCGGGGCGGACGCCCCGCAGCTCTGGGACGAAGCTTCCTCGAACGTCTGCATCGATGCCGAGGTTGGCGACGCCGCCGCGACCGCGGCCGCGTTCGCGCACGCGGCACATGTGGTAAAACTCGACACCTGGATCCAACGCGTCACCGGCGTGCCGCTCGAGCCGCGCGCCGCCATCGGCAGCTATGACGCGGCGAGCGGCCGCACCACGCTTTACGCCGGCAGCGGCGGTGTCGTCCGGCAGAAGCACGAGCTCGCGGGTGTTCTCGGCGTCCCGCCCGATCGCGTTCGGGTGGTGTCCGGCGACGTCGGCGGCAATTTCGGCACCCGCAATGCGTTCTATCCCGAGTTCGCCCTCGTCGCCTGGGCATCGCGACGCATTGGCCGTCCGGTCAAGTGGACGTGCGAACGTCAGGAAGCCTTTCTCAGCGATTACCAGGGGCGCGATCTCTTCGTCAGCGCAGAGCTTGCGCTTGACGGCGCTGGACGATTTCTCGCGCTACGGGGATCGCTCATCGGCAATGTCGGCGCGCACACCGTGTCGTTCGTGCCGCTCATCAAGGGCGTCTCGGTGATTTCGGGCGTCTACCGCATTCCGGCGGCGTGCCTGCGCGCGCGCGCCGTCATGAGCAATACACCGCCCACCAACCCCTATCGCAGCGCCGGCCGGCCCGAGGCCATGTTCGTGATCGAGCGATTGATCGACCTCGCGGCCGCTGCCCACGGCTTCGATCGGATCGAGCTGCGGCGGCGTAACCTGATTGGCGCCGACGCGACGCCGTACACCAACCCGCTCGGCCTGACCTACGAAGGCGGCGAATATGAGCGAGTGATGAATTGCGCGCTTTCGCTCGGACACTGGGATGGCTTCGCGCAACGCCGGCGCGCCGCGGCCCGCCGCGGAAAACGCCGCGGCATCGCCGTCGCCAACTACATCGAGTTCACCACCGGGGCGCCGCGCGAGTGGACCAAAGTGACGGTGGCGCCCGAGGGCCGCGTAGACGTGGCGATCGGAACGCTGTCGAGCGGACAAGGCCACCAGACCAGCTTCGCGCAACTGGTCACGGATTGGCTCGGCGTGCCGCTCGATTGCGTGCATCTGCTCCAGGGCGATACCGACGTCGTGCCGGTGGGCGGCGGATCCCATTCCGGCCGCTCGATGCGCCTCGCCGGCATCGTCATCGGCAAGGCGTCGGACGCGGTAGTCGCCAGGGGCAAGCGGATCGCTGCCCACGTGCTCGAAGCGGCCGAGCACGACATCGAATTCTCCGGCGGCGCTTTCACCGTGCAAGGTACCGACCGCTCCATCGGGATATTCGAGGCGGCACGCGAGGCGATGCGCCGCAACGATCTCCCCGCCGATCTGAGCGGACCCTTGGCCGCCGAATCCGATGAGACCGTCGCGGTCGGCGGCTTTCCCTATGGCAGCCATGTCTGCGAAGTCGAGATCGACCTCGAACTGGGGACGATCGAGATCGTCGGCTACGCCGCCGTCGACGACGTCGGCCGCGCGGTCAATCCTCGCATATTGCATGGCCAGTCCCATGGCGGGATCGCACAAGGGATCGGGCAGGCCTTGCTCGAAAGCTGCGTCTACGACCGGGAGAGCGGCCAGTTGCTGTCGGGCTCGTTCACGGATTACGCCATCCCGCGGGCCGACGATCTTCTCCCCTTCGCCACCGAGATCAGCGAGGTGCTTTCGCCCAACAATCCGCTGGGCGTCCGTGCCGGCGGCGAAGGCGGCACCACGCCCGCGCTCGCGGTGGTGGTCGGTGCGGTGGTCGACGCCCTCAAGGAGTTCGGCGTCACGCACATGGAAATGCCAGTCACCCCCGAGCAGGTCTGGCGCGAGATAGCGGGGAAACGGGCGGCCGTTCCCACTTAACAGCGCTCCCGCTGGAATCGGAGACCGCTCTAGGTTATTGAGTTGACGCGTTTGCCGCGGCGAACGTGCCTGCCCCGGATTTAGTCCCATAGGCGCTAAGTTAAAGTCGTCATCACCGGGCGTGATCCGGCAATGCCCCTTCTTTGCTAAGATTCGTCTGCCAAGATGATGGATGCGCGGGTCAAGCCGGCGCATTACGACCTGGACGAACCGTTAGCTTATGATCAAGCTAGAGGCACGCTTTCGCGAAACAACGCTTGGAGGGAGATGCATGGCCAACGAAATCGTCACCGCCCGCAAGGGACCGGTGCTCGAAATTACGCTCAATCGCCCGGAGATCGGAAACGCCGCCTCCGACGGTATGGCGGTCGAATTGACCAAGCTCCTGCTTGGCGCCGGAGAAAGCTCCGAGATCGTGGTGTTACGCGGCGCCGGCGACGATTTCTGCGTCGGCCGCGAGACCATGGGCAAACGCCCGCCCGGCCAGCAACCGGATGCACTCGAGCTGCGCCGCCGCAACGACGTGGTATTCAACTGCTACGGCGCCTTCCGCCGCTGCGAAATCCCGGTGATCGGCGTGGTGCGCGGGCGCGCTTTCGGCTTCGGCTGCGCCATTGCCGCGGTCTGCGACATCACGCTCGCTGCCGACAGCGCCAAGTTTCAGGTTCCGGAAATGGCGCACAACATCATGCCGACCATGGTGATGTCGGCGCTGGTCGACCGCGTGCCGCGAAAGGCCATGACCTATCTGGTCTGGTCCACGGCCGTGGTTACCCCGGCGCGGGCGCGCGAGGCCGGCATCGTGAGCGAGATTTTCCCCGGCGCCGAGCTCGATGCCGCGGTCAATGCGCTTTGCGAGCAGATCATGAAAGCGCCGCGACCGGCGCGGGTCGGCTGCAAGGACTATGCCCGTGCGGCGCTCGACATGGATGTCACCGGAGCGATCGAATACGCCCGCAGCATCCACGCCGTGATCAACTCGTCGAGCGAAATGCTTCCCAAGGGACATAAATAGGCGCGCGCAGCTATGTCGGGCCGCAACGTTGATCTCGACAAATTCCGGCTGCGATCCTTCGTCGAGAAGCTGATCGCCATCGGGGAAATGGAAGTGCATGAACAGCCGGTTTCGCTCGCCGATCTTAGCGCAATGATCGAGTCCTCGCCGAAGGCGAAATGCTTCAAGCGGGTTGGCGTCGAGCAATATGAGATGGTGGCGGCGGTGTCGGGCAGCCGGAGACGGCTCGCCGCCGCCTTCGGCACCGACGAGCGCAATGTGATCCACGAGTATATGCGGCGAATGAACGATCCGCAGCCGGTCGTCGAAGTGCCGTCCTCGGACGCGCCGGTGCATCAGGTGGTTGTCACGGGCGACGCGATCGACCTCAGCAAGCTGCCGTTCCATCTCCAGCACGAGCTCGACGGCGCGCCCTATATCTCGTCGGCCATCGACTACACCGTCGATCCCGCCACTGGTCGCAGGAATGTCGGCTGCCGCCGCTTGATGTTCCGCGACCGCCGCACCATGCGCGCGAACCTTTCACAACCCTCAGACCTCAAGGCCTGCTACATCGCCTGCGTCGAGCGCGGCCAGACATTGCCGGTGAGTTTCGCGATCGGCTCGCATCCGCTGGACTATCTCGCCGCCGGGCTGCGGCTCCCGACTGACGAGTTCGCCTTGGTCGCGACACTGCGCGGCGAGCCCGTGCCGATGGTGCGCGGGCTCACCAACGGGGTACTGGCGCCGGCCGACGCCGAGATGATCATCGAGGGCTATTTCGACGAGTTTGGCTATCGCGAGCAGGAAGGCCCTTACGGCGAATTCTACGGTTTCTACGGACCGGTCCACATGGACCCGGTCTTTCACGTCACCGCTATCACTATGCGCAACGATGTCCTGCACCAGACGGTTTTCCATAGCGGCCGCCATCTGAGCTGGACCGACTCGGGAAATCTCGGTGCGCTCAATGCCGAGCTGCAGATCTGGAAAGTCTTGCGCGCTGCCGGCATCGAGCCGGCTGCGGTGTCGTGCGTACCGGCAGCCAACGGACGGCAACACGTGCGCCTCGCGCTGCGCCGGGGACGGCGCGGGGAGGCGCGGCTCGCGATCTCGGCGCTGCACGCGATCCCCCGAGTGAAGCACGTCTTCATCGTCGACGACGACGTCGATGTATTCTCCGATGAGCAGATGGAATGGGCGATGGCGACACGGTTTAGGGCGGGAAGCGATATCGTGATTGCGACCGGCTATCCCGGCTTCTACATGGACCCGAGCCGGGACGACAATGGGCTGGTCGACAAGGTCGGCTTCGATTTGACCGCCCCCTACGGCATTCCCGATACGATCGAAACACGCCGGCCGCGCGCGCCGCGCTTCAACGGGCAACGGCGCTGCGAGAGTGCAGGCGAGGCGCTGAAATCGGGACCGATGTTCTTCTATCAGATCATGGAGGCGCTCGGCGGCAAGGACGGGCGCGAGGTTGCCCTCGAGCTCCACGCCTTGCACGAGCAAGGCCTGGTAACACGGCTGCGCGACGGCGAATGGGAGCTGAGGGATAAAGTGTAGTTGCCTGGGCAACCACGAACGTGCCGTTGCCCAGCCGACCAGCGAAGCGAGCAAGACATGTCCAAGCCCTGGCTTCCCTCGCTGCTGCTCGCGCTCGCCCTGCTACCACTCGCGGGGAAAGCGCAGGATCTTCCTTCGCGACCGATGCGCATCATCGTGCCCAATCCTCCCGGCGGGGCGGGTGACATCAGCGCCCGGCTGATCGGGCGGAAGTTGAGCGAAGGGCTGGCCCAGAGCGTGGTAGTTGAAAATCAACCGGGCGCCTCCGGCTCGATCGGCATGAACATGCTCAAGCGCTCGGCGCCCGACGGCGCCACCATTGGCGTGGTCATCTCGCTGGCTCAGACTATCGACCTCATCCAGAACAAGACGGCGTCGTTCGACATCGGCAAGGATTTCACGCCGATTACGGCGATCGCCGACAACCCGGCAGGGCTCGTGGTCAATTCGCAGATGGCGGCGACCTCGCTCACGGCGTTCATCGACATGGTTCGGCGGCGACCGGGCGAAATTACCTATGCCAGCGCCGGCATTGGCACCGCGCATCATCTCTACGGCCAGGTTCTCAATAAGACCGCCGGCATCGAGATGCTGTACATACCTTACAAGGGCGTGACGCCGGCGCTCAACGACCTGTTGGGCGGCCACGTGCCAGTTGCCATCGTGAGCCTGGCGGCGGCATTGCCGCATATCCAAAGCGGTCGGCTCCGGCTTTTGACGGTGTTCGATACCAAGCGCTACGCCAAGCTGCCGGACGTGCCCATGGTCGCCGAGGAGGTGCCGGGCTTCGCGCCCGGCCGCGCCTGGATCGGCTTTCTCGGCCCGCGCGACCTGCCCCCGCCTATCACGGCCCGCCTGCATCAGGCCATCGTGCAAATCCTCGAGCTTCCCGACGTGCAGCAGGTGCTCGCCCAGAACGGGCTTGAGATCATCGCCAATACGCCGCCGGAGTTCGCCATGATGATTAAAGAGGACGCCCGGATCTGGAACGCCGCGGCCGCGAGCGCCGGCTTGATCTCGCCATAAACGCGCTGCATCAGCTCCGAGCTGTGACCTGCACCCCGCTCGGTCGGCGTATGGGCTTCAAAAGCCCGTTCACCGCATGCCGGCAGCAATGAATTTTTCGAGGCTCATCGGGTCGCCTTTCCGTGCCGGCTCGCGCAGCTCGACGCCGGCAAAGGGACTCGCCTCGGCGAACCATTGCTGGCGGGCCGGAAGCTGCCAGCGCCGCTTCATGGACTGGCTCGCGTCCCAGCGCATTGGCTCGTTCTCGATGTCCATCACCTGGTAGTGGGTGTTGAACAATTCGATGCGGTGGCCGTCGGGATCGCGCATATAGACGAACAGCGCGTGGCCGGGTCCGTGGCGGCCCGGGCCGTATTCGATATTGGCGGCGAAGCCCATATTGGCGGCGAGATCGCACACAAAGAAGAAGTGATAGGACTCCGGGATCCCGAACGCGGCGTGATGGAGACGGGGCCCCGTCCCCGGGGCGAACACGATGTCGTGCGGGTTGCCCTTGCGCTGCAGAAACACGAACAGCAGATCCTCGGTGCCGTCCGGCGAGATGTATTCCGACAGCCGGAAGCCCATACTCATCCAGAACTCGCACGCTTTCTGCACATCAGGCACCAGCAGCTGGAAATGATCGAGCCGTTGCGGCACTGCCCCGTGGTGGTGCTCGAACGCAACCACGAGCCGCGGCTTCAAGTCCATGGTGGCGCAGAACTCGATCGGCGCGCCGCTTGGATCGTTGACATGCAGAGTGCGGCCCTGGTACGGGACCTCGACCCACTTCGCGGGCAGACCAGCCTTGTCGAAGAACGCCTTCGCCTTCTCCAGGTCCTCCTCGGTGAAGACGCGCATGCCGACGCGCTCGGCCTGCGGCTCACCCTTGGCGCGCTTGAGAACGAGGCTGTGATGGCACGCCTCGGCGACGCCGCGCAGGTAGAGCGTGTCCTTGTCTTCATCGCTGACGATAAAGCCGATCAGATCGACGTAGAAATTCCGGCTCACCGCCAAGTCCTTCACGGTGAGGACCGAATGGCTGGCGCGCGTGACATTGAACGGCGGATTGTAGACGGGCTTGGGAATGGTCATGACGCGCTCCGGCGGTGATGTTGATAGGCTTCAGGAACACATTCCATCGAATTCGATCGCGATCGCGCGCTCCGGAGGTATGATTCGCGCATGACCTGTTCGGAACGCCGTCTCACTTTGCGCGGGGCGGCCATAAGTGCGCCGGCGCCCGGCGCGCCACCTCGACCTGAGGCGTTCTCGGCTCACCGAGGTTTGATGGAAGTCGCCGACTGGGTGGTAGGCGCGCTGGGCGAAAGCGCCGGCTTCGCAGCGACGGCCGCACGGGCACGATCCGGTTGGCGCGGCTTTCGCACCGCACAGAAGCTTTCAACGGCGTCGAGGACCCCGGCGCTGATGGCGGATTGGCGATCGGGAGAGCCCATCAGCAATTCCTCGTCGCGGTTAATGATCGAGCCGGCTTCAAGCAGCACCGCCGGCATCTGCGTGTTCTTTAATACGATCAGCTGGTCGTACCGATAGACGCCGGTCTTGACATCCACCAGCAGTCTTTGCCTGTGGCCCATGAACTTCTCGATGTAATGCGCAGTGTATTGCAAGCCGCGGGCCTTCAACTGCTCGCCCATCAGCTGGCCAAACAAGAGGCTGCCACTGACGTCGGCGTTATCGTTGGAGATGAAGATTGAATGGCCTTTGAAGCGATCGTTGAAATAGTGGTCCGTGCCCTCGTATTGCCAGCGCTGAAGAAACGAGTCCGGCACGGAATCGTGGTGAATCGAAAGAAACAGATCGGGTGCCAATGCATTGGCGCGCGCCACGCGTTCGGCGAGTCCCTTTCGAGTCGGCCCGTCGGTGACCAGCAGAACCGTTCTGCCAAAGCCGGCGTGGACGAGGTCCCGCTCGATGCGCGTCGCGAGCCGGAGGTTGAAGTCGTATTCTCCGAAGCCGCGGGCGCTCATCGCCCCAGGAGATTGGGCGGTATGGCCCACATCCACCACCATCCGAAACGCTGCGCGATCGCAGAGCGGGTTGGGCAGCCTCTTGGCGGCACCGCCGGCGGGCCCGGCCCAGGTGGAATGGCCTGCCCCCTGCCATACGAGGAGCGCAGTGGCGGCGGTTGCGACCACTCCGACCTTTCGGAGGAAGGCCATGAAAAACCCCAATGATCCCTTGCCGATAGCAGATCCTAATAGGACTTCGGCAACCCCAGAACCCTCTCTGCAATGAAATTAAGGACCATGTGTGGCGTAACTGGCGCAATCCGGGGAATCATCACCTCGCGCAGGTAGCGCTCGACATGAAATTCCCTCGAATAACCCATGCCGCCATGGGTCATGACCGCGGTTTCGCAGGCGTGAAATGCCGCCTCCCCCGCCAGATACTTAGCGGCATTGGCCTCCGCCCCGCATTCCATCTTGCCATCGTAAAGGCTGGCCGCCTTCATCACCATGAGATTGGCCGCTTCCAGATTCATCCAGCATTGCGCAAGCGGATGGGCGATGCCCTGATTCTGGCCGATCGGGCGGCCGAACACCACCCGCTCGCGCGCATAGCCGGCGGCCCTGTGGAGGGCTGCACGACCGATGCCGACCGCCTCGGCGGCGATGAGGATGCGCTCGGGATTCATGCCGTGGAGGATGCAGCGAAAGCCCTCGCCCTCGGCGCCGATGAGGTCGGCGGCAGGGATCAGCATGCCGTCGAAGAACATTTCATTTGAGTCGACAGCATGGCGGCCCATCTTTTCGATTACGCGCACCGCCACATGGCTGCGATCGAGGTCGGTGTAAAACAGGCTCAGCCCCTGGGTCTTGCGCGTAACCTGGTCGATCGGGGTGGTGCGGGCCAGGATCAATATCTTGTTGGCGACCTGAGCCGTGGATATCCAGATCTTCTGCCCCGACAGGACATAGTGATCGCCGCGGCGATCGGCCCGGACCTTGATGGCGGTGGTGTCGAGCCCGGCATCAGGCTCGGTCACGGCAAAGCAAGCCTTGTCCTTGCCGGCGATCAGTGGCGGCAGCATGCGGCGTTTCTGCTCCTCGGTCCCGAACACGACCACCGGCTGGAGCCCGAAGATATTGATGTGGACCGCCGACGCGCCGCTCATGGCAGCGCCGGATTCCGCGATCGCCTGCATCATCAGCACGGCCTCGGTGATGCCGAGACCGGCTCCGCCGTGCGCTTCCGGCATCGCGATCCCAAGCCAGCCAGCCGAGGCCAGGGCGGCATGAAGCTCATGGGGAAAATCGCCGGTGCGATCCTTCTCCAGCCAATAGGCATCGTCGAATTGGGCGCAGAGCTTGCGGACCTCATCGCGGATCTGCTCCTGCTCCGGGCTCAACGAGAAATCCATTGTCCTGTCCTGCCGATTCCGACGCCGCGATTGTAGCGGATTCGGCGGTCGCGCTTTCGTTTTCTTGCCTGTCCTGGGCAGCCGCGTTGAAGTCGCGGCACGAGCATGACAGACGTATCCGACGTCACTGCAGCATGGGGCTCGACAGATGGATCTTGCACTGAAAGACCGCCGCGTCCTGATCACCGGAGGATCGCAAGGTCTCGGCAAGGCGATCGCCCACGGCTTTCTCGCCGAAGGCGCAAGGGTCATCATCGTGTCACGCGATCAGGACCGGCTGCAGAAAGCGCTGGTCGAGCTCGCGGCACTCGGACCGGTGGAGGGAAAGGCCGTTGATCTCTCCCAGCGCGGTGCCCCCGAGGCCGTTGCCGATGCGTACAGGAATGTCGATGTCCTGGTGAACAATGCCGGCGCGATCCCAACCGGTGACATTTTCAGCGTGGATGAGACACGCTGGCGGGAGGCATGGGACCTCAAGGTGTTCGGTTACATCAATCTGATGCGGGCCATGTACCCTCATATGCGCGGCAGGCCGCCGAAGGTCATCGTCAACGTGCTCGGCCTGGGCGGCGAAAAACCGCAATGGCATTACGTCTGCGGCAATGCCGCCAATGTCGCGTTGATGGGAGTCACCAAGTCACTCGGCGGCAGGAGCATCGACGATGGCATCCGGGTCGTGGGGGTCAATCCGGGCGGCGTCGAGACCGAGCGCATGATCATGATCCAGCGGGCGCGCGCGCAACGCGAATTCGGCGATGCCGAACGATGGCGGGAGTACTTCAAGGACAAGCCGCTCAACCGCGCCGCCACGCCCGACGAGGTCGCGAACGTGGTGCTGTTCCTGGCCTCCGACCGCGCCAGCTGGGTCAGCGGCACGGTGGTGCCGGTGGACGGCGGGTTTCTCCATCGGGAGAGCTGGTTTTAGCCGGGGGAGCGTCTAGTGTCCCGATTCCGAAGTTCGCGTCCCCTTTGCGGCACCCTCCGATGCGAACTTCGGAATCAAAGGGACACTAGCAATCTATGATTCTAGTGCGGTTTTTGGATTTGAAGTTCCTACACAAACGCGCGGCTATAATGATAGAAACTTCAAATCCACCGCACTAGTGCGCCGTTTCCCCCAGGCTCGGTGACACGGCGGCCTCGATCGCCGCCGCGATCGAGAGCAAGCGACGATCGGCATCGTGCTCGCCGATCAGCATGAGCCCGACTGGCGCCTCGCCGGGGCGATGACACGGAATCGAAATCGAGCACCGATCGAGGAAATTTGCCACCGACGGATTGCGCAGGACGAGAAAATTGACCTGGCGGTAAGCGTCGTCGGCCACGAGGTCGGTGGTCCGCGCGGCCGTCACCGGCAAAGTGGGCATCACCAACGCGTCGTAAGGAGCGGTGACGGCAGCAACCCGGCGGATGAAATCCATCCGCGCACTGACGAGATCGATGTAATCGGCGGCGTCCTGTTCCTGGCCGCGCAGCAGACGCGTGAGCACACGCGGATCGTACCTGTTCTCGGCTCTGGCGATCAGCGCGCGATGGATCGCGTAGGATTGAGCCGCCGCCAAGCCGCCCTTGGCATTGATCTGCGCGAGCTCAGCCAGTTCGCGCAGCGGGATATCGACGATGCGCGCGCCGGCTTTCCGCAACGCAGCCAGGGCGGCATCGAAAGCGTGTGCTACCGCGGGCTCGACGCCGTCGAGCACCATGGTCTGAGGCACCGCCATCCGCAGCCCGTCGAGCGGGAAGCGCGGAAGGTCACCGGCCGGCTCGCCCGCGAGAACGGCGTCGAGCGCGGCGCAGCAAGCGACTGTGGCCGCGAGCGGTCCGACCGAATCGAGCGAGGTAGAGAGCGGGAACGCGCCTGCGGTCGGGACCCGGTGCGCGGTCGGCTTGAACCCAACGATGCCGCACAAAGCGGCCGGGATGCGGCACGAGCCGCCGGTGTCCGTCCCGAGCGCGCCGAATGCCATGCCGTCGGTCACCGACACCGCAGCGCCCGAGGATGAGCCCCCGGGGATGCGCCCCGCCGCGCGGTCATAGGGATTGAGCGGCGTGCCATAGTGGGGATTGATCCCGAGTCCCGAGAAGGCGAACTCGGTCATATTGGTTCGCCCAATCGGAATGTATCCCGCTGCGCGCAAGCGCGCGACGCAAGGCGCATCTTGCGCGGCCGCAGCCGCGTCGCGCAGCACGACCGAACCGGCGGTCGTCACCTCGCCGGCAACATCGAACAGATCCTTGATCGAGACTGGAATGCCGGCAAAGGGAGACGGCGCCGCGCCATGCGCACGAAGGTGGTCGTAATAGTCCGCCGCGGAGAGCGCGCCCGCGGCATTGACCTTGAGGAAGACGCGGCCGCCCTCCCCGGATGAATCGGCGATCCGGGACAGGCATTGCTCGACCAGCGCGCGGCTCGTGCCGCCGCGCGCGAATTCGGCCTTGAGCTGATTGAGCGACCGCATGGCTCTGGATGGAGGAGACACAGGCCTACAGCTTCTGCTCGGCCAGCCAATTGCTGACGGTGTCGACCAGTGCCTTCTGATTGTCGGCAAAGAAATGCGCGGCCGGGCTCGGTTCCTTTGGGTTCGGCAGCACGACCAGCTTGGCACTCGGAGCCAGCGACCCCGGAGAGGTCGCCGCCGCCAGTAGCATGTAGGGCTCGAATGCCTGCACGATGGCATCGCCGGCATCGCGCACCATCAGGATCGGCTGCGGCACGCGCCGGATCCAATAGGTACCGTCGGCCGCACTGCTCGGCTCGTGACGATAGCTCAGGAAATGCTGGCCGGTGAGCGGGACCTGCTGGCCGGTGATCCAGGACATTCGTACCGACAACACGTCGGCCGCCTTTCCCTCGCGTAGCGCCTTGAACGCGGCCTCGGTCAGTTGGCGATAGTTCTCCTCGTTCTGGACCAGCATGGTCCGCGACTTCCACGGCAAATTGCCGAACGTGCCGCTCATCACCACGGCCTTGATATCCGGCTCCCAATTGTTGGCGGCGTAATACTGCACCTGGACGCTGCCAAGGCTGTGCCCGTAGAGCACGAGGGTGCGATAGCCCAGCGCGCGAGCGACGTAGACCGCGGCTTCGATATCGCGACGCACCTCGACGAAATTGTCGGTATTGACGCGTTCGTCGCTTTGTCGGGTATTGATCGCGAGCACGCCGTAGCCTTTGGCTGCGAGGTCACGGCTCATGAAGCCCATCGGCGGTTTGACGAAGTTTCCGCCGCTGCCGTGAACGCCGATGATAAGCGTCGTCGCGCCCGCAGCCTTGCCTTCCGGCTGCCACAGCGCGGCATCGACCCGCGAGCCATCGATCGCCTTGATCGCGAGAAAGCGCAACGTGACGCTGCCCGGGGCCGCGAATTCGGCCGGCACGCCCGGGGGCCGCTCGACCACGACATATTCGATGCTCGCCGCGATTTCAGCCCGCAGGCTGGAGGCACCGATGACAGCCGCCACAATCGCCAACACCGCCCGTAGCCAGCAGGATGTCATGATACGCCTCCGATGATCTGGCCCGCATTTCGTGGAGTTGAAATGCCGATGTCAATGACATATCAAAGCGTGCGAGAGCCCTTCGGCTTCGACTGATCCGTCTTTCTCGCAGCGCTCTCCGCCATCCCGATGTCTGGGCCCAACTATCGGACGTGTCGTGTCACCTCGCATTCTCTCTCTCACGTTGCAGGCCAAGTCGAACACACCGCCCAGCGAGGTAGCGATCGAACAGGCTGTCGTCGCCGGCTGGACCGGACGCGATCCGGCGGCGGTCGAGAAGCACATCAAGGAATTGGAGGCACTGGGGGTGAAGCGCCCCGCGACTACGCCAATCTTCTATCGCGTGTCGGCCGCGCGGGTCACCACGGACGACCTGATCGAGGCCATCGGCGAAGGCTCCGGTGGCGAGGTGGAGTTCGTGCTGTTGCAGCATGCAGGCAAGCTCTGGGTCGGCACCGGCTCCGATCACACCGATCGAGAGGTGGAAAAATACGGAGTGACGGTCTCCAAGCAGATGTGCGAGAAACCGATCGCACCGGTGTTCTGGGCCTACGACGACGTCGCGCCGCACTGGGATCGCCTGATCCTGCGCGCACATGTGGTCGAAGGCGGCAAACGCGCGCTCTACCAGGAAGGACCCGTCACCGCGATGATGGATCCGAGCGCGCTGATCGCGCGCCATATCGGAAATGGCGGCGGTCTGCCCGAAGGCACGCTCATGTTCTGCGGTACGCTCGCCGCTCATGGCGGCGTGCGGCCCACGCGCGAGTTCGCCTTCGAAATCGAAGATCCCGTGCTCGGCCGCAAGATCGCGCATGCCTATCGGGTGCAAACACTTCCCATCTTGGGATGACGACGGAACGATCGCTGGAGCAGACCCATGCCGATGAACAAGCCGCATCTTGAGTTTACCCGCGTGGACATGAACAGCGGCTGGGCGACGCCGCCCGGCTATCCGGCGGGCATCAAGCAAAAGATCCTGGCGAGCGATCTCGATGAAAGCCGCAAGATGGGAAGCCGCACGCGGCTGCTCCGCTTCGATCCCGGCGTCTACACCACGGCGCCGTTCGTCCACGATCACTGGGAAGAGGTCTATCTGATCTCCGGCGATCTCATCGTCGGCAACGACACGCAGGGCAAGGGCGGCGAGCCATTCGATGCCCCGACCTATGCCTGCCGTCCCCCGGGCGTCCATCATGGCCCGTTCAAATCCGATCGCGGCTGCTTGTTGTACGAGATCCACTACTACGACGAGAGCAAGAAATAGCGCTGGGCCAATTCGAATCCGGGAATGCCTGACATGCTGGCGCAGGACGACAAGCTGAAGCTTTCACCCAAGCCGTATCTTTCGGCAACACCGGGCTTCGCGAAGGGCGCCGACACGCCACGCGATTTTCTCGAACGCTGTCTCGCCGATCTCGCGGCGCTCGAGCCCAGGATCGGCGCCTTCGTCAATCTCAGCCTCGACGGCGCGCGTGCGGCCGCGGACCGGGCCACCGCCCGCTGGCGCGAGGGGCGGCCGCTGTCCAAGATCGACGGCATGCCGGTCGGCATCAAGGACATCATCGAGACCGCCGACATGCCGACCGAGAACGGCTCGCCGCTGTTCGCGGGCTTCCGTTCCGAGCGCGATGCCGCGAGCGTTGCCGCGCTGCGCGAAGCCGGTGCGGTGATCGTGGGAAAGACCGTCACCACCGAATTTGCCGCCAGCGAGCCACGCGGCACCCGCAATCCGCATGACCTGCGGCGCACACCCGGCGGCTCGAGCAGCGGTTCGGCCGCGGGCGTCGCGGCCGGAATGATGAGCGCAGCGCTCGGCACGCAGGTGATCGGCTCGACTATTCGTCCCGCCAGCTACTGCGGCTGCGTCGGCTTCAAGGTCACGGTCGGAGCGCTCAATCGCGGCGGAAGCTATGACGGATTGAGCCAGAGCTCATCCGGCGTGCTGGCGGCGACACTGGAAGACGCCTGGCAGGTCGCCCACGAAATCGCGGTGCGTGCCGGCGGTGATCCCGGCTACCCCGGCCTGTTCGGCCCGGCGAGCGCGCCGGCGCCGAAAAAACCGCGCCGCGTTGCTTTCCTCGAGACGCCGGGCTGGGCTGTCGCTTCAGCCGACGCCAAGCGTGCGATGGCGGATGCGCTGGCGCGGCTCAAGTCCGCCGGGATCGAGGTGTTGAGCCCACAGTCCCATCCCAAGGTTGCCGCGGTCGAAGCGGCGATCGCGGAGGCACGCCCGCTTTCGATGCGGATCAATGGCTGGGAATCGCGCTGGCCCCTCAACACCTATCGCAACCGGGATGCGAGCAAACTCAGCAGCGTCATGCTCGCGCGGCTCGCCGAGGCCGAGGCCATGAGTCTCGACGAGTACCGCAGTGATCTCGCACAACGCGACAAGATCCGTGCGCTCCATGCCGAACTGGCCGCGGACTGTGACGCTTGCGTGAGCCTCGCCGCGCCCGCCGCGGCGCCCATGGGTCTCGAATCCACGGGTGATCCCAACTGCACGGTGCACGTCTCGCTGCTCGGGATCCCGGCGATCTCGCTTCCGGTCCTGGACGACGAAGGGTTGCCGCTCGGATTGCAGATCACCGGCTTCATCAACGGCGATGCGGAGATGTTCGCCGCAGCGGCCTCGATCAAGACTTTGTTCCGGTAACGGGCGGCGCTAAAGTGCGGGTTTGGCGGAGGCGCCGATGGACGATCGAGCTGCGGCCGCCGCGTTGAGCGCGCTCGAACGCTACCGCGACGGACCGCCGAAGCATCCACGCAGCTATCACGACCTGCACGAGCACGTGCTTGCGCTTGCGCGCGAGGGGTTGCTCGTCGTGGTCGACGAGCCGATCAACAAAGACACCGAAATGCACCCGCTGGTGCGCTGGCAATATCGCGGGGGCATTCCCGAGCCCGAACGCAAGGCGTTCCTGTTCGCGCAGCCGACCGATTCCAAAGGCCGTCGCTTCGACATCGCGGTGCTCGTGGCGGGCCTGGCGGCGAACCGCGATGTCTACCGCATCGGTTTCGGCAAGGCGCTCGACCAGATCGGCCCGACCTGGGTCAAAGCCATTGCCGATCCGGTGCCGCCGCGCGAGGTCGCCGATGCCCCCTGCCAAGAGGTGGTGATCATTGGCAACGATCTCGACCGCGACGGCGGCGCGCTCGACGGACTACCGGTGCCGATCTCTACGCCAGGATGGGACAACGCACCTTATCTCTCAGCCGGCCACTACATCACCAAGGATCCCGAGACCGGGGTCCAGAACGTCGGCAACTACCGCGGACAGATCAAGGCGCCACGCCGACTCGGCATGAACCCGTCGGTCGAGCTGCGCGCCGGCATCTACGCCCACTGGCAGAAATGCAAAGCGCGCGGCGAACCGCTGCCCTGTGCCGTCGTCGTCGGCTGCCCGCCGGTGATCTCATATGCTTCGGTGCAGAAGTTGCCGGAGAATCTCGACGAGCTCGCGGTTGCCGGCGCGCTCGCAGGCGGCCCCATCAATGTGACGCGGGCCAAAACGGTCGACCTGCTGGTCCCGGCCGAAGCGGAGATCGTCATCGAGGGCCTGATCAATACCGAGCTGCTGGAGCCCGAGGCGCCGTTCGGCGAATCGCACGGCTACGTCAACCTGCAGGAATACAATGCCTTCATGGAGGTGACCGCAATCACCCGGCGGCGCCGTCCGATTCTGACCTCCTTCATCAGCCAGGTGACGCCGAGCGAATCGAGCGTCATCCGCCGCGTCGCGATGGAACCGGTCTACCTCCATCACCTGCGCACGGTTCTCGGCATCAAGGGCGTGAAACGGGTCGCGATGCACGAGCCGCTCACCAGCCTCTATGCGGTGATTGCGATCCAATTCGCGCGCCTTACACTGGAAAGCGAGATCTGGCGCGCGCTCCATGCGGCGGCGTCGCTCCATCGTTTCGCCGGCAAATGGATCGTCGCCGTCGACGAGGACATAGAACCGGATAATGCCGACGCCTTGTTCTGGGCGATGTCCTACCGCTGCCAGCCGCAGCACGATCTCAGTGTCGTTCCCCACAAGGACCCAGGGCACGGGCCGCGTGGCCCGCGCGACGGCGGCGAGAGCGCGGCGGTTCTCATCAATGCCACGCTGAAGGGCACCTATGCGCCGGTCGCGCTGCCGAAGCGCGAGTTCATGGAACACGCCAGGGCAATTTGGGAACGGCTCGGGCTGCCGCCGCTCACCCCGCAATCACCATGGCACGGCTACGATCTCGGCCATTGGCCGCAGGAGCTGGAGCGCCAAGCCGAGCTGGCGGCGAAGAGTGACTATTTCGAACTTGGCAAGAACCTTGCAAACGAGCGCCGTAGCGACGTCGCCATGAACACACCGGTGGAGCGCGACTAGCCGCCGGATTCCACAAATTACGGAGCTGTCTCAATGAGCACTAGGCCAATCCTCCGGCGCGCCTTGCTGGGTGCGCTCACGTTGACCGGTATGGCATTCGCCACGTCGGCTCTGGGGCAGCAGCCATCCGCGCAACCGGCGCCGTGGCGGCACGGGGTGCTCGAAGCCAAGAGCGATGCCGGCTTCGTCTTCATGCCGAGCAAGGGCGGCTTCGCCGAAAAGCAGGGCCTCAAGGTCGAGATGATGCAGTTCAAAGGTGACGCGCTGGCGCTCAAGGCCTTGATCGCCGGCGAGCTCGACACCTACGAAGGTTCACCCGGCGGGCCGATGCTCGCTGCATCGAATGGGGCAGACATCAAGCTGATCGGCTGCTACTGGCCGCTGCTGACCTACGGCATCTTCTCCAAGGCAAGCATCGCGAACCCACAGGACCTCAAGGGCAAGGTCATGGCGATCTCGTCGCCCGGCGCACTGCCGGACCTGCTTGCGCGTGCGGTGCTGGAGAAGAACGACATCCCCTCATCCGAAGTAAGGTTCGCGATCATGGGCAGCGACGCCGACCGCTTCAGAGCAGTGATGGCAGGCGTCGTCGACGCCGCCGCAGCGTCGACCGAATTCGTGCCGATCGCACCGGCGGGCGTCAAGCTGCTGGTCCATGCCCATGATGCCGTGCCGAACTATGTGCGCCTCTGCCTGTATGCGAGCGGCAAGACCATCACGCAACGGCGTGACCTGCTCGTCCGCTTTCTCGCCGCGCAGATGGCCGGCGTGCGCCACGCACTGAACAACCGCGACGACGCAATCAGGCTGGCGAAGGAGATGACCGAAGCAAAGGTCGACGACCCGCGGGCCGCTTACATCTACGACGAGGTCATACGCTATGCGGCGGTCACCCCCGACATGCCGATTCCCATGGACAAGCTCGCCTGGATGCGTGAATTGCTGACCAAGACCGGCAATCTCACCAAGCCGCTCGACATCACCAAGCTGACCGACGACGGCCCGCGCGCCAAGGCGCTGGAGCTGGCGGGGAAGTGACTTCGGGGGAAAGGGCGGTGGGCAAGGCGCGGAACATCAAGACAGTGATGCCGGAGAAATAAAACAATGAAGCTCGCCGTCCCCGACATGATCTCGAACTCCTATTTCCCCGCGATCGCCGCGATCGAGCTCGGCTGCTTCAAGCAGGAGGGTCTTGATGTCGAGCTCGAGCTGATCTTTCCCGTCGACAAGTCCTATGCGGCGCTGCGCGATGGCACGGTCGATTTCGTGGGTGGCTCCGCGCATTCCGCGCTTGCGGCGTTTCCGCAGTGGCAAGGCGCCAAGCTCCTGTGCGCGCAAGGGCAAGGGATGTACTGGTTCCTGGTCATGCACAAGGACTTCGGCGCCAAGCGTGGCGATGTGAGCGTGGTGAAGGGGCGCAGCATCGGCGCCGCGCCGTGGGTCGAGATGGGGCTTCGCCGTCTCCTGATCGAAGCTGGCATCGACTTGGCGCGCGATGAGGTCAAGATTGCTCCGGTGCCGGGCACCCAAGGCGCCGGTGTCAATTTCGGCGTCACCGCCGCGAAGGCGCTGGAAGAGCGCAAGATCGACGGGTTCTGGGCCAACGGCATGGGGACCGAGGTCGCGGTCCAGGGCGGGGTCGGAACGGTCGTGCTTGACGTGCGGCGCGGCGATG
>Ga0207648_10001632_pt1 | contig 24575 bp, 21 predicted proteins | sample KBSMisM32_FD_184310 | JGI IMG/M metagenome (GOLD analysis project Ga0207648, IMG submission 184310) | Miscanthus rhizosphere microbial communities from Kellogg Biological Station, Michigan, USA - KBS Miscanthus M3-2 (SPAdes) (version 2) | ecosystem: Host-associated > Plants > Roots >... | reverse complement strand
CGCGCATCATCCCGAACACCACCGCCAACCCGGCGCTGATCAGCGCCAGGAAGGCGATCATGTACAGGATCTCGAGCAGGACGACGGCGGCGTAGTCCACGGCAAATGGCGTTAGCTCTGCAATGCTCGAGAAGGCCGCGTTCCCCTCGGGGACAGGTTGCCGCAAGGCGACCTGGGGGAGCGGCGCCACTTAGCGCGGCAAACCCGATCCGGGTCCCCCGGTCGGGTTTGGCAGCCCCCTCGGGGGGCGGCCGCCAGACGGCCGGGGGTCAAATGGTCACCTCGAACTGCTTGTTCTCGTTGGGATTCTTTTCGAGGTTGCACGAAGCCGCCGTGTCGCTCGGCGGGCGCGCCTTGGACGACGACTTGATCGTCAGCTTCTGGCCCTTGACCTCCATCACCTTGATGTCCAGCGACGCGTGGTGCGTCTTGCCGTCCATCGTCACCGCGCCGGCCGGCCCGTCGATGGTGACCCCGCCTTCCAGCGTCTTGATCAGCTTCTCGCGATCGAGCGAGGCGGCCTTCTTCACCGCCTCGGCCCACAGCTTGATGCCCTGGTACTGCGACACGGCGATCTCGTGCACGATCTTGGTGTCGCCAAAGCGCTTGGCCCAGCGTGCGAGGAAGTCCTTGTTGGCCGGCGTCGTCTCTTCCTGGCTGTAGTTGCCGGCGATCAGGATGCCGTCGCCTTCTGCCGCCGACAGCGCCAGGTGCTCATTGCCGACGCCGAAGGTGGTCGAGAACAGCGGGATCTTCTTGTTCATGCCCGAGGCGGCCCACTGGCGGAAGAACGACAGGTGCGCGCCACCGACCAGCGCCGCGCACACGGCATCGGGCTTGGCCTCCTGGATCTTGGCGATCGTCGAGCCGAAGTCCGACACGTCGAGCGGGAAGAAGCTGGTCTGCGCGATCGTCCCGCCGCGTTGCTTGACGTAGTGCGCCACCCACTTGGCGGTGATCTGGCCGTAGTTGTAGTCGGCCGCCAGCACGTAGATCTTCTTGCCCCACTGCTTGATCGCGATGTCGACGATCGGCTCCACGGCCTGCGCCGGCGTGGTGCCGGTGACGAAGCAGTTGCGGTCGCACACGCCGCCTTCGTACAGCACGTTGTAGAAGTACAGCACGTTGGCACGGCGGAAGGTCTGGCGAATCGCTTCGCGCGAGGCCGACGTGATGCCGCCGTGCACGACGTCGACCTTGTCGTCGCGCGCCAGCTGCTGCGCATACTTGGTGTACAGCGCGATGTCCGACTGGGTGTCGTACTGCACCACCTGGATCTGCCGGCCGAGCAGGCCGCCGGCGGCGTTGATCTCCTCGGCCGCCATCTGCGTAGCCTGCACCATCGGCTTGCCGTAGGCGTCGAGGTTGCCCGAGTTGTCGAGCACCGAGCCGAGCTTGATCGGTCCGCTCTGCGCCAGTGCGTAGCGCAGCGGCAATGCGCCGCCGATGGCCGCGACGCCAGAGGCCGTGGTGATGAAACGGCGACGTGAAAACGACATGGTCTTCTCCTCTCGGGGTGCGCGAACAGCGCTGTTGGTCGTGAACGACGACTGGGCGGTCAGGTGCCCTTGGCGCCTGGCTTCGCAGGCGCGACGGCGCTGCCGGCGGGCGCCACCGCGCCCGACAGGTCGACGCCGATCGATTCGCCGATGCTCTTGAGCGCCGGCAGTTGCAACGCCATGCCCAGGATGCTGTCCATCACCTGCGTCATCGGCGGCCTGGCCGGATCGCCCGGCGCCGATCCGCCCGACGTGCCGCCCGGCGTGAGCTGCGTGCTGCCGAAGCCGCTGACCTGATGGATGCGGATGCTGTCGATCTTCTCGGCCGGCTTCATCATCTGACCGATGATCTCGGGCATGCGGTCGAGCCGGTATTGCTCGAGCTGCATGCGCATCAGCTCGCCGGTGCGCGAGTTCTCGGCCGCGATCAGCGCGCGCGTGCCTTCGGACTCGGCCATCAGCTTGATGCGCTGCGCCTCGGCGCGCGCCGTGGTGGCGCCGGCCTCGGCCTTGGCTGTCATCATCAGCACCGCGGTCTCGCTCTCGGCTTTCGAGGTCTCGACCTCGCCGCGCTCCTGCTCGCGCTTGAGCGCGATCTCGCGCGAGCGCTCGGCCACCGCGCGCTCGCGCTCGGTCTGCACCTGCTCCTGCGCCAACACGATCTCGGTGCGCGCGCGCTCGGCTTCGGCCTGCGCCTTGGCCTCTTCGGCGTGCTTGTGCGCCAGCGCGATCGAGCTGTCGACCTTGCGCACCTCGGAGCTCAGCTGCGCCTCGATCTCCAGCCGGCGCAGCTCGCGTTGCTTCTGGATCTCGGCCAGCCGGGTCTCTTTCTCGCGCTCGATGCGGGCGCTCTCGGAGGCGCCTGTCGCCTGCTCGCGCGCGCGCGCGGTGTCGGCGTCGCTGGCGGCCTTGAGCTTCTCGATCTCCAGGCGCTGGGCGATCTGAGCCTGCTCCTCCTGGCGCGACAGCTCGAGGCGCTGCTTGATCGCCTCGAGCTGCGTCTGGCGCACCGACACGTCGGCATCGGCCTCGATCTCGGCGCGCTGCTTCTTGCTGGTGGCGATGATCTCCGCCAGCTTGCGCAGGCCCACTGCATTAAATGCGTTGTTGTCGTCGAGCGCTGCGGCGGCGGCCTGGTCCATGCGCGTGAGCGACACCGATTCGAGCTGCAGGCCGCTGTGCGCCAGGTTGTCGCGCACCGATTCGCCGATCGTGCGCACGAACTCGCCGCGCCGGTCGTGCAGCGAGTCCATCGTCAAGCCGGCCGCGGTGGCCTGGATCGCATCGATGAAGCGGCCTTCCAGCAGGTTGCGCACGCCCTCGGGGCCGAGCGACTTCGAGCCGATCGCCTGCGCCGCGGTGGCCACCCCTTCGACGGTGGGCTGCACGCGCAGGTAGAACTCGAGCTCGACGTCGACGCGCATGCGGTCCTGCGTGATCAGCGACTTCGGCCCGGTGCGCGCGACCTCGACGCGCATCGTGCGCATGTTGACCTCGTCGACCTTGTGCAGGAACGGCAGCGCGAGCGTACCGCCGGAGATCACGATCTTCTGGCCGCCGAAACCGGTGCGGATCAGCGCGGCGTCGCGCGACGACTTGCGGTAGAAGCGATTCAGGAACGCGACCGCGATCGCGATCACGACGATCAGCGCGATGATGCCGAACAGCCAGGCCAGCAGGATCATGGACGCCCTCCTCGATCACCCGCGCGGCGCGCAGGGCGGCGGCAAATACTTTCCGCGGAAAATATCTTCCCGTCAACCGGGATTGACCTGCCTGTGCATCGGGCAGCCGATGCCGCACCACGCGCGCTCAGCACGTGCACTCACGCGATGCGCGATGCGATGCGGGGGTGCGCTACAGCGCCACCGGGGGTTCGAACAGGTGCCCGCGCGCCTGCGCCAGGAAGGTGGTCTGGGAGCACTGGTCGTTGCCGAAGTAGCGCGTGCCGCGCACCGAGCGAAACGCCAGCGGCGTGACCAGCGGTCCGATCAGCGGCGCCTCTTCGTCGGCAGCGCGGCGGGCCAGCGCCGCCATGAAGTGCATGCCTTCGTAGGTGGACTGCCCCAACGAGTTGAGCGTCGGCGCGCGCTCGCCGAAGTGGTTGTGGTAGCGCTCCTTGAAGGCCATGTTGGCGTCGTTGTCGAGCGAGCCGAAGTAACCCGACGACACGAACAGGCCGTCGGTGTTGTCGGCACCCATCGCAAGCAGCCCGTTCTCCTCGATCGCGCACGACAGTCGGAACACGTCGCGTGACAGCCCGCAGCGACCAAATGCGCGGTTGAAATTGACAGCGTCCTGCCCCACCAGCGACAGCAGGAGCGCATGGGGCTTCAGCCGCCGGATCTCGTCGAGCAACTGCGCATGATCCTCAACGCCGAACGGCAGGTAGCGGTCGGCCAGCACCACACCGCCGCGGTCGCCGACGTAGCGCGCGGCCAGCCTGTGCGACACGCGCGGCCAGCAGTAGTCGTTGCCGATGAACATCCAGCGCTGCGCGCGGTAGCGTTGCATCAGGTGCTCGATCGCCGGGCGCAGTTGCTGGCCCGGCGTCTCGCCGATCGCGAACACACCGGGCGTCCGCTCGCCGCCCTCGTACAGCGGCGTGTACACGTACGGAATCTGGCGCGCGACGTCACGCAGCACGCGCTCGCGCACCTGGCTGGTGTGCATGCCGACGATGGCGTCGATCGCGCCGGTGCGCATCAGCTCGCCGGTGACATGGCCGACGTCGAGCGCTTCGTCGGACGAGTCGACGATGCGCAGTTGCAGGCGCCGATCGAGCAGGCCGCCGGCGGCGTTGATCTCGGCCTGCGCGAGCTGTGCGCAGGCGATCGACGAGGGGCCCCAGATGCCGGCCGAGCCATTGATCGGCACCAGCAGGCCAACCACGAAATCCGACGTCGGGTCGACCGACTCGAAGCGGGCCGCGCGGCGGCGCGCGGGCGCTTTCGACGGCAAGGCCCTGGATCCGGCAACGCTGCCGGTCGTCGTCTGCTGCATGGCCACCCACCCTCTTCGCAGGCCGCGAAAGAATCGCACGCATCACGGAGCGCGTGCCGGTCGCGCGTTGCTTTCCTCGGAAAGCGACTTCTACAATATCACAGCGATGCCTGCATCCAAGCCCCACTTGGCCCTGTTGCTCGACCGTGCGAGCCGTGTCGTGGCCGACCGCTTGGCGCGCGACATCGGGCTCGATGGCGTCACCAGCGACCACTGGCGCGTGCTGCGCGAGCTGGCCGACGGCGAAGGCCACGCGATGGGCGAGATCGCCGAGCGCCAGGGCATCAACCCACCGACGCTGACCAAGCTGATCGACCGCATGGTGAGCAAATCGATGGTGCAACGCGCAGCCGACCCCGAAGACAGCCGCCGCGTGCTGGTGTATGCCACCGACGGCGGCCTCGAGCTGCTCGACGAGCTCCAATCGCGCATGGATCGCCACCACGCGGAGCTCGGCACGTTGCTCGGCAAGCGCAATGCGCGCGAGCTCGAGCGGTTGCTGACGCTGCTGATCGAGGGCTCCGAGCAGCCCGCGGCCTGAGCGCCCGGCGCCGCATCACATCCTCGGATGCCGACGGTGCCACTCGGTGGCGCGTTGGAACGCTCGGCCGGCGCGGCAGACAGCGGCTTCGCCGAGATGCTGGCCGACGAACTGCACCGCCACCGGCAGCCCCTGGGCGGTGAACCCCGCAGGCACGGTCAATGTGGGGCTGCCCGACATGCTGAACGGCGCCGTGAAGCGGATCAGTGCCGCAAGGTCGGCGCTCACCTGGCCCAGCACGGCCATGCGCTGCACGGTCGGCACCGTGAACGGGATCGCCGGGATCAGCATCGCGTCCACCGCATCGAGCGTGCGCTGCACGCGGCCGCTGAACAGACGGCGCCGCAGCAGGATGCGTTGGTACTCCATGCCCGACAGCGCACGGCCGGCATCGATGAAGCCCGCCAGGCCCGGCCCGTACTCGGCGCGCCGCGACGGGAACGTGGCCGCATGCGCCACCGCGGTCTCGACCGCGCAGTTCAGCGGCCAGTCGGCCACCGCGCCATCGACCTCGGGGAAGGCCAGCGGGACGATCGTCGCGCCGAGCGCGCGCATCACGCGCTGCGTCTCCTCGACCGCGCGCCGCACGTCGGGCGCGACGCCGGTCAGCGCGTAGCCCTCGTCGTAGCCGACGCGAAAGCCGCGCAGTTCGCGCGCGTCGGCCGCCTGATAGTCGGGCACTGCGGCGGGCAAGCTGGTCGGGTCGTTGGCGTCGACGCCGGCGATCGCCGCCAGCATGATCGCGGCATCGGTCGCGCTGCGGCACATCGGCCCGATGTGGTCGAGCGACGCCGCGAGCTCGAAGCAGCCGTGGCGCGACACGCGCCCCCAGGTGGGCTTCAACCCGGTGACGCCATTGGCCGCTGACGGCAGGCGAATCGAGCCGCCGGTGTCGGAGCCGAGCGAGCCGAAGCACAGCCCGGCTGCGGTAGCCACGCCCGAGCCGCTCGACGAGGCACCCGACCAGTGGTCGGCGCGCCACGGGTTGACCGGTGGCGCGATCGTCGGATGATGGTCCGCGAACGCGCCCTCGGTCAGCTGCAGCTTGCCGAGCAGCACCGCACCGGACTCGCGCAGCCGGCGCACGACAGTGGCGTCGAACGCCGGCACGAAGTCGCCGTGCAGCGGCATGCCCGATGCGGTGGCAATGCCTTGCGTGAAGCACAGATCCTTCACCGCGATCGGAACGCCGTGCAACTGCGACAGGATCTGGCGCTGGCCGATCATGCGGTCGGCCTGCGCCGCTTGGGCGAGCGCCAGCTCGGGCGTGACCCGCGCGTACGACCTGAGCGACGGATCGAGCCGCTCGATGCGGCGCAACACGTGCTGGGTCAGCTCCACCGATGACAGCTTGCGCTGCGCCAGCAGGCGCGCGACCTCGTCGATCTCCAGGTAGTGCAGCTCGCTGGTGTCGCTCATGTCGGCTCCGCGCTGGATGCGCCGTCTGCGCGGCCCAGATGGTGCAGCATGTCGCGCACCATCGCCGCGAGGTCGAAATCGGCGCGCCAGCTCCAGTCGCTGCGCGCCCGTGCATCGTCGATCACCTGCGGCCAGCTGTCGGCAATGGCCTGCCGGAAGTCGGGCTCGCAGCGCAGCTCGAAGCCGGCGACGTGGCGCGCGATCTCGTCGGCAATCTCGCGCGGCGTGAAGCTGACGCCGGCCAGGTTGTACGAGGCGCGCTCGCGCACCTGCGCGGCCGGCGCCTCCATCAGCTCGATGGTGGCGCGGATCGCGTCGGGCATGTACATCATCGGCAGCCGCGTGTCGGCGCGCAGGAAGCAGGTGTAGCGCCCGTCGCGCACCGCGGCGTGGAAGATTTCCACCGCGTAGTCGGTCGTGCCGCCGCCGGGCGGCGTCTTCCAGCTGATCAGGCCCGGGTAGCGCAGGCTGCGCACGTCGACGCCGTGCGTGGCGTGGTACCAGGCACACCAGCGCTCGCCGGCGAGCTTGCTGATGCCGTAGATCGTGGTCGGATCCATCACCGTGTGCTGCGCCGCCGTGGCCGGCGTGGTGGGGCCGAACGCGGCGATGCTGCTCGGCCAGAACACCTGCGCCAGCTTGGCGGTGCGCGCCAGCTCGAGCACGTTGAGCAGCCCCACCATGTTGAGGTTCCAGGCCCACTGCGGATGCTTTTCGCCGTTGGCCGACAGCGCCGCGGCGAGCAGCACGATGCGGTCGATGCGGTGGCGCGCCACCACCGCGGCCAGCGCCGCCGCGTCGGTGACGTCGAGCGACTCGTGCGCCAGCCGCGGCACGCGGCCGGTGGGCGCCAGGTCGCTGGTGACCACCGCGGCGTCGCCATGGCGCTGCGCCAGCGCCTCTGCCAGCTCGGTGCCGATCTGGCCGTTGGCCCCGATGAGCAGGATCTTCGCAGCGCTCACGCGTCGACGAGGCCGAGCTCGCGCCCGGCTTGCGCGAACGCGCCCACCGCGCGCTCCAGGTGGTGGCGATCGTGCACCGCGCTCATCTGCACGCGGATGCGCGCCTGGCCCTTCGGCACCACCGGGTAGAAGAAGCCGACCGCGTAGACGCCCAGGTCGAGCAAACGCGCCGACAGCGCCTGCGCCTTGGCAGCGTCGTGCACCATGATCGGCACGATCGGATGCGTGCCCGGCTTGATGTCGAAGCCGGCCTGCACGATCGCCTCGCGGAACCAGCGCGTGTTGTCTTCGAGCTTGTCGCGCAGCACGGTGCTGCCCTCGAGCAGGTCGAGCACCGCGACGCTGGCGCCGGCAATCGCCGGCATCAGGGTGTTGCTGAACAGGTAAGGCCGCGAGCGCTGGCGCAACAGCTCCACCACCTCACGGCGCGCCGCGGTGAAGCCACCGGACGCGCCGCCGAGCGCCTTGCCGAGCGTGCCCGTGATGATGTCGACCTGTCCGAACACGCCGCGGTGCTCGTGCGTGCCGCGCCCGCGCGCACCCATGAAACCGGTGGCGTGGCACTCGTCGATGCCGAGCAATGCGCCGTGTGCGTCGCACAGCGCGCGCATGCGATCGAGCTGCGCGATCGTGCCGTCCATCGAGAACACGCCGTCGCTGAAAACGATCTTGAAGCGCGTGCCCGCGGCCTCGTGCAGGCAGCGCTCGAGGTCGGCCATGTCGTTGTGCCGGTAGCGCCAGCGCTGCGCCTTGCACAGGCGGATGCCGTCGATGATCGACGCGTGATTCAGCTCGTCGGAGATCACCGCGTCCTGCTCGCCGAACAGCGGCTCGAACAGCCCGCCGTTGGCATCGAATGCGGCGGCATAGAGGATCGCGTCCTCGGTGCCGAGAAAGCGCGCCAGCCGCGCTTCGAGCGTCTTGTGCAGGTCTTGCGTGCCGCAGATGAAGCGCACCGAGCTCATGCCGTAGCCGTGGTCGCCGAGCGCCGCATGCGCGGCCTCGATCACGTGCGGATGCGACGACAAGCCGAGGTAGTTGTTGGCGCACAGGTTGATCACCTCGCGCCCGTCGCTGGTGCGCACGACGGCACCCTGCTCGCTGGTGATCACGCGCTCGCGCTTGAACAGTCCGGCCTCGGAGAGCTCCTGCAGTTGCCGTTGCAGCTCGGCAATGAAATCGGTGGCCATGGGGTCGCCTGCGCTGTGTCGTCTGGCGATTGTGCCGCTTGGCGCAGCCCTGCCGCTCAGTGCGTCAAAACAGCTCGGCCAGCTTCATCGAGGCGAACGCGGCGCGTGCCCGGAACACCTGCGTCGAGGGCGTCGGCTCCAGCAGCAGCGTGTCGACCAGGGGAGCCGCCAGCGTGGCGTGCGGGTCGGCCAGCAGGACGTGGCGGCGCGCGCCATCCTCCTCCAGGCGTGCCACCCAATCGAGCGCCATCAGACTCTCGAGCACCGGCTCCACCTGCAACGGGTCGACGTGCACCGCGCCGGCCAGCGTGGGCAGCGACAAGCCCTTCTGCCCCGCGCCGCGCACGCGCGACAGCTCGCGCAGCAGCGCCACCGCGAGCGCGAAGCGGTAGCCCGGCGTGTCGGGCAGGCGCGCGACGCGCATCGCCAGGCTCGGCGCGTAGGCGGCGATCACCGCGCCGAGCAGCACCACCAGCCAGCTGATGTAGATCCACAGCAGCAGGATCGGCAGCGTCGCGAACGCGCCGTAGATCACCGAGTAGGTCGGCACCAGGCTCACGTACCACGCGAGACCGCGCTTCGCGAGCTCGAAGCCGACCGCCGCGAACAAGCCCCCGGCCCATGCATGCGTCCAGCTGACGTAGGTGTTTGGCGCGAATCGATAGAGCCCGGCCAGTCCGCTGGCCAGCAAGCCGAACTCGATCATCGCCAGCAGCACGCTGACGCCGCCCGGCATCGCATCGACCAGGCCGCGCGACGCCGAGATCGCATACGACGTCAGCGTCAGGCTGACGCCCAGCAGCAGCGGACCCAGCGTCAGCGCCGCCCAGTACACCAACACGCGCTGCGCCATCGGGCGGCGCTTGCGTACGCGCCAGATCGCATTGAGCGTGCGATCGATCGTCAACACCAGCGCCAGCGCGGCCACCAGCAGCACCACCAGCCCCACCGAGCCGACCTGGCTCGCCTTGGCGGCGAACTGTGTCAGCGCACTCATCACCGGCTTGGCGATCCCCTCGGGCACCAAGCTTTGCAGCAGGTACCTCTCGAGCGCCGACTGGAAGCGCGCGAACATCGGAAATGCCGTGAAAACCGCCAGCATCACGGTCATCAGCGGCACCAGGCCGACCAGCGTCGTGAAGGTCAAGCTGCCAGCGGTCAGCCCCAGGCGGTCTTCGCGAAAGCGCTGGCGCAGCGTGTACCAGGTGTCGAACCACGGCCAGGTGCGCAGCGATCGCCACAGCGCGCTCAGGTGTGCGGGCCAGGTGGCGGGCGCATAAGCCGATTCCATGCCGACTATCATGCCAGCCCATGTCCACCGCACCGCTCGTCGAGACCGCTCGCGCGTCGCCTGCGCTGGCCGCCGTCACGCGCAGCGCGCTGCTCGCCTTGCTGTTGGCGCTCATCGCGCTCGGGCTCGCGTGGGAGCTGTGGCTCGCGCCCACCGGAGCGCGCTCGCTGGCGCTGAAGGTGTTGCCGCTGGCGTGGCCGCTGGCCGGCGTGTGGGGATGGCGCGTGGCGAGCGTGCGGGCGCTGAGCCTGCTGGTGTGGCTGTACGTCGCCGAGGGCGCGTTGCGCGCCACCACCGAGCACGGCGCGTCGGCGCAACTGGCCTGGCTCGAGCTGCTGCTGTGCGCGCTGCTGTTCGCGGCCTGCGTGCTGCACATCCGCAGCCGCACGCGGCCGGCGCCGCCGCGATGAGCGGGCCGTTGCTCGAGGCGCTGCACGCCGCGGTCGGCGCTGCGCAGGTGCTGACCGACGGCGACCTCACGGGCTACGAGCTCGACTGGCGCAAGCGCTGGCGCGGCAAGGCGCTGGCCGTCGTGCGGCCGGCCAACACCGACCAGGTGGCGCAAGTGGTGCGCGCCTGCGCCGCCGAGCGCATCAGCATCGTCGCGCAAGGTGGCAACACCGGTCTGGTGGGCGGCGGTGTACCCGACGACAGCGGCCGCCAGGTGCTGCTGAGCCTGGGCCGCATGAACCGTGTGCGCGCGCTCGACAGCGCGAACGCCACCATCACGCTCGAAGCCGGGTGCGTGCTGAAGTCCGCCCAGGAAGCAGCCGCTGACCAGGGCTTTCTGTTCGCGCTCAGCCTGGCCGCCGAAGGCAGCTGCACGATCGGCGGCAACCTCGCGACCAACGCCGGCGGCACGCAGGTGCTGCGCTTCGGCAACGCGCGCGATCTGTGCCTGGGGCTGGAGGTGGTGACCGCCCAGGGCGCGGTTTGGGACGGCCTGTCCGGCCTGCGCAAGGACAACACCGGCTACGACCTGCGCGATCTGATGATCGGCAGCGAGGGCACGCTGGGCATCATCACCGCGGCGACGATGAAGCTGCATCCGCTGCCGGCCGCCCAGCTGACCGCTTTGGCCGCCTGCAGCGACCTGTCCGGCTGCGTGGCGCTGCTCGAGCTCGCGCGCCAACAGCTCGGTGCATCGCTCACCGGCTTCGAGGTGATGGGCGCGCCTGCGCTCGCGCTGGTGGCCAAGCATTTTCCGCAGCTGCCGCGGCCGCTGCCGGACGCCGCGTGGACCGTGCTGCTGGAATGCGCCGATGCGCACAGCGAGGTGCAGGCGCGCGCGGCCGTCGAAGCGCTGCTGCAGTCAGCGCTCGAGCGCGGCCACATCGGCGACGCGGTGCTGGCCGAGAGCGGCGCGCAGTCGCGCGCGCTGTGGCACGTGCGCGAATCGATCCCGCTCGCGCAGAGTCTCGAAGGGCCCAACATCAAGCACGACATCGCGTTGCCGGTGTCGGCGATTGCGGGCTTCGTGGCGCGCACCGACGCAGCGCTGCAGGCCGCGTTCCCCGGCAGTCGCGTGATCAACTTCGGCCACCTGGGCGACGGCAACCTGCACTACAACCTGCAGGCTGCGCCCGGCCTGCAGGCGCAGGCGTTCCTCGACGAGCACGAGGCCAGCGTGAACCGCATCGTCTACGACGCGGTGGTGGCGTGCAACGGCTCGATCTCGGCCGAGCACGGCATCGGCGCGCTCAAACGCGACGAGCTGCTCGAGCGCAAGTCGCCGGTTGCGCTGGCGATGATGAAAGCGATCAAGCGCGCGCTCGACCCGCACGGCACGCTGAACCCCGGGCGCGTGCTGCCCGGCTAGCGCCTGCGCATCACGGCTGCTCGCACAGGCCGAGGATCTTCTGCTCGGTGGTGCACGACTTTGCCTTGGCCTGTTTCTGCACGCAGCGGCTGAGTTCCTGCGCGGTCGGCGCGAAGTAGCTCCAGCCCTGGCCGAGCTGAGGCATCGTCAGCGAGACCTCCTTCCACTTCGGATGGCCGGCCGACTGCAACTGCGCGAAGTTGTCGCACAGCGACTTGGCGAACTGCCCCAGGCGGGTCTTGGTGCCGGCCATGTTGTAGTCGTAGGTCACCAGGTACGCCTTGACCGCGATGCCGGGCAAGTCGTCGGCCAGCAGATTGGGATAGTTCGCCGCCCGCACGGTGCTCTGGAAGTAGGTCTTCAGCACCGCCTGGCTGGACGGCTGATCGGCGTCGAATTTCAGCAGCTTGATCAGCGCGCGCGCCTCGGGCTTCATGTCGACCAGCAGCTTGGCGGGTTGGCCGGCCACCACGACCACCACGTCGATCGACTTGTCGCCGGTCAACTTGACCAATGCGTCCTCATTGCTCAGGAACGACAGGCGCTCGTCGCTGGCGGGGCGCTCGAACATCATGCGGTACAGCGTGGTAGCCGACATGGCCGTGCCGCTGCGCAGCGGCCCCACGTTGATGCGGCTGTCGCGGATCTCGTGCACGAAGTTCAGCGGCGAGTCGGCGCGCACGATGAAGTACAGCTCTTCGTTGTACAGCGGCATCACGACGCGCAACGGCTTGATGATCGCTGCCGCGTTGCCGTCGCCGGCGTTGCTCTGGTTGATGAACGCCTGGTAGACGTCGGACTGCACCAGGGCCAGCTTGACGCCGGGCTCGTAACGCAAGCGATGGATGTTCTCGGCCGACCCGGCCGACGGCAGCGCATCGAGATCGATCTGTGCCTGCGGTGCGACGAACTTGGCGAGGTCGCGGCCGATCTGGATGTAGGTGCCGCGTTCCGACGCGGTGACGATCTTGTAGGCCGTCGCCGTGGCGGCCTGGGCATGCGCCCAGCCGGGCAACCCAAGAGCAGCGCAACACAGCGCGGCGGTGATCGACAGCTTTCGAAGCATTCTCATCTCCCTGTGACCGTGGTGCCGGGCGCGCACAGACCCAGCGCATCCAGCTGTGGCGTGCATTCGGGCGCCGGTGTGGCACGCGAGGGCGCCGGCCGCCGGACCGCCGTGCGGCGTGGCTCCGGCGTGTCGGTTCGTTGCGCACCGGCCACCGGCCGCGCTGCAGGCGGTGCGGCTTGGGAGGTCTCCTCCCGCGCCGGGTTGGGTGCTGCGCCGCGGGGTGGCGCGACGTCGCCTTCCACGGCAGGGACCTGCAAGGCGTCGGCCCTCGGCGGCGGGGTCGCCGCCGGCGGCAAGTCGAGCCCGCGCGTTGCGAGCGGCGCGGCCTTCGGCGACTCGGGCGCCGGCTGGGTGGCGGCGGTCGCATTCGACGTGTCGTCGGCCGGGGTGGGCGCGTTGGTGTGCGTGGGTCGCGACCACAACGCTGCCGCCATCAGCATCACCAGCGCACCCCCGAAGCCGGCGAGCACCGGCGCGCGCGGCGCGAAGGCCTTCGGCGCCGTGACAGCTCCCGGCGGCGCCTCGGCGAAGATCGTGGGCGCTGAATCGGCCTGCAGCACGGTGCGGGGCACGGAGACCACGGGCAGCCCGCTGGTGCGCGCGGGTGGCGTGAGCGAGGTGCCGACGCGTTCCGCTGCAATGGGCGGAGCGCTGACGCGTTCTGGCGCGGTGCGCCACGCATCCGCATGGGGTGTGGCGAACAGCGCGCTGACGCGCGCAGGGAGGGTGGGTGACGCGCTGGCGCGCGTGGGTGCGATGGGCAGCGCGCTGGCGCGCGTGGGTGCGGTGGGTGACGCGCTGGTGCGCGCGGCTACGGTGGGTGACGCGCTGGTGCGCGCGGCCACGGTGGGCGGCTCGCTGGCGCGCGCCGGTCCGGTGGCTGACGCGCTGACGCGCGCAGGTACCGTGGGTGACGAAGTGGCGCGCTCCGGCGCGATGGGCGGCGCGCTGCCCGGTGCGACGGACAGCGCGCTCGCCACAGCCAACACCAAGGGTGGCTGCGCCTCGTCGGCGACCACCACATCGGTCAATGCCGGCACGTCGGCCGGCGGCGCCAGATTGGGCGTCGCGGGCAGCGACGGCGCGGTCGGCAGCGCGGTGCCACACGACTGGCAGAACTGCGAGTCGGCGTCGTTGATCGCGTGGCATCCGCTGCAGAACTTGCGCAGCAGCCCGGCACCGCATTGGCTGCAGAACCGTGCCTCCGACGGATTCGGATGGTTGCAGCGCAAGCAAAACAAATGAACCAAGCGTCGCCCCTCCGACAGCCAGTCGACGCGTGCGGCCCGCGCGCGAGCGCGCGTCGCATCCACAGTTCGTTACCGATGGTGGCGCAGCGCCGGCGCGAGCGACACACCCCATTCGGGGGTGCACCTGGGAGCGGCGGTTGCCGCCGCGCGCTGCTGCGCGGCTCATCGGTCGCGTCGCCCGCTGAGGCGCGACGGTCTGTCGCCCGGAGCGCTTCTAGCGCGGCGACACGACGCGCCGCGTGTTCACGCCGTCGGAAAGGCCGAATTCGAAGCGGCCACCCACCGGCAACGCGGTGGTCGGCAGCGTGGCGCTGCCGCCTTGCAGGTCGACGCCGATCACGGTGCGCGCCTCGCCGACATGGATCACCGTGACATACGGGTGCTGCGCGGCGTCCCAGCGCAACTGCAGCGCGCCGCCCTGCTCGCTCGCTTGCACGCCACTCACGCTGGCCTGGCCGCCGCGCAGCGCGCGGGCGCGCGCTGCGCGTGCATGCACGACCTGCCCGTTGCGCAGCACCTCGACGCGCTCGATCGGGCCGGGATGCGCGATCGCGAAGCCGAAGCGCTCCCGATCGCTCTGATGATCGAGCTCGCGGCTCGCGAAGGGCTGTTCGACCATCGCGCCACTGTCCAGCGTGATGCGCAGGCGGTATGGGCCTGCTTGCGGCGCACGCGGCGTGCCGACGGTCGACTTGAGCGGGCTCAAGTGGACCGCGCCCGAGGCATCGATGTCGCCGCTGACGACCAGCAGATCCTGCGCGGCGCCGGCTGTCGCGGCCTGCGCGACGTCGGCGCTCTGCGTGCGGTCCGATGGCGTGAGGTACACCTGCATCAACCGGTAGTTGTAATCGGAGAACCAGTTGCCGCTGCAGTAGCTCATCACGTCGTGCACGTTGCTCGGCGTCGGATCGATGAAGCGGTTGGCGGTCGCGTCGAAGCCCCAGATGAATCGGCTGCCGGCGCCCATCGCGGCATTGGCGTACGGGTAGTTCGGGTCCGGGCTCGAGGGGTCGCCGCACGGGGCATGGCGCAGGTTCAGGTTGTGGCCGATCTCGTGCACCATGGTCTCGCGCACCGCGCTCGGGTTGCTCGGCAGGTCGAAGCCCACCGCCGCGTTGCCGGGTCGGAAGCCCACGCCGGCCAGCCCTGACGTGCGCTTGGGGATGAAGCCGAAATACAGCGTGCGCGACGACGCGTTCTCCAGCAGATGCAGGTCGTCTACCTCGCCGAGGATGCGACTGAACGCGGTGCTCCACTCGTCCGCCGTGGTGGGCAGCGAGGTCACCTGCGCCGACACCATCGGCGCATGGTCGGAGCGCGTGAGCTCCCCGGCCGGCAGGCGCGCGCGCAGGAAGGTCTCGGCGTCGGGCACCACCTGACCGACCGTGCTGCCGATCTGAACCGGCACGGTGACCACGCGCAGCGCGACGCTGCCACCGACGCGCGGCGTCACGCTGAGCGCATTGAGTGCGGCCGGGGTGAACTGGGGTGTGACGCGGATGCCGGCGCGCACCAGCTGCGGCGGCAGCTCAACGCTGTAGCTGTCGGTAAAGCTCGCGCGCACGGGCGCGACAGCCGGCAAGGCGCCCGTCGGCGCAGCCAGCAGCAGTTCGGCGAGCAATGTTCCAGCGCCATCCTGGACACGCAGCACACCGCTGGGCTTGCTGGCCGGCTGCGTCGGCGCGGTGACGTTGACCTTGACCAGCACGGACCGGTCGCCCACCAGCACCAGCTCGGGATCGCCGCTGGCAAACACCATCGACTGCGCAAAATCGATGCCCGCGATCGTGTGGTTGCCCGGCGCAGGCGTCGGTGCGGGCGATGGCGCTGGAGACGGCGCCGGGCTCGGCGCGGGACCGGGGACAGGCGCCGGTGCCGGCCCCGGAACCGGGGCTGGAGCCGGAGCCGCCGCGGGCGGCGCCGGTGCATCGGAACCGCCACCACAGGCCAGCAGGGCCGAGGCGGCGACGGTCGCGAACAGCAGCGGCAGCGAAGGTCTCATCACAGGGCCGAGTGTGGAACGAAAGCGGGCCTTGGTGCGGCCGCGACCAAGCCTAGTTGGTCGTCGTCGCACGGAGGGCCGAGCGGGCGTAACGAGTGTGTCGAGTCGGCATCGCAGGGCAAGTGCGATGCCGCGTGGGGCTCACGACCTCGCCCGCCGCCGCGCCGGGCTGGCGTTTACTGCAGCGGTCCGTCGAGCGCGCGCGGCAACGGGAGCGCGAAGACCTCGATGCCTTCGTCGATCAGCTCGTCGCGCTGGCGGGCGTCCACCTGGCCGCGGATGCCGCGCTCGGGCGCCTCGCCGTAGTGGATGCGACGCGCCTCTTCGGCAAAGCGCTCGCCGACGTCTTCGGTGTGGGCGAGCACGTGGCGCACCGCCTTCATCCACAGCGCCTGCAGTTCGCTGCCCTGGGCGTCGGCGGCCGCCGGTGCCACTGCCGCCTCCGGCGGCTTTTCGCGCGCACCCGACAGGTTGAGGCGCGGCGCGCTCGGCAAACGCGTGATCACGCTGTCGGCGCACAGGGGGCACTGCAGCGCGCCGCCGCCGTTCTGCTCCATGAACTCGTCGTCGGAGGCAAACCAGCCCTCGAAAGCATGGCCGTTCGAGCAGCGCAGGTTGAGCACCTTCATCGAGCGATGGTGGGCTGTCTCATGCGGGCATTATGGCCACGACGGCCTCAGGACGCCGTGAACCATTGCAAGGCCCAGGCCCCGCTGCGCCATTTCTGCAGCCACAGCAGCGCGACCAGCGTCTTGGCGTCGGTGATCTCGCCACGGCCGGCCGCAGCGTCGAGCTCGGCGTCGCTCATCAGCGCGACATCGATCAGCTCGCCGACGTCGAGCGCGCGCGTGCCGGCGCTCAATGCGCGCGCGAACAGGATGTGGATCACCTCGGTGGAGTACGCCATCGCGTTGTGCAAGATGCCGGCATCGGCCCATTCGCCGGCGCGGTAGCCGGTTTCCTCCATCAGCTCGCGGTGCGCGCAGGTCAACGGCGGCTCGCCGGCTTCGAGCTTGCCGGCCGGGAACTCGAGCATCACGCGGCCCACCGGATAGCGGTACTGGCGCTCCATCACGAGGCGGCCGTCGTCGAGGATCGGCACCACCACCACGGCACCCGGATGCACCACGTATTCGCGCGTGGCCTGCGAGCCGTCGGGCATCGCGACGATGTCGCGCCGCACATCGAGCAACAGGCCCTTGAAGACCTGCTCGCCGCTGACGAAGCGTTCGAACTGATGGGCCGGTGCGTGATTCGGATCGGGTGCGCGCGCACCCGGCTGATCGGTACGACGCGTGGCGCTCAACTGGTCAGCGCCTTCAGGATCGCGTCGCGACACATCGCCATCAGGCCGCCGGGCAGCACGCCGAGCACCAGCACCGCCGCGCCGTTGATGGCCAGCAGCGCGCTGACGCCGCTGCCGGCCTGCACGGCCGGCATGCCGGCGGCGGGCGGATCGAAGTACATCACCTTGACGATGCGCAGGTAGTAGAACGCACCCACCAGCGACATCAGCACCGCGAACACCGCCAGCGCGATGTAGGGCACCGACGCGGTGGTGACCAGCGCCTGCAGGATCGACAGCTTGGCGTAGAAGCCCATCAGAGGTGGCACGCCGGCCAACGAGAACATCAGCAGCGTCATCACGCCCGCCATCCACGGCGCGCGTTGGCCGAGGCCGGACAGGTCGCTGATCTCCTCGCTTTCGAAGCCCTGGCGCGCCAGCAGCAGGATCAGGCCGAACGTGCCGAGCGTGGTCAGCACGTAGGTGACGATGTAGAACATCGACGAGCTGTAGGCGTTGGCCGCCGACAGCGTGTTGGCGCCGATCACCGTGGGCGTCAGGCCCAGCAGCATGAAGCCCATCTGGCCGATCGTCGAATAGGCCAGCATGCGCTTGAGGTTGCTCTGTGCGATCGCCGCCAGGTTGCCCAGCACCAGCGACGCGATCGACAGCACCACCAGCATCTGCTGCCACTCGGGCGCCAGGCCGCTCAGGCCCTCGACCAGCAGCCTGATCGTGATCGCGAAGGCCGCGAACTCGGGCGCACCGCCGATCATCAGCGTCACCGCGGTGGGTGCGCCGTGGTAGACGTCGGGCACCCACATGTGGAACGGCACGACGCCGAGCTTGAACGCCAGCCCGGCGACGACGAACACGACGCCGAAGCTCAGCACCTCCTTGTTGATGCGGCCGGTGCCGATGGCGGTGAACGCGTCGGGGATCGTCAGCGTGCCGGTGGCGCCGTACATCATCGACAGGCCGTACAGCAGGAAGCCGCTGGCCAGCGCGCCCAGCACGAAGTACTTCATCGCCGCCTCGGTGGCCACCGCGTGGTCGCGCCGCAGCGCCGTGAGCGCGTACAGCGACAGGCTCATCAGTTCCAGCCCGAGGTACACCATCAGGAAGTTGTTGGCCGCGGTCATCACCGAGATGCCGAGCAGCACGAACATCGCGAGCGTGAAGAACTCGCCCTTCAGCATGTCGCGCGACGCCACGTAGGGCTGTGCATAGGCGACCGTGAAGACCATCGCCACGGTCGCGAAGAACGCGAGCGCGTGCCCCATCGCGTCGCTGACCACCATGTCCTGCATGCCGTAGGGCGGGCTGTCCTGCATCAGCCACAGGTGCAACGCCGCCACGGCGACGAAGCTCGCCTGCGTGAGCCAGTAAGTCAAGCGGCGGCGCGGGTCGGTGACGAACAGGTCGACCAGCGCCACCACGCACGCCATCGTCAGCAGCACGATCTCGGGGACGACCACGCTCCAGTTCATCGCATTCAATGGTGCTCCCTCGGCGCTTCGCGCCACCCCTCCAAGAGGGCAATAGCACCTTTGGGCGGCGGCGCGGTGCTCATGGCAGCTTGGGTTGGGCGACGTGCTTGATCAGCTCGCCCACCGAGACGTTCATCACGTCGGTGATCGGCTTCGGATAGACGCCCATCCACAGCACCGCGATCGCCAGCATCGACAGCACCGCCAGTTCGCGCACGTCGAGGTCGGCCAGCGCCTTCACGTGGTCGTTGGCGACCTCGCCGAAGTACACGCGCTTGACCATCCACAGCGTGTACGCGGCGCCGAACACCAGCGTGGTGGCCGCGAGCGCGGCGAGCCAGAAGCTGGTCTTGACGGTGCCGATGATCACCATCCACTCGCCCACGAAGCCGCTGGTGCCGGGCAGGCCGCAGTTGGCCATCGCGAACAGCACCGCGAGCGTCGCGAACTTGGGCATCGTGTTGACCACGCCGCCGTAGGCCGCGATGTCGCGCGAGTGCACGCGGTCGTACAGCACGCCGATGCACAGGAACATCGCGCCCGAGATGAAGCCGTGGCTGATCATCTGCACCAGCCCGCCCGACACGCCCAAGTCGCTGAAGATGAAGAAGCCCAGCGTCACGAAGCCCATGTGCGCGACCGACGAGTAGGCGACCAGCTTCTTCATGTCGTTCTGCACCAGCGCGACCAGGCCGATGTAGATCACGGCGATCAGCGACAGCGCGATGATGAACCAGGCCCACTCGCGACTCGCATCGGGCACGATCGGCAGCGAGAAGCGCAGGAAGCCATAGGCGCCGAGCTTCAGCATGATCGCCGCCAGCACCACCGAGCCGCCAGTGGGTGCCTCGACGTGCGCGTCGGGCAGCCAGGTGTGCACCGGCCACATCGGCACCTTGACCGAGAACGCCGCCAGGAACGCAAAGAAGAGCCAGCTCTGCGCGCCATCGCGCAGCGGCAGCTTGTGCCAGGTGAGGATGTCGAAGCTGCCGTTGCTCTTGTAGTACAGGTACATCAGCGCCACCAGCATCAGCAGCGAGCCGGCGAGCGTGAACAGGAAGAACTTGAACGCCGCGTACACCCGCTTGGGGCCGCCCCACACGCCGATGATGATGTACATCGGAATCAGCGTGCCCTCGAAGAAGCTGTAGAACAGCACGCCGTCGAGTGCGCAGAACACGCCGACCATCAGGCCCGAGAGGACCAGGAACGCGCCCATGTACAGCGCCACGCGCTCGGTGATCACCTCCCAGCCCGCCAGCACGACCATCACCGTCATGAACGCGGTGAGCGGCACGAACCACATCGAAATACCGTCGACACCGAGGTGGTAGCGGACGTTGAAGCGTTCGATCCACGCCATGTTCTCTTCGAACTGCATGGTCGCGGTGTGCGTGTCGAAGCCGCTGATCAGCGGCAGCGTGACCAGCAGCGACAGGATCGAGCCGATCAGCGCCACCCAGCGCACCGCGCGCGCGTTGCCGTCGTGGCCGACAGCAAACAGCAGCACGCCCACTGCGATGGGCAACCAGATGGCGGCACTGAGCAAGCCCATTCAGCGCCCCCAGAACGACGACAGCACCGGCGCCAGATTGGGCCAGATGCGCCACGTGAGCAGACCGATCACGCCGAACAGCATCACCAGCGCGTACCAGTACAAGCGACCGGTCTGCAGCTGCCGCACCACGCGCGACAAGCCACCCACCGCCGCAGCCGAGCCGTTGATCGCGACGCCGTCGATGAGGCCGAGGTCACCGCCCTTCCACAGGCCGCGTCCCATCGCACGCGCGGCCGGCGCGATCAGGTGCTCGTTGATCCAGTCCATGTAGTACTTGTTCTCGAGGAGGCTCACGATCGGGCTGAACCTGCGCGCGATCGCCACCGGCAGCGATGGCTGCTTCAGATAGAACCACCAGGCGCAAGCCACGCCTGCAGCGGCCAGCCAGAACGGCAAGGACGTGAGGGCGTGCAGCGCCATCGCGCCCGCGCCATGGAAGTTCTCGGCCAATTCCTTCATCGCGGCGTGACGCGACTCGTCGACCGCGATTGAATCGGCGAAGAAGTCGCCGAACAGCACGGGGCCGATCGTCCAGGCGCCGATCACCACCGAGGGAATGGCCAGCGCTATCAGCGGCCCCGTCACCACCCAGGGAGACTCGTGCGGATAGTGCGAGCCCTCGCCGTGATCGTCATGGTGATCGTGCTCACCCGGGAACGGCTTGTGGTGGAAGCGCTCCTGGCCGTGGAAAACCAGGAAGAACATGCGAAACGAATAGAACGCGGTAACGAACACGCCCAACGTCACTGCGAACGTCGCGAACCCGGCCCCGGGCAGCTGGCTCGCGTGCACGGCCTCGATGATCGAATCCTTCGAGTAGAAGCCGGCGAAGAACGGCGTGCCGATCAAGGCCAGCGAGCCCAGCAGCGACGTGATCCAGGTGATGCGCATGTACTTGGCCAGGCCACCCATGTTGCGGATGTCCTGGTCGTGGTGCATGCCGATGATCACGCTGCCGGCAGCCAGGAACAGCAGCGCCTTGAAGAACGCGTGGGTCATCAGGTGGAACACCGCCACCGAATAGGCCGACACCCCCAACGCCACCGTCATGTAGCCGAGCTGGCTCAGCGTGGAATAGGCGACCACCCGCTTGATGTCGTTCTGCACCACGCCGAGGAAGCCCATGAACAGCGCCGTGATGGCGCCGATCACCAGCACCACGTTGAGCGCGGTGTCGGACAGCTCGAACAGCGGCGACATGCGCGCCACCATGAAGATGCCGGCGGTCACCATCGTCGCGGCGTGGATCAGCGCCGAGATCGGGGTCGGGCCCTCCATCGAATCGGGCAGCCAGACGTGCAGCGGAAACTGCGCGCTCTTGCCCATCGCGCCGATGAACAGGCAGATGCAGATCACGGTGATCAGCATCCACTCGGTGCCGGGCAACACCATCTTGGCCAGCTCGCCGCCTTTGGCGAATGCCTCGGCATAACTCAGCGTGCCGGCATAGGTGGCGATCAGGCCGATGCCCAGAATGAAACCGAAGTCGCCGACCCGGTTGACGATGAACGCCTTCAGATTGGCGAAGATCGCGCTCGGCCGCTTGAACCAGAAGCCGATCAGCAGGTAGCTCACCAAGCCCACCGCCTCCCAGCCGAAGAACAGCTGCAGGAAGTTGTTGCTCATCACGAGCATCAACATCGAGAAGGTGAACAGGCTGATGTAAGCGAAGAAGCGCTGGTATCCGGGGTCGTCTTCCATGTAGCCGATGGTGTAGATGTGCACCATCAGCGACACGAAGCTCACCACGGCCATCATCATCGCGGTGAGCCCGTCGACCAGGAATCCGATCTCCATCTTCAGGCCGCCCACCACCATCCACTCGTAGACGGTGGCGTTGAAGCGGGCGCCATCGGCGACGACAAGCTTCAGCACGATCAACGAAGCGAGGAACGACACCGTCACACCGAGGATCGTGACGCGGTGCGAGCCCCTTCGGCCCACGACGCTGCCGCCAAGGCCGGCAACGACGGCGCCGACCAACGGCGCGAGCGCGGCGACCAACAGCAGATTGGGAGAGATGATTGCCATGTCGCGCGGTCAGCCCTTGAGCGCGTCGAGGTCCTCGACGTCGATGGTCGCGCGGTTGCGGAACAGCACCACCAGGATGGCCAGCCCGATCGCCGACTCGGCAGCGGCCACCGTGAGGATGAAGAAGACGAACACCTGGCCCTGCATGTCGCCCAGGTAGTGCGAGAACGCGACGAAGTTGAGGTTGACTGCCAGCAGCATCAGCTCGATCGCCATCAGCAGCACGATCAGGTTGTGGCGATTCAGGTAGATGCCCACCACCGACAGCGCGAACAGCAAGCCGCCGAGCGACAAGTAGTGGCCCAGCGTGATCGTGCCGAGGTTCATGGCTTGGCAGCCCCTGTCGCGGCGCCCGGCGCCTCGGGCGCTGCGGGCTTGGGCTCGACGACCGGCTTGATCTGCACGATGCGCAGGCGGTCGGCTTTGCGCGCTTTCATCTGCTCACTGGGGTTGAGGTAGCGGCTGTCCTTGCGGCGCCGCAGCGTGAGCGAGATCGCCGCGATGATGGCCACCAGCAGCAGCACCGCAGCCACCTGCAGCGGATAGAGGTAGCGCGTGTAGATCGCCACGCCGAGCAGTTTGGTGTTGCCCATCTCGGCGGCCGCGCCGGCCATGGCCGGCGCGCTGCGCATGTCGAAGCCTCGGATCAGCACGAAAGCCATCTCGAGTGCGATCACCGCGCCGACCAGGCCGGCCAGCGGCAGGTGCTTCCAGAACCCCTCGCGGAAGCGGTCGCTGTTGAGGTCGAGCATCATCACGACGAACAGGAACAGCACCATCACCGCGCCCACGTACACCAGCACCAGCGCAATCGCCAGAAACTCGGCGTGCAGCAACAGCCACACGCACGCCGCGTTGCCGAACGCCAGCACCAGATACAGCGCGGCGTGCACGGTGCTGCTCGCGGTGATCACGCGCGCGCCGGCGAACAGCAGCACGGCCGAGAACAGGTAGAACAGCGCCGCGGTGGTCGTCATGGATCGTTGTTGTGCGTGAGCTCGGCGGTCAGCGGTACTTGGCGTCAGCCGCGCGGGCGGCTTCGATTTCCTTCTCGTAGCGGTCGCCCACCGCCAGCAGCATGTCTTTCGTGAAGTAGAGGTCGCCGCGTTTTTCGCCGTGGTACTCGAAGATGTGCGTCTCGACGATCGAGTCGACCGGGCAGCTCTCTTCGCAGAAGCCGCAGAAGATGCACTTGGTGAGGTCGATGTCGTAGCGCGTGGTGCGGCGCGTGCCGTCGTCACGCACGTCGCTCTCGATCGTGATGGCCAGCGCCGGGCACACCGCCTCGCACAGCTTGCAGGCGATGCAGCGCTCCTCGCCGTTCTCGTAGCGGCGCAGCGCGTGCAGTCCGCGAAAGCGCGGACTGAGCGGCGTCTTCTCTTCCGGGAACTGGATGGTGATCTTCTTCGACAGGAAATGCCGCCCGGTGAGCTGCATGCCCTTGAACAGCTCGAGCAGCATGAAGCTGGAGAAGAAATCCTTGATCGCAGAGGCGGCCATGGCTACTTCCAGATGTTGAGGGGTGTCTGGATCCAGGCACCGACCACCACCAGCCACACCAGCGTGACCGGGATGAAGATCTTCCAACCCAGCCGCATGATCTGGTCGTAGCGGAAGCGCGGGAACGTGGCGCGCACCCACAGGAACACGGTGACGACGAGGAAGGTCTTGCCGAACAGCCAGAACCAGTCCCAGAACCACTGCGTCTTGACGATCCACTCCGGGGTGGCCAGGCCCAGCAGCGCGAAGCCGATCGGCGCCGACCAGCCACCAAGGAACATCGTGGTCGCCAGTGCCGACACCAGGATCATGTTGGCGTACTCGGCCAGGAAGAACATCGCGAACGCCATGCCCGAGTACTCGATCATGTGGCCGGCGACGATCTCCGACTCGCCCTCGACCACGTCGAACGGCGCGCGGTTCGTTTCCGCGAGGCCGGAGATGAAGTAGACGACGAAGATCGGCAGCAGAGGCAGCCAGTTCCACGACAGGAAGGTCGCACCGTGCGACGCGAACCAGCCCTTGCCCTGCCCGACCACGATCTCGGTCATGTTCAGGCTGCCGGTCACCATCAGCACGACGACGAGTGCAAAGCCCATCGCGATCTCGTACGAGACCATCTGCGCCGATGCGCGCAGCGCCCCGAGGAACGCGTACTTCGAGTTC
>Ga0207648_10001630_pt1 | contig 24588 bp, 23 predicted proteins | sample KBSMisM32_FD_184310 | JGI IMG/M metagenome (GOLD analysis project Ga0207648, IMG submission 184310) | Miscanthus rhizosphere microbial communities from Kellogg Biological Station, Michigan, USA - KBS Miscanthus M3-2 (SPAdes) (version 2) | ecosystem: Host-associated > Plants > Roots >... | reverse complement strand
CCGCACATGTCGGTCGCCTGGTCGTGGGCGTTCGACACGCCGTTCAAGTGGACCAAGCAGGTGGCGTCGCACTTCGGTGGCACCCGGCAGGGCATGGTCGTTTCGTGGCCCGGCCACATCAAGGACGTCGGCGGCATCCGCACGCAGTTCCATCACATGATCGACATCGTCCCGACGATCCTCGAAGCCACGGGCATCCAGGCGCCGTCCACCGTCAACGGCATCGCGCAAAGGCCCATCGAGGGTGTGAGCATGGCCTACACGTTCGACCAGGCGAATGCCAGCGCGAAGTCGAAGCGCGACACGCAGTATTTCGAGATGTTCGCCAACCGCGGCATCTACAACGACGGGTGGTACGCGGCCACGACGCCGCCCGCGCCGCCGTGGGCCATGGGAACGACCAAGCTGCCCGACGTCAACGAGTACAAATGGGAGCTCTACAATCTCACCGAGGATTACTCGCAATTCAACGACCTCGCGGCAAAGGAACCCGCGAAGTTGAAGGAGCTGCAGGCGCTGTTCCTGGCGGAGGCGGCGAAATACCAGGTCCTTCCGCTCGACAACTCGATCCTCCCGAGAATCATTACGCCGCGGCCGAGCGCGACGGCCGGGCGCACCGTCTTTGCCTATTCGGGCGAGAACCCGGGAATCCCGGTCGGCAATGCCCCGAGCATCCTGAACAAGGACTACACGATCACAGCCGAAGTGACGATTCCCAAGGCTGGCGCGGAGGGAATGATTGCCACACTCGGCGGCCGCTTCGGCGGCTATGGTCTCTACCTCCTCAAAGGCAAGCCGGTATTCGTCTACAACCTTCTCAACCTGAAGCGGTATCGCTGGGAGGGTGGCGTGGGCGGCGCCGACTGGCTCGGCAAGTCGCTCGCGCCAGGCAAGCACACGATCGCATTCGACTTCAGGTACGACGGCCCCGGTTTTGGCAAGGGCGGCACCGGCGTGCTCTCGGTCGACGGCAAGGAACTGTCCCGCCAGAAGATCGAGCACACGATTCCGTTTCTGATGGCGATCGACGAGTCTTTCGACATCGGGAGCGATACCCGCACGGGCGTGGACGACAGCTACAAGCTTCCGTTCCGCTTCACCGGCACGATCAACAAGCTGACGTACAAGCTCGGGCGAGAGCAGGTGACCGCCGAGGAGCGCGACGCGATGCAGAAGGCGCTCGCGAGAGCACGCGACTAGATGGAAATGCCTTATCCAGTGCGCCCATCCAGCGAACGTCGTCCCGGCTACCGAGTCCCGCCACATGACGTGAATCGCTGCGTGCCGCTCACCGCACTTGATCGCGCGGCGAGCGACACACCTCGAGATCAAAAACAGAAGCGCAGCGCACATGGAACGCAAATCGAGCAACGGAGGCGTTGTCGGCGAGGTCGCGGATCACTGATCGCTGCAACCTCGACATGCTGAAGAAACTGCTCTATTTCGCTGCGATCGTGGAAATCGGCACCGGTCTCGCGCTGCTGCTCGATCCTGCGATTGTGGTGACGTTGCTGCTTGGCACGGACGTCTCCGGTGTCGGAATCCCGCTCGGTCGCTGTTTTGGCATCGCGTTGCTCGCGCTGGGTTTGGCGTGCTGGCCGAGCCGTGGAAGCGCGCGTGCCAATTCGCCGCCCGTCCGGGCGATGCTGGTCTACAATCTGCTCATCGCGCCGTTCCTCGTCTATCTGTTCACCGTCGGACATATCGGGGGCGTGCTGTTATGGCCGGGGGTGGCGCTGCACGCCGCCATGGCGTTGCTGCTGTTCTGGGCGTGGCGCACCGAGCCTCCGAGTCCAGTGACGACAACATGACCATCGCGAGCAACGGCGCAGTACGCTGTCGAATGGGCAAGTCTCATTGCTGCTTGTGGCTGCTCGCACTCATGCAGGCAGTGACTGCTGGCGGCGCGACCGCGCAAGGCACGGCCCCTGCAGCCAACAAAGCAGATACTTCTTTCGTTACGGAAAGGATCAGCATTGATAGCTTGAAGGGCATCTGGGTGCGGCCCGACGGCTACGCCATCGTGATCAAGGGGGTCGCTTCAAACGGTCAGCTTGACGCGATGTACTACAACCCGACCCCGCTTGCGTTTGCCAAAGCGCAGGCATCGCAGGAAAACGCGACGGTCCATGCGTCGTTCGAAATACGCGCGGGTGGCTACAACGGCTCGACCTATGAACTCACGCTCGATCCTGCGAGCAACCGGCTCAAGGGAGTCTACTATCAGGCGGTAGCGAAGCAGAAGTTCGATGTCTATTTTGTGCGCAAGTGACAGGAGACTGACGATGGTGCGGATACAGCGAATGGCAAGCGTTGCGGTGCTAACGATCGCGGCAATATCGCCGGCGATCGTCGCGGCGCAAGAGCTCTCGGACCAGTGGAAATTCCGCGCTTCGATTTACGGCTGGCTGCCGGTTATCGGCGGGTCGACGACGTTTCCGGCGGGCACCGGCACCAGCATCAACGTTAATGCCGACAAGATCATCGACACCCTCAAGTTCACGTTCATGGGAACCTTCGAGGCGCAGAAAGGCCGCTGGGGCGCATTCACCGACGTCATCTACCTGGACGTTGGCGGATCGAAATCGCAGACGCGCGACCTGACGGTTGGCAATGTGACGCTCCCTGCCGGCGTCACGGCCGATGCGCAACTCGACATCAAGGCCTGGGTGTGGACGCTCGCCGGCACGTATCGGGTCGTCAGCGATCCCGGCTTCACCATGGACGTGCTCGCGGGCGCGCGGCTGCTCGATGTCGAGGAAAAACTGGGCTGGCAATTCAGCGCCAATCTCGGCGGGATCGCGCCCCCGCCGCGCACCGGCAACAGCGAACTCAAGGACAACGTCTGGGACGGGATCATCGGGGTCAAGGGACGGCTCGCGTTCGGCGCCGATCGCGAGTGGTACGTGCCCTATTACGTGGACGTGGGTACCGGCGATTCGGACCTGACGTGGCAAGGGGTCACGGGCATCGGCTACGCCTTTCGCTGGGGCGAACTGTTCGCGGTCTGGCGATACCTCGACTACAACCTCAAGTCGGGCTCGAAAATCGAGGACGTGAACTTCAACGGTCCGGCGATCGGTGTCGCATTTCGCTGGTAGTTCAGGCTCGACCGTGAGTGTGCTGGTCGTATCGCCCGGCATGTTCGTGGTGTTCGTGGCTGGACTCTGGCAGGCGCTTCAGGGGCACTCAAATCGTGTTTGTTCGTGCTCATCCTGATGCATGGGACGACGCATGAACTCGTCCGATTCATAGGCGCGGACCGGTTCCGCCTGATGTTCTTCGATCCGATGCCTCTCGCGCCAGTGTGAACGGCCTCGATCTCCAGATCCCGCATGTCCCTCGACGATTTCGCATTGCTTTCCCGGCGCGACCGCCTGCGCCTGGCGCTGCTGGTGACCGTTCTGGTCGCCGTTTCCGTGTGGGCTTCCATCCAGTTCCTGGAACCCGGGCCTCCACGCCGGATCGTGCTCGCGTCCGGCGCTGAATCGGGTGTCTACCATCGCTACGCGCAGCAGTACGTCGAAGCCCTCGGGCGCGAGGGGATAAAGGTCGAGGAGCGCATGACCGGCGGTGCCGTGGAAAATCTGCGGCTGCTGCTCGACCCCAAGTCCGGCGTCGACGTGGCCTTGATACAAGGCGGACTCGAGAGTTCGCCTGCGACCGATAGTCTCGTCATGCTGGCGAGCCTGTATTACGAGCCGTTGTGGATCTTCTATCGCGATCCCGCGACGCTTTCCATGATCAACCAGCTCGATGGCAAGCGGATGGCCGTCGGGCTCCCGGGCAGCGGAACCCGCGCGCTCACCGACCAGATGCTCAAAGCCAATGGCCTCATGATGGACAACGGCTTGACCCTCGGCAACACAGAAATCGTCGCGATCGGAGGCCAAGATGCACTGACCGCGTTGCAAAAAGGCGAGGTCGATGCGGCGTTCTTCGTCGGCGGGGCCCCAACGCCTGCGATTCAACAGGCGCTGCGCGATCCGGCGATCAAGCTGATGAGCCTCCCGCGCGCCGCAGCCTATGCTCGGAGGTTTTCATTCATTACGACGCTGACGTTGCCGGCGGGCACCATCGACCTCGCCCTCAATGTTCCGGATCGCGACGTGGAGATGATTGGCACCAAGGCCATGCTGGTCGCGCGCGACACCTTCCACCCCGCGCTCATCAACCTGCTGATCGACGCGGCCCGCGACATTCACGGAGACCAGGGTTACTTCGAGGCCGCGGGCGAGTTCCCGGGGACGGCCCCCGTGGACTTGCACGTTTCGCCCTACGCCGATCAGCACAAGCGCTTCGGGCCGAGCTTTCTCTACCGCTACCTGCCGTTCTGGATGGCGACGCTCATCGAACGCGCGATCATCATCCTGCTCCCGCTGGCCGTTATCCTGGTCCCGCTGGTGAGCTACCTGCCGGGCGTGATGCGCTGGCGGGTCCGGTCGCGCATCTATCGGTGGTACGGCGAGCTCGCGTTGCTGGAGCGCGATGTCGCCACGCGCAAGAATGATTTGCCCATCGCGAAGTGGCTTCAGGATCTTGACCGTATCGAGCAGGCGGTTGAACGTCTGAAGACGCCGACCATGTATGCCAGCGAGGCATACACGTTGCGCGAGCATATCGCGCTCGTTCGGCGGACGGTCTTGGCCCGAGGCGCAGAAGGGGTAGCGACCGGCGCTTGAGTCGCTGTTTTCGCTGCATCTGTCCGTTACAATCTATCCCTGAGATTGAAAAACCTGCCGTCACGCGACTAGCGCATTCATCACAACCATGATGTCGGGACGGCGGCGTCCTCCACCGCGGAACGCAACGCGATTGCCTTCTTCCGACCTCATCGCACCCGCGAAAACCAGGCGTCGGTCCACGTGCGATCGAGACGGCCGGAAACGACGTCCACATGATGTTGCGAGTCGTAGAAGTAGGTCCGTGGAAGCTCGCCGCGCCAGCTCCGATCGATCGAATACCGTACTCGCTCGGTGAATTCATCGGCGAACGCCCACTTATCGACGTTGCCGGGCCGATGCCGCGCGAGGGCCGCCGCGACGCGCTTGCCATCGTCCGACGTGTCAGTGTTTACGAGGAGGATGGGAACGCCGGGATAGCGCTGCCGGAACGCGCGCCAATCCGCCATGTCCTCGAGACACGGAGCGCAGTGGATCGACCAGAACGCGAGCACGAACGGGCGATTCGCATAGACTGTCTTGATCGCCGCGAGGCTCGATGCGTCGAACGGTTTGACGTCGCCCGCCGGCGCAGCGTGCCCAACGTTGGCAAGCGCGAGCAGGGCCACGGCCGCGACGAACCCGCGCCAGCGCCGAGTACGTGCCGCAGTCATTGCACTGCCATGACCCGCAGCGGCTGGCTGCGGGTATTCCAGAACACGTAGAAGCGGCCGTCGCGGGTCAGCACGCGCGGTTGATCGGACGCCGCGTCGGTCACCGCCAACTCGCTTTCCACGAACGTCGCGCCGCGATCGTCGGAGCGCAACGCGCGTAGCGTCGACCGCTTGCCGTCGAACTCCTTCCACACGATGGCGATACGGTCTCCGATGATGGCAAGGTCGGCGTGCTCGGCGGTTTCCCCTCCGATCCGACGCTGCCCGGCAACGCGGCCCGGTTCGAGCCGGCCGTAGTACACGCCGGTCTTTCCCGGCGCTCCGCTGAACCAGGCCGCGTGCAATGTCCCTCGCGAGTCGGCTGCGATGGATGGTCCGTGATGCGGGCACACATCGACGCGCCAGTCGTCGAAGGTCGCGCGCCGGAACCCCGTCGTCTGGCCATCCGTGCCGATGGTCGCCAATGCGTGGTCGCGCACGTTCGGAGTGAACACATGCCGCCAAAACCCGAGCACGCTGCCGTCCTCGCGTGGCAAAAGCGCGATCCGGCAGCACTCGCAGCTGTGATCGGCGACTTTATAGTCGCCGCGAAACGTCGCACCGCGGTCGTCCGAGACCGCGTAGTAGACTGCCGCCCCCGCGTAGTCGGCAGCCTTGCCGCCCGCCGGGAGGTCGCGCTTGTCGATCCACGCGACGAGGAGGCGACCGTCGCGCGTGACCGTCATCGCGTCGAAGCGATGGGTGATTTCCTGCCGGTCGGCGTGCACGCGACGTGGCGGCGAAAAAGTGTGGCCACCGTCGGTCGAACGCGCAAAGCGGATTTCGCCGGTGTACGGCTTGGACAGCGGCTTGGTGAACGTCACGAAAATTTCGCCGGCTGGTCCGATGGCGATGTTCGGTTTTGCGTCACCGCCGCCGTCCATGGGCTCCGGTTGTGCGAGGACACGCGTCGGCGCAGCCCAGTGGCGTCCGAGGTCGTTCGACCTGGATACGACGAGGTGCGGGCCATCGAAATGCACGGCCCACAAGACACCGTTGGCATCGAACGCGGCGGTAGCTCCCAGGATGGGACCTCGCGGCCGCGCCATCGCCCCCGCTCCGTGATGACCGCCGTCGTCATGCGCGAACAGGGGGCCGCAGGCGCCCAATGCCAGTAATGCGATCGTGGCCACGCGGTTCATGGGAAAGCTCCGCCGCTTTAGAACTGCCATCGCAACCCCGCCGTCAAGGTGAGCGGCATGCCGAGCGTGCTCGATGAAGCGCTGGTGGTCGCGCTGTCGGAATATTTCTCGTCGAACAGGTTCACGATGCTGCCATAGATCTCGATGTCTTTGGCGAAGCGATACGAGGTGCTCGCGTTCACGACGGCAAAGCCGCCCTGCGGGATCGTGTGCGCGACATCGAGATACATGTCCCCGGTGTAGCGCACCTCGAGGAAGTTGCGCCACGCAGGCGTCGTCTGCCACGTGATGCCGGCGGTGAACAGGTTCGCCGGCACCGCGCCAAGCTGATTGCCGAGCGGGTCGCCGACGCTGCTGGCGGTGTAGTAGCTTCGGGTATAGACATACGCCGCGTTGACCGCCAGCGTCGGCATGAGGTCGGCGCGGCCCGCGAGCTCGAGCCCGTAGGTGCGTCCGTTCTGCGCGTTGGTGTTGAAGTTGACGCTCGACGGGCAATTCGACAGCGTGGGTCCGCAGATGGCGATCACCTGCGGCGGGGCGGTGGCCGCGCTCGCGATCCGATACGACGCGATCAGGTTCTGGATGTCGTAGACGAATGCGGTGGCGTTGACCTCCCGCCCGGGCGCATGGTAATCGGCGCCGACCTCGCCGCCGGTCAGCGTCTCCGGAAACAGCAGCGGATTGGCGATCGTGATCGACGTCGTCGACGAGAAAGTCCGATAGAGATTATTGAGCCCGGGCGCGCGAAACGACTTGTAGGCCGCACCGCGCAAGTCGATTTGCTCCGTGACGCTGTAGCGAAGGGCGAGGGTGGGATCGAGCTGGCCCTTGTGCGAATCGGCGATGTCGCCGCCGGACGGCACACCGGGGACACCATTGTCGTAGCGGTTCATCGTCGCCACGCCTTCGGTGTTGGTCCAGTAGTCGTACCGGGCGCTGAACGTCAGCTGCACCGGATCGACCGGTACCAAACGGAACTGCGCGAACGCGCCTACGAATTGCTGCTGGCCCTGGCCGAAATTCGTGCGGTTGATCGTGGCGCTCGCGGCGTCAGTCGTGGTCGGTCGGTTGTACGTGGTGGAGTAATCCTGGCCGTAGAGCTTCCGATAGTCGGCACCGAGCTGCAGGGTGGTCGCGAAGAATTCCCGGAAGGCCTGCGTGTAGACCGTCGAGCCGCCGACCTCGCGATAAGGATTCCAGTCGTGCGAATTTGCGTACTGAACAAGCGGCGACGTGGTCGACGTGGTGTTGCAGTTGGGCGCGGACTGCAGGTAGCACCCGGCGCCGTTGCTCTTGTCGAAGCCGACGTACTGTGTCCACAGGTTGGCCGATACCCGCCGGCCATCGCCGAAATCCTTGACGAGCCCGCCCGCGATATCCGGGCTTTCCTGCAGATTGGTCCCGTAGACATAGCCGCCGACGTCCTGGTTCTGCCGATGGTAGCCTCCCCGGACGAACGCGGAAAAATCGGGCGATGGCGTGTAGTACGCGGCAAAGCGCGCGTTGGCAATCGTGGCCGACGAGGTTCCCTTGCCGGGAAACACGCTCAAGTACTGCTCGGGGGTCGTCTGGTAGCCGTCGGTATTGAGGACGTCGGCGGCCAGGTTGACCCCAAGGCTGTCGGTGACCACGAAGTCTTTGGCAACCGAACCGGTCGCGGTGTTCATCGAGCCGTAGCTCGCCGTCAGTTCACCGCGACCGTCGCGTGGCCGGCGGGTCACGATGTTGACCACTCCGGCGACGGCAAGGTTGCCCCAAAGGCTCGAATTGCCGCCGCGGATCACCTCGACTCGCTCGATGGATGTCAGCGGCACCTTGAACCACTGCACGGTCGTGTAGAACGGGTCGAGGACGGGGATTCCATCGACCATCACCAGGACTTTGGCGTTGGTGGTGCCGCGCATCCGGATCTGATTGCCCGTGGGATCGGTCTCGAAGAAGGGCGCGCCGGGCAGGTTGATGCCGGGGACCTGGCGCAGCAGCTGGTCGAGAGTCTGCGCCGGCGAATTCCGGATCTGCTCCTGCGTGATGATCGTGGTGTACATCGGCATCTCCGCAAGCGTGGTATCGCTGCGGGTCGCAGTGACCACGACGCTGATATCGGGACGGCCGGGCTGCGCAGTCTGCGCGTCGACGGTGTCGAGCGACAATCCTGCGACAACGAGCAGCGACAGCAAGTCTCGATGGCCCACGGATCGTTTTCTCGCAGGAGCTGGACGCGCGACGCTCGCGATGCAAAGCATGCGGCGCACCCACAACGTACGGAAATGTCATGCGTCACCCGTGAGCGTTCGCATGACCATCGGAGGCGCCGTTGCGGCGCCGGTACGCTACGCGAAGGAGGGCGGTGCGCGGGTCGGTCCGACCCGGGCCGGGAAGGCCGCGGGACGGATCTCAGGGCGCGAAGCGGCGCTGACGACCGCAGTGTCCTGTGCCGGCAAAGCGACGGCACCGGGAAACGCCGGTGCAATGGCAGGCGTAGAGCCGGTACAGCACGGACAATCGCTGACATGGGCAGCGTGGCCAAGTCCGCCGGGGACCATTGGTTTGGCGGCAACGCCGGCGGGGGTAACGGCAGAGCACAGGTCGCTGCCGGCACCGCCAGCACGCAACGCAAGCGCGTGCGCAAGCGGCGAACCCAACATACCTCCCATGAGCGCGATCATCGCGACCCAGGCGAAGCTGCGTTGGCGGATACGTCCGGCAAACATGAGGCGGCAGAATAGCACGCCGTGCAGCCATGTCGAGGGGCTGTTGCGGTTCATGCTGCGCATCCACCAACGAGCGGGCGTTTTATGACGAAACTACCTTCCGAGCATTCGTAGCTGACGGTGACTGGAATGACATACCGCAAGTTCGCAGCGTGTCGATGACGATGACACCTACGTCCGGCAGCAAGCGCTCGCCATAGCGCTACCGCGAAGCAAACGGCTCGCGTTGGACACTGCAGGGCCAAGTCGCGGGCAAGAATCCAGGCCCTTCGATCCACCGCGACGTTTGCGTTGATTCGTCCGGGGCGCTATCTTCCTCCCCTGTCTTCGCGCGCTCCTTCGCAGCACGACTGCAGCGCGGCCGGTTACTTTGCGGCCGTGCAGACCGGAGGATACGGACGCGCCCGATCGGGAGTTGGAATGTTATATCGCGTTGTTATGCAAGGGCACACGCTGGGCGGTGCGGACGTAGCTGTAGTCAAGCAGCACTTTGTCCGCGTCACCGGATTGCCCGCGGGGGTCGCCGAGGAGCTTTTTGGCGGAATGCCGCAAGTCATCAAGCGGCAGCTCTCGCAGACCGATGCCGAGCGCATCGCGGCTACGCTTCGCGCCATCGGCGCCGCAGCCATCGTGGAGCGCGAGCTGGTGGGAACGGAGGAGGAAACGTCGGAAGGCATCCGCGTCGTCGCTGCGCCACTCAACGCCGGCCCGCCGACGGTCATTCCCGGCTCGGTGGCGTTGCCGGTCGGCACGCCCGTCCTTTCGTGGCACGCGCGCTTGCTGCGCACGATGCGTGCCAACTTGCCGCTCGTTATCGGTGGCGCCGCGCTCGTCGTCGGTGCAATCCTGCTTTTCCCCGTTGCGGACGAGCTGGTGCGGAACTTGCGCCACGATCCCGCGCCAGTCCCAGTTGCGCCTAAACGCACGCCGGCACCCGACCCCGCGCCATCGGCGCCGGTGATGAACGCGACGCTATTGCATGGACCCTGGCGTTGCGTTGACCAACGCACGGGGGCCTCGACGTATTGGAGCTACGGCGAAGACGGCGCGCTGATCTTCCACGGCGACGTATTGAGCGATCGGCCACCGCCACCTGCCATTGCCGCATCCGCGCCGACGGGGTGGAAGCTCGACGGCCAGCGCCTATTCCACACGTTTGCACAACGCGCGCCTGACACGTACACCGTATCCGACCTCAGCCTGGCGCGCCTGCGATACGGCAATGAGCGCGGCTTGGACATTCAATGTCGCCGACCGTAGGCTGAAGATCGCCTCTCGTCGCAGATCGTCCCGACCGTTCTCGACGAGATGATCGCCGCCCCGATCGAGCCAAGGCCAAGCGGGCGTCGGACGCGATGATAAACATCGACAGCGCTATTTTGCAGGCGGCGTTTGCCGGAACGACGGGGACGCCAGAGCCAGCTCGCTGATGTCGGAAGCGTGATGGCCGATGCTCATGTGGGACGCCACGCCGGATGGGCCAAATGCCAACACAGGTGCAGCAGCCCGGCGCTGAACAGGATGATCCAGAGCCAAAAGAAAAGTCGAAGTATGGCTGCTTCGGAAGCGTGAGCCGACGGCGCTTGTATCAGCGCGGTGTAGGGATCCTTGTCCAGATTCCGGATTGCGCGATACTTGTCGACGAGTTCCTTGTCACGGCGGGACAACACTCCGAACTGGTCAAGATAAGTGGAGAAATGGTTGTCCGGAAATCGTTCTCTCCACGCATCTTCGATCATGAGCAGCTTGGTGTTGGCGGTGTCGATGAACGCACGACCTCGCGCATCCAGCCGAAGAAAATAGAAGGACAGGAACAATGGTGGGGCGGGGATGGCCGCGAGCGCCGCTATCGAGACAACGGAAAACACACCCAAGGCCTCCTTTGCCAATAAGGCGAAGATGGCGAGAAATGCAGTCTGAATCGTAAGGAAGTGCGCAAACCGTTGTTGTTTGAGCGTTTCGTAGAACTTCAGCAAATCCAGATTTGCTTTCCACTCTTCGAGCAGTCGCGTTTCGATTTTTTCCATTCCAACTCGTTCCGAGCCCGCGGGCGTATTTCCTAGCTATTCTCCGGTGCGGAGGCAGTCAGAAGGTACGCTATTGTGAGGCTCCGTGAAAGCGCAAGGCGCGGGCAACCGTCCCGTTCAATCTGGTTGGTTAGCCGTGATCTAGAACCCGGATCGACGAACGCTCGCGGGTGTTCCGAGCGGTCTTGGCACCGCCGCAGGCTATGCCCGCGATCAGCCTGCGGCTGCCTTACGATTGCGCACTGACACGCGCGCCAGGCGCCACGCGGGATTCGGCGACGACTGCACAGGGTTCTCCACAGAATCTGTGGATAACATTTCCGTGCAACGTCACGGCGGTCGTCAACCAGCCAGCATCCCGACCACGTGCAGCAGCACGCCGACGCAACCGCCGACCAGCGTCCCGTTGAGGCGGATGAACTGCAGGTCCTTGCCGATCTCGAGCTCGATTTTTTCCGAAACATCGCGCGCGTCCCAGCTCTTGACGACATCGGTGATGAGCAGCGAGATCTGATGCCGGTGCACGAGCATCAGCGTCTCCAGCGCGCCCAGCAACCACTCGTTGAGCTTCCGCTGCATCGCTTCGTCTTTTTCGAGCCCGGCGCCCAGCGATTTCAACAGCGACGACGCGGTTTGGCGCAGCCGCGATCGATCGGAGGCTACATCGGCGAGGATCCGGTTCTTGATGTCGTGCCAGATTGCCGCATAGTACGGCTTGGTGCGCAGGTGCTCGATCAGCTGGCGCTTGATCGCGGCGCCGCGCTCGTGCATTGCCGGTGATGTCTTCAGCTTTTCGATGAGCGTGCGGGTCGAATCGGCGAACTGCATGCGCAGCGGATGCCTTGGATCGGCAATGACTTCCTGCAGCAGCCGGACAATGCCGGCGACAAAGCGATCCACGATGTATTGATCGATGAATCCCGGCGTGTACTTCGACGCCTCGCCGAATTTTTCGAGGATCAGCGCCTGGTTGGCGACGATCAATCGTTCGATGCCCTTGAGGGCGTCGTCGAACAGCGCCTGGTATTGCTCGCCGGATGTGACCAGCTCGAGCACTTCGCCGGCGACCGGCGACAGGTTGACCTTGTCGAGCTCGCCGAGCAGCGTCCGGGTGAGGAACCGCGCCACGTCCTCGTCCTGGATCATCGTCAGCACGCGCGGGACCATCCCGCAGAGACCGGCGGCGGCACGATCGCTGTTCGCGGGATCGGCGAGCCACGTCCCGCACGCTTTGGCGACGTTCACGCGCGCCAGCCGCTCGATCACGTTCTCCGGCGTCAGGAAATTCTCCTCGACGAAACGGCCGAGGCTCTCGCCGATGCGGTCCTTGTTGTTCGGAATGATCGCCGTGTGCGCGATCGGCAATCCCAGCGGATGGCGAAACAGCGCAACGACGGCGAACCAATCCGCGACCGCGCCCACGACTGCCGCCTCGGCAAATGCCTTGAGCCACGCGGTCCATGGGTGCGCTGCAATGTTGACCGACGTGATGGCGAGCAACGCCACCATCGCCAGCAGCAGCGCCAGGGCGAACCGCTGATGGCGGCGAAGATTCTCGAGCTTGGCAACGTCGGCGCCGGTCTTCCATGTCGCTAGCATGTCGTGCCTCGTGATTGAGCTCGGCGCCGTGCCTTTCAAAGCGCCAGGAGTTGGATCGGGACCGTCAATTGGCGGACGCGAGCCTGGAGTATGCTTTCGACCACTCCGCCGCGGAACGCGGCCGAGATCTGACCAGCCGAGGGAGTCCGATGATGATATCAACCCGCTTTTGCCGTTCGCTCGTCGCCGCCGTCGCCATCGCCGGCGTGGCGGGCTTCGCCGAGGCGCAGGACAACAAGCTGCGCCTCATCACCTGGGCCGACTACGTGCCTGCCGACGTCGTCGCCCAGTTCAAGAAGGAGACCGGCATCGACGTGGAGCTCACGCTGTCCAACAACGAGGAGATGATTTCCAAGTTGCGCGCGACCGGCGGCGCGGGCTTCGACCTGGCGCAGCCGTCGCAGGACCGCATTGCCGGGCCGCAAGCCGAATTCGGTGTCTACAAGCCGATGGACCTGACCAAGATCAAGTCGGAGTTGTTCATCCCCTCGATGCTCGACGCGACCAAGAAGAACACGACCGTCGACGGCAAGGTGTATGGGTTGCCGCACATCTGGGGCACCGACGGGCTCGTCGTCAACACGAAGCTCGCGAAGATGGCCGATTACGACGACCTGTGCAAGCCCGAGTACAAGGGCAAGACGTCGGTGCGCCTCAAGCGGCCTACGCTGATCGCCTTTGCGTTTGCGAGCGGCAAGGACCCATTCGCGCTGTACAAGGACCCCAAGGCCTATACGGCACTGATGGACGACATGGGCAAGAAGCTTGCCACGTGCAAGGGGAATCTCAAGTTCTTCTGGGACAACAAGGACCAGTTGCTTAACGGAATGCGCTCGGGCGAGATCGTCGGCGCGATGATGTGGGACACCGGCGGCTGGAAGCTCAACAGCGAAAACCCCGACATCCAGTTCATCGCACCCAAGTCAGGGGCACTCGGCTGGATCGACACGTACGCGCTTCCGGCCAAGGGCCGCAACGACGCCGCCGCCTACGCATGGATCAACTTCAACATGCGGCCTGAAATTGCCGCGAAGGTGGCGACCTCTGCCGGCAACTTTACGGCATCGAAGGGCGCCGACGCGCATATGGACGCCAAGCTCAAGGCGCAATTCGCGAAGAGCTTCCCCGAGGCGGCGCTGCGCGACATCAAGTGGTACCCGGCGGTGCCGCCGGGCATCGAGGACATCGAAGGCAAGGTGCTCGACCGCGTCAAGGCAGCGAACTGAACACGGCCGGGGGGCTTTCGGCCGCATGGCGCAGGACCTCGAGGTCGACCGCGTCACGAAGCGCTACGGCGCGTCGTCGGCGGTGGACCGGCTGTCGCTCGAGGTCGCGCATGGCAGCTTCTTCTCGATCCTGGGGCCCTCCGGCTGCGGCAAGACCACGCTGCTGCGGATGATCGCGGGGTTTCTCGCGCCCGACGACGGCGACGTGCGCATCGGTGGCGCGTCGATGCGCGGGGTGCCGCCGAACCGGCGGCCGGTCAACATGGTGTTCCAGCATCTCGCGCTGTTCCCGATGATGACCGTCGGCGACAACGTGGGTTACGGGCTGGTTCGCCGCGGCGTCGCGCGGGCGGAAATCCGCAGCAAAGTGGACGCGATGCTCGCCCGCGTCGGGCTTTCCGGCGCGCAGGGCCGGCGTATCGACCAGCTGTCCGGCGGCCAGAAGCAGCGGGTGGCGATTGCCCGCAGCCTGGTGCTCGAGCCCACGCTGCTGCTGCTCGACGAGCCGCTCGGTGCGCTCGATCTCAAGCTGCGCGAGCACATGAAGCTCGAGCTGAAGCAGCTGCAGGCGCACTTCGGCACCACGTTCGTCTACATCACGCATGACCAATCGGAAGCCCTGGTTCTTTCCGATCACGTCGCCGTGATGAACGCCGGCCGCTTCGAGCAGGTCGGCACGCCGCAGGAGCTCTACTACCATCCGAAGACGCCGTTCGTCGCCGCCTTCGTCGGTGCAAACAATCGCGTCGCCGGCACCGTCACGAACGTCGAAGGCGACGTCGTGGAGCTGGTGACCGCGGCCGGACTCAAGCTCCGTGGGCGGCGCGAAGGCGAGCTCGCGACCGGCGGCGGCGCCGTCGCGTTCGCGCGGCCCGAGTCGATCGTGCTGGCCCGCGATCGCGCGCAGCTTCCGGCCGCGATGCAATCGTTCAGCGGCAACGTCGAGAGCCTGCTCTTCGACGGCGCCAACTCGGCGGTGCTGGTGCTCGAGACCGCGACCCGGATCGAGTTCCGGATTGCGCTGCCGCAGACGGGTGAATTCGCCGATCTCGTCCCCGGCGAGCGCATCGCCTTCGGCTTCGATCCGGGGCGCGCGGTCTGCTTCCGGGCAGAGGCGTCGTGATGGCGGCCGCGCTGATGCCCGCGGCCGACGCGATCGTTGGGCCGCGCCGCCGGCTCGCGCTTTTGCTGCTGCTCGCGCCCGCACTGCTGTGGCTGTTCGGGCTGATCGTGCTGCCGCACGTCGAGCTTGCGATCCTGTCGCTGCGTGCGCGTGTCGCGCCGCGCGTCTTTGAATGGAGCTTCGCGCAGTATCTGACCTTTTTCGAGGAGCCGCTGTACTGGCGCACGTTCGTGCGCACCGCCGTGATGTCGATCGCGGCCACACTCGCCACGTTCGCGATCGCGTTCCCGGCCGCCTGGTACATCGCAAAGGTCGCCAAGGGCCGCGCGCATTCCCTGCTGTTCGTGCTGTGCCTGATCCCGTTCTGGGTCAGCGAGACCGTGCGCACGCTCGGCTGGATGATTCTGCTGCGCGAGTCGGGTGTGCTGCCGCGGCTGCTGGTCGACCTCGGGCTCACCGCGACGCCGGTCGAGCTTCTCTACCACGATGCGACGATCCTGGTCGGCCTCGTGTACACGTCGATGCTGTTCATGGTGGTGCCGCTCGTCAATGCGCTGGAGACGCTCGACGATTCGCTGATCGAGGCCGCGTACGACCTCGGCGGCAACGGCTGGTCGATCCTGCGCGAGATCGTGATCCCGCACGCGATGCCGGGGATCACCGCCGGTGCGATCGTCGTGTTCATGCTCACGCTGGGCAACTACCTGACACCCACATTGCTGGGCGGCAAGAACTCGCTGTGGTTCACCGAGCTGATCTATACGCAGTTCATCACGCGTTTCAACTGGGAGCAGGGCGCCGCGTTCGGCTTCCTGCTGCTCGGACTGTCCACCGCGATCGTCTGGTGCGGCCTTGGCTTGAGCGGCCAGCGCTTCGCCGATGTAATGCGCCGCTCATGATTCCCTCGCTGCCGCGTGGATCGCTGGAGCGCGTCACCATCGCGGGTTACGTTGCGGCATTTTTCGTGTTCCTGTTCCTGCCCCTCGCGGTGGTCGCGGTGTTCGCCTTCAACGACGCCAACTATCCGGCGCCCCCGTGGCGCGGCGTAACGCTCGACTGGTTCGTTGGCGCCGCTTCGCGGGGACGCGTCGGTCTTTTCGCCGATCGCGCGCTGCTGTCGTCGATCTGGACGAGCGTGGTCGTCGCGGGGTGGGTCACGGTGCTCGCCGTCGCGGCCGGAACCGCCAATGCATTCCTGCTCGAGCGCGCGAGCTTCCGCGGCAAGGCGGCGCTGTCGCTCGCGATGCTGGTGCCGCTCGTGATTCCCGGCGTGATCCTCGGGATCTCGATCCTCGCCTTCGCGAGCCGGCTCGCCCGGCTCGCCGACGATTACCTGGGCCTCGAGCTCGAATTCCTGCGGCCCGGACTGCCGCTCGTCGTAGCTGGACAGTTCTCGTTCATCGTATCGATCGCGACGCTCACCATCGCGGCGCGCCTGAAGCGCTTCGACATGGCGCTGGAGGAAGCTGCGCTCAATCTTGGCGCAACGCGGGCGGCGGTGCTCTGGACGGTGACGCTGCCTTACCTGAAACCGGCGTTGATCGGCGCCGCCGCCATCGCGTTTCTCATGTCGTTCGAGAATTTCAACACCACGCTGATGCTGGTCGGCTCGGACCCGCCGCTCACGATCATGATGTACGGACGGATGCGCGAAGGCGCGACGCCGGTCCTCAACGCGGTGAGCCTGTTCCTGATGGTGGCGTCCGCGTTGCTCGCGCTGGTCCTGCTGCGGCGGCCGACGGCCGGCCCGCGTCCAACGTAAGCATCTCTGTTGTCTCCCCCTTAGCTCAGCCTTTGGAGAAGTCCCGCATGCTCGACCGCAGTCGTCGCGATTTCCTGATCCGGACCGGACGTGCCGGCCTGGCCGTGAGCATCGGCACGCCGCTGCTGGGCGCATGCTATGGCGAGGACATCTATGAGCCGACGGGTGTCTACGACGTGATCATCGTCGGAGGGGGCGCCGCGGGCATCGTCGTCGCGACGAAACTGCAGCGCGCGAGCAGCGGCAAGAAGCGCATCCTGATCGTCGAGGCCGGCGGGACGACACTTGCCGCCATTGGTGGCAAGGCCTATCCGCCGTGGGTGCCCGCCAGCCGTACCGATCTCACGATGTTCGACGTGCCGGGAGCGTATGCGCAGATCGCCTGGACGCCGTTCGGTACGCCGTACCAACTCACCGAGACCCTGTGGACGTACCAGGGAACCGGCCTTGGCGGCAACAGCGTGTTCAACGGCATGTTGTTCCAGACCAATCCGCCGGCTGTGTTCGACCAGCGCTGGCCGGCGCACTGGCACTGGAGCGACATGCAGCCGTACTACGAGCGCGTGCGCGCCCGAGTTCCCGTGACCAATACGCCTTCGACCGACGGCGTGCCGCAGAACAGCGGTCCCGAATCGATCGTTCATCCGCTGTATGCAAGCGGCGGCTGGATCGAGGCCGACACCAGCCGCCCGTTCGCGGCGACCGGCGCGTACAGCCGCCCGTATGTTGCGGCGAAGGACGGCCGGCGAGCCGGACCCCTCACCGGCTATTTCCTCACGATCGCGCCTGCCGGCGTCCCGGAGCCCGGCCTCGAGATGCTGCTGTATGCAAAGGCGGATCGCATCGAGTTCGATGCGTCCGGCACCGCGATCGCCGTCCATTACACCAAGCGCGAAGGCATCGACCAGACGCAGCCGGGAACACCAGGGACCGCGCGACTGGGCAGCGGCGGCGCGCTGGTGATGGCGGCCGGCGCGCTCGTGACGCCACGGCTGCTGCTGTTGAGTGGCGTGGGTCCGCGCGGGCGCGAAGCCGAAATCTTCCCGGGACAGTCGCGTCCGCCCTTCGCGATCGACAACTCGCGCCTCGGGGTGGGCGTCTTCGATCACGTCATCGCGATGGTGACGTACAGCTACGACGGACCCGTGCCGTACACCGCCTACAACTACGGCGACTACAGCGGCAATGCGGCCGACCTGCAACGGTACCTTGCCAATGGCAGCGGACCTTACGCGCAATACCAGCCCGTATCGATCCTCAACTATCGCTCCGGCAGCGACACTCCCAATGTCGAGGTCTTCATCAATCCCAACGGCGCGGGGACGCCGGGGGGACCGTACTGGGGACCGCGCACGTTTTCGGCGTTCGTGATGCTGCTGGACCCGAAGGCGCGCGGCGTGATCGCCCTCGACGCCAAGGGCAACGTGACCTCCCCGCAGATTTACCTGCCCAACACTGCGGACGGTGCGGACGACACTGCGCTGATGACGCAAGCGCTGTTCGACCTCATCCAGTTGTTCGCCAGGAATCCGGCGCTGAAGATCGTGTTCGGCCCCGGCAGCGCGAGCCATCCGCATCTGCGCCCGAACGTGCTTGCCGACATCCGCGAATACCTCACGGGCCCGTCGCCGGTCGACGATGTCCATTTCAATCGGCTGGTCACCAACCACTGGGGCGGGACCGTGGTGCTGACCGACGGCCCCGGCGGTGTGGATCCCGCCACGCTGATCCTGCGCGGGACGAAGAACGTGGCCGTCGTCGACGCTTCGCTGCTCCCGACCTGCGTGGCCGCGCATCCGGTCGGCACGATCATGGCGGTTGCGGATCGTGCCGGCGACATTTTGGCTGCGCGGTGGATCTGAAGACCGGCACGGTCGCAGCCGCCTGCGTGGGCTGTTGCAAACGGATGTAAGCGCAGAAGGTAGGCCTGGGCTTACACCGAAATCCTCCATTTCCTGATTCGCGCGCCTGCCGCCTGGCTCGATCCTCTCGTACGCGCGATCTGCGCTGACCGGAGGGTCGGAATGCTTTGGCAACGACGCAATACCACCAAGGGGCCACGCCGCCCGTTGGCGTCACTCGCCCTTGGTGCGCTGCTGCTCGTTGCCACCCCCTCGTATGCGCAGACACTGGTTGCCTATCGCGACGCCATGGAAACGGCGATGCGCTGTGTCCATGCCGCGATGACCGACGCTCTGTTGCCGATCGGTGTGATGCCCGAGCAAATCGCTAACGCCGCGCTCGCGCGCTGCTTTGACGAGATCGAGTCTGCCGCGGGTGCCGCTATTGGCAGCTCGGGCGCGGCCAAGGTGGACTCCGTACGGACAGTGTTGCGCAAGGAGTTGTACGAGTACGCGCTCCAGCTCTCCGGGGTGTCGCACCGGCACGCCAGCTATGCGGGGGAGACCGGCGTGGACGCATATGCAGCCGCGGGGTCATGGCTGCCCGACGAGGCGAATGAGCCCCAGCCAACAATCGGCACGCCACCAATTTTTTGACAGGAGGACGGACCATGGCACGCAGGCCGCAGGTTTCAGTCGAGCCCAGAGCGGACGGTCGCTGGGCGGTGCAGACCGATGGAACCCATCGCGCGGATTCGCTCCATGACCGCAAGTCGGACGCGGTGACCCGGGCGCGCGAGCTCGCCGAGAACAAGCAGACGGAGCTCGTCATCCGAGATGGAGCAGGGCGTATCGAGGCGAAGGATAGCCACGGCAACGACCCACGGCGGATAAAGGGCTAGCCAGCTACGCGCTTCGAGCGCCCTCCGACCGGGCGACCTGATCCCGCTGTTGAACCAACCGCTGGCGCGGCGCCTGCAGTGAAGCCACGCGATCACGCTGCGATCGGGACAACGCTCGCCGACGAAAAGCCGCGCTGCCAGGCGAGCCTGGGGCAACTTGCCTATCCTGTGCCGGCATGCTGTAGCCGCAGATCGCATGCACGGCATAATCGCGCATGATCGTCCACGTCGTAGACGGCACCTACGAGCTTTTCCGCCACTTTTACGGCCTGCGCCGGTTCCACAAAGGACAGGACCCGCCGTTCGGCGCCGTGATCGGCGTGCTGCAGACCTTGTTGCAAATGATCGAGAAGGGCGCCACCCACGTCGGCGTTGCCACCGACCACGTCATCGAGTCGTTTCGCAACGGCCTTTGGTCAGGCTACAAGACAGGCGACGGCATCGAGCGCGCGCTTCTCGCGCAATTTCACCCGTTGGAAGCGGCGATCAAAGCCATGGGCTTGGCCGTATGGCCGATGATCGAGCTCGAGGCCGACGATGCGCTCGCCTCCGCCGCGCGGATCGCTGCGGCGGACAAGCGCGTGGACAAGGTCTGCATCTGGACGCCCGACAAGGATCTCGCGCAGTGCGTCCGCGGCGATCGCGTGGTGCAGGTCGACCGCAAAGGCAAGCAGATCCGCGATGCGGCCGGCGTTCGCGCGAAGTTCGGCGTCGAGCCGATCCTGATTCCCGATTTTCTTGCACTGGTCGGCGATGCCGCAGACGGATATCCAGGCATTCCGGGGATCGGGCAGGTCACCGCGGCGCGGCTGTTGAACCGGCACGGCCCGATCGAAGACTTTCCGCCCTCGGTGCTGGGCGAGCGCCGCGACCTTGCGCTGCTTTTCAAGAAGCTCGCCACGCTGCGGACCGACGCACCGCTGTTCCAGGATGTGAAGGAACTGGAATGGCGCGGCACCACGAAAGCATTCTCGTCGTGGGCCGAGCGCATGCAAGTGCCGCGGTTGCTCGAGCGCAGCCTGCGCGCACAGAACGCGTTGAATCGCGGGGGGACTACCGGCGGCATCTGATGGGGCGCCATCGCGGCACTGGGTCTTTAGCGCGGGTGGCAACGCGCACGAGTTACGATGGCGGGACGTCAGAACGGCGCGATCGCAATCCAGGACGCTTTTCCATGCGACGACTGTCTTCCGCAGGCCAACGACTCATCAGCGAGATCGCGCGGCGCCACGGGTTCAGTGTGCCCGCAACGCTCGCCATGTTCGATGCGCTGGTCAAGGGCAATGGCACCATGGCCCAATTCAACGATCCCGAATTCGCGGGTCCCGGGCAGTGGATGCGGGGCGGCATGACGATGGTGTCGGACATGTTCAACGATCGCCTGAAGGCCAGGATCGATGCGTTGTGCTCGGACCTGTCGAAAGTGGTGAAAAACGAACCCGACCTGGTAAGCAGCGGCACCTTCCAGTCGCAGCGTCAGAGCGGCCCGCAGGACGCGACGCGCATGCAGACGAGCCCCCCCGCGCCGCGGTCCGTTGACGGCTCGAGGCCCGCGAGCGTCTTGGTGCCAGCGACGCCGCGGACCGCAAGCCGATGGTGGTTAGCGGATCTGGGGTCGCCGGACAGCGCCGGCACACAGGACGGCGCCCGTTACGCGTATTTCGCGGAAGCGCGACGGCTCGCGATCGACGTGCACGGCACGATTACCGTTTACGACACGCTCGACCACCGGATCACCGGGTTTTCGCAGCAGCAGTCGGTGGGCGGCACGCTGAGCTTCTCGAGCCAGCACGGGCTGGTCGACGTGGCAGCCCTGCCCGTGGTTTCCTCGAACGTCGGTTGAGGTCGCGACGGGGTCGCACAGATCGCGCCAATGATCGTGCGACCGTGCTGAGGCGCTCGCACCGCGCTGGATGCACTGCGCTGTCTAGTAGCATCCCGTCTTGCCGCCTTCCCCATTGAGCAGCGGTATCACCGTACCCAACGTCCCTTTGCAGGCGCCGACGCGATTCCCTTGTGCCGGTCGCGACGATACTCGGGCAGGTTGCGCGTGGCGCCTGGCGACACGCTGTCCATCCGCATGCCCTTCGGGCGCGATGGACAATCGTAAACACCTCCGCCGCCGCCCTTGTAACAAAGGGCGACTTCGATGGCGAAGCTGCAGGTGTTGGTCAGCGTTGCGTCGCCGAATTGCGAGGACTTCCCTTCGGCGAACCGCAGGCAGCGATCGGCGCGTCGCTCGTCGCCCGCCTCGCCTGATGCCGGCACATTTGCTGGCGGGACGGCGGCTGGTTTCGTAGGCGCCGCGGCGGCTGAGGGCGCGGCGTTGGCCATGGGCGAAGGGCGCGCCACATTGTCCGCGACGCTTGGAGCTGTCGCAGCGGATGGCGGGCGGGCCGGCTCGTCGGCAGTCACCGTCGCCGTCGCGTTCAGGCGCGCGTAGCGGCCTGCCAGCGAAACCGCTTTGCCCGCGTCGCACCCGGCGCGCCACACGGCGTAAACAGGTTCGCCTTCATCGATCGCCACGTAAGGATGCAGCGAGCCGAATTCCCGGTACGTCCGCGAATCGCAGCGGATCACCGCGACGTATGGGCGTTCCTGGTTGACTTCGACGGCGCGGGCATGCATGCGTGCGACGAAGCTGACGTCGTAAGGCCCGATCTCGACGTAATCGACGTTCCAATACCAGAACACGACGCGGCCTTCGGAGACGAGGCGGCTGCCGATATAGCGATAGCCCAGCGGCACGCCGAGGGCAGTCGGCGCGAGCAGCACGAGGCTCGCCAGTGTCAACCAGACCCGAGGCGTTGCACCGCGCCATTTCATGCCTGCGAGGATACCCCGCCTTGCCGCGCCGCATCGTCCCCTGAGAATGTCTTGGCAACGCGCGCCGATCCTACAAACACTCTTCGCAAATACCTACACGCCGTGAGGCGCGCGTCCGATTTCGATGGCCAGCGTATGCGGTGATCATTGAGATCGGCAGGTTATCGCGAGCCACGTCGTTACGGTGGCCGGATTCGCCGACCCCTCCAACCGAAAGGAGACATCATGCAGAAGCAATTTTCAATGACAGTACTGGCGGCCGCGCTCGCCGGCGTCGCGCTTTTCGGCGCGGGCTGCAGCGACCGGAATTCCACCGACACTGTGGGCCAGAAGGTAGACCGGACCGCCAACAAGATGGCGACCGCGACGGATAACGCGACGGCGAAGGCCGCCGCGGCAATCGACGATGCGACGATCACCACCAAGGTGAAGACCGCCGTATTGGCCGAGCCGGGTCTGAAAACGCTGCAGATCGACGTCGACACCAAGAACGGCGTCGTCACGCTGGCAGGTACCGTCGACACGCCGGCGCTGAAGGACCGCGCGCAACAAGTCGCCCAGAGCGTCAACGGCGTCCAGTCGGTCAACAACAACCTGACGGTCAAGACCCAGGGGTAGCAGCACCACGGTACAGCCGCGCAATATCGATGTTGAATTGACGGCGCGGCGGGGTTTGGATGAGCGCGGCGAGGATTCCCCTCGTCGCGCCTCGTGCCGCCCGTGTGACCCTCGACGTGCCAGTGCACGTTGACGAGGAGACGTCATGGATAAGCGAAGCTCGGTGACCCTGATGGCTGCTGCGCTTGCCGCCGGCGCGCTTTTCGGCGCGGGCTGCAGCGATCGGAGTTCGACGGGAAGCGTCAGCGAGAAAATGGACCGGACCACCGACCAGATGTCCGTGGCGGCGGACAACGCGGCGGCCAGGGCCGCGGCGGCGAGCGACGATGGCACGGTGACCGTCAAGGTGAAGGGCGCGTTGATGACCGATCCGGCGTTGAAGCCGCTGGAAATCCAGGTCAGCACCAAGGATGGCGTGGTCACGCTGGCGGGCGCCGTCGATTCGCCAGTGCAGAAGGAACGTGCGACACAGATCGCACAAAGCGTGAGTGGCGTGCAGTCCGTCGTCGACAACCTGACGGTCAAGTCGACGGGCTAGCGTGGCTCTCGCGTCACGTCGACCAGCGCAAGCGATCGACGGCTCCAGCGTTTCAGCAGCAAGCGCGCGACGTCGATGTCGAACCGGGGACGCGGCGGAGCGTCGAGCAACTCGGCAAGCTCAGCGTCGTCGCGCGCCGTGCCGAGCCAGCACCAATGCCGGAGCACATGCATATCCGTACGCTGGGACGCGGCGTTCTGTTCGACGACGACCGCCGGTCCCGCCGATGGCCATTGGGGAATGGCGAACGGCGCGAGCGCCGCGATCGTGCGCTCGTCGTGATCCGCGAAGGCTTCTGCTCCCACGCACGCGCCGGCGCAGCGTTGGAGCTGCCGTTGGAAACACGGGCCATCCACGCGCTTTTCCAGCCCAAGCCGGCGCCAGCACAACCTGCGCTCGGCCGCGATGGCGCGCAGCGTTTCCCGGGCGCTTCGCCTCGACGCGAACGGACCATACGTCGATGCGAGGTCGGCAGCATCGATGGCGTTCGCCGGAAGAAAGCGGGGCGCCCCGTTGTCGGCCATCATGAGCACGCCAGCTTCCTCCTTGCGACGCAGCGCCCGGTTGTGTGCCGGTAATAGCGACTTGACCAGCGTCGCCTCGCGCAGCAGCGCGCCGAATTCGCCGGCCGTTTCCTCGAACTCGATTCGCCGGATTTCCTGTGACAGCCGCAAGTCGGTTTCGCTGCGCCAGTCGCTGGAGAAATGTGCGGCAACGCGCTCGCGAAGGTTGCGAGCTTTGCCGATATAGATTGGCAGCGCATTATCGCCGAAGAAAAAATAGACGCCGGGCGCTTCGGGCAAGCGATCGAGCGCGTCCGGCGGAAGCTGCGGCGGCAGGCTCGGAATTCGAAGGATCCGCTTGACTGCCTCGGCGATGGATTCGGCGGGAACCTCGCG